>Ga0116164_10000931_pt1 | contig 23081 bp, 22 predicted proteins | sample AD_UKC109_MetaG_FD_89888 | JGI IMG/M metagenome (GOLD analysis project Ga0116164, IMG submission 89888) | Active sludge microbial communities of municipal wastewater-treating anaerobic digesters from Hong Kong - AD_UKC109_MetaG | ecosystem: Engineered > Bioreactor > Anaerobic > Digestate... | reverse complement strand
ACGCATAGGTGTTTTGCAAGGTGGACAGGAACTTGCGGCGGCCTTCGTTGACCGCTTTGTCTGAATAGCGCGAGGGCAGCCACGGCGCGCTGGTGGTGTAGAAGTACCAGCGCACGGCGTCGGCGCCGTGCTTGTCCAACGCCGCCCAGGGGTCCACCACGTTGCCCAGGTGCTTGGACATTTTTTTGCCGTTTTCGTCCTGCACGTGGCCGAGCACCAGGCAGTTCTGGAAGGAGGATTTTTCAAACAGGAGCGTCGAGACCGCAAGCAGGGTGTAGAACCACCCGCGCGTCTGGTCCACCGCCTCGCAGATGAAGTCGGCGGGGAAACGCTCGTCAAATACGTTTGTGTTTTCAAAGGGATAGTGCCACTGCGCAAAGGGCATGGAGCCCGAATCGTACCAGCAGTCGATCACCTCCGGCACGCGGTGCATGGGCTTGCCGCAATGCGGGCAGGTGATTTCCACATTGTCGATGAAGGGGCGGTGCAGCTCGATATCGTCCGAAACGGGGCCAATCGCCATCTCGATCAGCTCCTTGCGGCTGCCGACGACATGCTGGTGGCCGTCTTCGCAGATCCACATGGGCAGCGGCGTGCCCCAGTAGCGCTCGCGCGACAGGCCCCAGTCCACGACGTTTTCCACGAAGTTGCCCATGCGGCCGTCCTTGATGTTGTCGGGGTACCAGTTCACGGAGCGGTTGTTGGCCACCAGGCTGTCGCGCACCTTGGTCATGGCGATGAACCAGGTCGCGCGCGCATAGTACAAAAGCGCGGTATCGCAGCGCCAGCAGAACGGATAGTTGTGCGTAAACGGCACGGCAGCCACCAGGAGGCCCCGGTCCTTAAGGTCGTTTAGGATCAGGTGATCGGCTTCCTTCACCCCAACACCGGTCCAGGGTGTGCCCTTGACAAACTTGCCCTGCGAATCCACCAGCTGCACAAACGGCAGGTTGTAGTTGCGGCCAAGGCGCGCGTCGTCCTCGCCGAAGGCGGGGGCGGTATGCACAATGCCGGTGCCGTCGGTCAGCGTTACGTAGTCGTCCGACACCACATACCAGCCCTTTTCGCGGGGGTATTCAATGTCGGCAAAGCGGTACAGCGGCTCATACTCCACGCCCTCCAGCTCTTTGCCCTTCATGATGGAGATGACCGTCGCCTCTTTGGCGTGCTCGCCGAATACGCTATCCACAAGCGCCTGGGCGAGGATCACGGTTTCGCCGTGCAGCGCAAGCTCCACGTAGCTTTCCTTGGCGTTCACGCACAGGGCCACGTTACTGGGCAGCGTCCAGGGCGTGGTCGTCCATGCCAGAATATAGGCGTTGTCCCGCCCCTTGATACGGAAGCGGACGATGGCCGAATCCTCGGTCACCTCCTGGTAGCCCTGGGCCACCTCGTGGCTGGACAGCGCGGTGCCGCAGCGGGGGCAATAAGGCACGACCTTGAAGCCCTTGTAGAGCAGATCCTTTTCCCAGATCTGCTTCAGGCTCCACCAGATGCTTTCGATGTATTCGTTATGGTAGGTAACGTACGGGTCGTCCATATCCGCCCAGAAGGCGACGCGGTCGGAGATATCCTCCCACTCCTTTTGGTACTTCCATACGCTTTCCTTGCATTTTTCGATAAACGGCTCGATACCGTAGCGCTCGATCTCGTCCTTGCCGTCGAGCTTCAAGAGCTTCTCCACTTCCAGCTCCACGGGCAGGCCATGGGTATCCCAGCCGGCCTTGCGCAGCACATCCTGCCCCTTCATGGCATGGAAGCGCGGAATCAAATCCTTGAACGCGCGGGTCTCGATATGGCCGATGTGCGGCCGCCCGTTGGCGGTCGGCGGGCCGTCGAAAAACGTGAAGCGCTCGTTGCCTTTGTTGACGGCAAAGGACTTGCGGATCACGTCCTCGCGCTTCCAGAATTCAGCCACCTTCTTTTCGCGGCTGACAAAATCCATATCCGTTGAGACCTTCTGATACATCGGCTTCTCCTCCCAAAAAAACAACCGTCCCGATAAACAGGACGGAAAAATCACTTTCCGCGGTACCACCCGTGTTGGCGGATTGCTCCGCCCGCTCACTGTGCTCTGTAACGGGAGCGCCCGATCCGCCCTGAACATTCAGGCGGATGGCTCCGGGGTGATCCGACGCTTGCAGGCTCTTCCCGGCTTCCACTATCCCGGGTTCGCTGGAGAACCAACTCCAAGTATCCGTCCCCATCATCGCAAAAACGATGGAAGGCGCATGCTTTCGCATACACCTTCATAGTATAAGCAAAATGCGAAAATTGTAAAGGGCTAAACGATGCCCGTTTCCTTACTCTGTTTGTTGAACAGGCTTTTATGCTCGTCGAGGATCTTGAGGAAGCTTTCCTTGAAGTTCTGGGCCGCTTCCTTGAGCTCGGCATATTCCGCTTCAATGCGTTCCTTCTCCTCACGCGCGCCGGAGGTGATGCCGTCGGCTTCGGTCTTCGCCTTTTGCAAAAGCTCGTCGGCCTTGCGGTTGGCGTTCTCCACGGCGTCATCAGCCAGGCGCTGGGCATTGATCAGGATAGCTTCCAGCGCTTCCGAGGTTCTGGTCACAGGCGGCTCGGCTGCGGCAGGCCTCACGTAGGTCTCCTGCTGTACGGGCGCGGGCGCTGCCGCGGGCTGGGCCGCGTGCTTGGCCTGCTCCACCTCGCGCTGCGCATCGGCAAGCTCTTTTTCCAGCTGGACAATCCTGTCCTGCATGGCGACCATTTCGTCGCAGATCTGGTCAAGGTACTGGTCTACGTCATACGGGTCGTACCCAGCGCCTTTATAGGCAAATTCCTTGCGTTCGATGTCGGAAACGGTGATGCCCATCCGTCATTCTCCTCTCGTCAAGGTCGTTTCAGTTCGGATTAGATCAGAATACTCCTCAGAAGCCTGACCAGCCACGATACGATCTGAATCAGAAAATAGAATAAGAGCGGCGAAAAATCGACCCCAATCTCACGAAGCCTGGGGAAAACACGAAACAGAAACTGGCGCAGGGGCGACAGAATCGGCTCGATGTATTTGCCGATCAGCAGGGTGTATTTGTTCTGGGGCACGATCAGCGCCATCACGACGTAAATCAGCAAAAGCCAGGAAACCAGGGAAATCAGGAACAGGGCCACGGAAAAGATAAAGCTCAGGATTCCGGTTATCATAAAGTACCTCCTGGGGTGTTAAAAGCTTGAAGAGTTGGCCTGGCGGCCGTAGTACTGCTGGCCGGACGCCCTGCGAAACGGCTCCTGCTGCTGCTGGGACTGGAAGGTGGGCCGGGGCCGCTGGAAGGGGCTGTACGCCTGTTGCTGCTGCGGGGCGGCAGCCTGCGCGGGCGATTCATACTCCTGCGGGGCATAGGCCGGAGTATGCGCGTAAGCCTGGGCCTGCGCGTGCTGCGGGTTCCACTCCGGCTGCGCAACCGGCGGATACTCGCCCGTCTGCTGCTGCATGAAGGGCTGGCTTTCCACCGTGGCATTGAAGCGCTTCATCGCCGGATCGATCATCACCCGCACATAGGGCGAGGCGATCAGGTAAATGCCGCGGTTGGAAATTTTATGCAGCTGGCAGCCCAGCGTGTAGGCAGCGCCCGAAAGCATGTCCACGCAGCGCTGGCGTTCGCTTTCGTTGGCGATATACTCCATATTCATAAACACGGATGCGTTGGTTTTGATATACTCGATCACCTTGGTGCATTCGTTGCGGCTGCGAAGCAAAATCACATACTCCACATGCGTGGGGTTGGCCTCCTGCTGCACGGGAAAATCTACCACATTGCCGGGCCTCTGAAACTGCTGGGGCTCGGGCATCTGCTGGTAGCCCTGCGCGCTTTGCTGGCGGTGGCGCAGTTCCGGCTGCTGGGCTTGCCGGTAGTCCTCCTGCTCCATGTACTGGTCCTGCTTGGAGCGGTACGGTACGCGGCCGTTATAGGGATCCGCGCCGCCTGAAAAGCGGTCGGGCGCGGGGGCGGCATCCTGAGACACGCTTTCCTCGGATGCGTCAAAGCCGCGGTTTCCATACATGGAACCGTATGCGTCCTCCGCCTCCGGGGACCCGTAGTACCCACGCGGACGATTGCCGCCGTATGCGGCATGCCCGCCGTTTGCACCCTTGCCGGTCAACCATCCGGAGACCCGTTGCAACACGCTCAAGTGCTTTCCTCCTGTCGCCAATGCGAGGCTATATCTGGAACCCTGATGATCACTGGTAAAGCGCCGTGCCGACGCGGACCATCGTCGCGCCGCAGCGAGCGGCGATTGCATAGTCGTTGCTCATCCCCATGGAAAGCTCGCGCATCTCCACGCCATCCACCGCTTCGTCCCGCATCCTGTCAAACAGGGCGCGCATACTGCGAAACAGGCGTTCCAGCTCCGCCGTATCCTGGGTGTAGGGCATCATCGCCATCAACCCCTGCACGCGGATATTGGGGAAGTCTTTCATACGTTTGAGAAACGGCAGAAGCTCGTCTGCGGAAAGCCCTGTTTTCTGGGGTTCTTCCGCAATATTCACCTGCACCAGTGCCGGGAGGATCAGCCCCCTGTCGCCGGCCCTGCGTTCCACCTCCTGGGCAAGCGCAAGCCTGTCCAGCGAATGCAGCATAAAGACTTTATCTATTATATCTTTAACTTTGTTTGTTTGCAACCTTCCGATCCAATGCAAGCGAAATTCCGAGTCTTCACCAATCTGTAATAATTTCGGTTGTGCTACCTGTACGCGATTCTCCCCAATATCTAGTATTCCAAGCGCAAAAAGCGCCTGAACCACCTGGGCCGATACGGTCTTCGTCACCGCGATCAGCCTGGCGGGTGACGAAGTTTGATACACATTTTTGTGCAAATCATCTAACACATTTTTAACATTATCTTCAAGTCTCCGTAATGTAAGGCTCGAGAAATCGACTAAACCGTGACCGTCTTCTGTCAAAAAAGCCTTATTTGCCATCAATTTCACCTCCCGGTGGTCTGGGCAAATCATGATGATACGGTGTTCAGCGCTGCCGAACCTGTGCTTCAACGCGTTTCCCGGTCAAATCCGGAGCCCTACAGGAATCGGGTAAAGCCGAACATCAAGTGTTGGACCCACTCAGGCATCGCACAGCGGTCGCCAGTGCGCCGCCATGCCTACCGATAGAACAAGCGAACCGTCTGCCCCGAAACCAGCGCGCCGGTTTGGATCGGCGCGATATACACGCCATCCTGCTGCTCGGAGATGATCGTGACGGGGATGAAGACCAGCGATCCGTCCTCCAGCACGCGCACAACGCCCTTCTGGTCGTTCTGGGTATAAATCGCGGCCCTGGGCACGATGAGGCTGTCCACATACTCGCCCAGCTCCGCCTGACAGGTGCGCATATAGAGCACCGGGGTTACATCGCCCGCGATGCCAAGCCGCAGCAACAGCTCGCCGGAGGACCTTGTATAGCTGATCACCTGCGCGTTGACGGTGGTAGTGGAGAAGTTTTCAAGCGTCAGCTTGTATACGGAGTTTTCCACTGGGGTCCAGACGCTGTCCTTAATCAGCATCAGCACGGCATAGTTATCCTTGCGCACCAGGCGGTAGATATCGGTCTTGCCGCGCTCGGTAACATCCTGCGTGGGCTTTTGCCCGCCGAACATCGCGCGGACCTCTGCGGGCGAATAATCCAGATAGGTCTGTGGCGTAAGCGCGTGCTCGTACCCGTCGGTATAAAAGGAGATGATGCTCTCCATCGTCGCCGCGCGCTGCTTGATCCAGCTGTCGATGCGTGTTTTCTGGGTTTCCTCGTCGTCATAGAGACGGCTTAGGCGCATGTCGGAGGAATACTTGGAGCGGAAGTAGGCTTGCCGCTCGTCGATGGCGGTTTGCAGAATGGTTTCCTGGTTGATCAGGTTGCCGCGCGCGCCATGCACCAGCGTACGCACCTCCAGGCCACGCTGGATGACCTGCTCGTTGAGCCGCGTCATCTTCTGGTCGTATGCCGTTTCCGAAGCCAGCAGCGTTTGCTGGTATTCCTTGATCTGGTCGCGGTAATCCTGCAGGGCGGTCATCTCGCGGCTGGAATAGCCCGTGGAGAACACATAGCACACTACGTCGCCCATCCGCACCAGGCTGCCCTCGCGGGCGATATACTCAATATTCTGCACGCCCTCGTCGTTATACACAATTTCATTGCGCACGATCAGCGCGTCGCCCACATGCGTGGTGCCAAGCGAAGCGGTTTCCACGATGGCAGTTGTAGGCTTGGGCTCCTGCATGCTGTTAATCACCAGCCAAGCCGCGCCGCCCACAAGACCCACGATCAGCATCGCCTGCAGGATGCGCACCAGGGGGCTGCGGTTCATGCGCTTGACCTTGCGCCGGTGTTTTTTGGCTTTCTTGCGGGCAAGCTCTTCCTTGGCCTGCTGCATCGCCTGCCACTCCATGAGCTCCTGCGGCGACATTTGCAACTGCGCGGCCTGCATGGCCGCCCACTGCTCGGGTGTCATAGAAGGCTGCGGCGGATACTGGGTCGGCTGCACCGGCGGCAGGCTGTTTTGTGCCCGCCACTGCGCATACTGCTCGGGCGTCATATTCTGTATCCACTGATCCTGCGAATACGGATCCGGATTGCCGTTGCCTTGCATCACGCGCCTCCTTTCTTTTCGGCCCCGCATATCACTTCGTGTATGCGGGGCTACGCCATTCGTTTCCTTCGGAAACTTCGGTGGCTAGTCGGCCTATCGGCCTCCCTCAAAACAACCATTTTCAGCCTCACCTTGCACTGTGCTTGGGCAAGGCTACGCGCTTCATTGCTTGTATCGGCTGCCCCACGCCATTGGCGTGTCGCAGCTACGCCATTCGGTTTCTTCGAAACCTCGGTGGCTAGTCGGGTCTTCGCCCTCCCTTAGTCTGCGGCTTCGCCCTGACATGCACTTTCGGGCGTTAGTCGGCCTTACGGCCTCCCTCAAATCATCCGCATTGCCTCGTCTGTGCGGGGCTACGCCATTCGTTTCCTTCGGAAACTTCGGTGGCTAGTCGGGCCTTCGCCCTCCCTTAGTCTGCGGTTTCGCCTTGACATGCAATTTCGGGCGCTAGTCGGCCTTACGGCCTCCCTCAAATCAATCCATACTGCATCGTCTTCGCGAAGCTACGCCATTCGTTTCCTTCGGAAACTTCGGTGGCTAGTCGGCCTTCGCCCTCCCTTAGTCTGCGGCTTCGCCTTGACATGCAATTTCGGGCGCTAGTCGGCCTTACGGCCTCCCTCAAATCAATCTGCATTGCCTCGTCTGTGCGGGGCTACGCCATTCGTTTCCTTCGGAAACTTCGGTGGCTAGTCGGGCTTTCGCCCTCCCAAAGGTCACAGCTGCCCCGCGCACTGACATGCGCGAGGCTGCGCTGACTTTGCATTGTTATCGGATCCCGCGCTTGGCATGCGCTTAAGCGCCGCTTTCTTCAATTGCCCGCAAGCGCTGAAGCACGCGCCGTTCCATGCGGGACACCTGCATTTGTGATACGCCAAGCTGCTTTGCAACCTCGCGCTGCCCCAACCGCTCGGCGTAGCGCAGGGTTAAAAGCTGCCGTTCCTTCTCGTCGACCTTGGAGAAGATCCAGTTCATCCACTCGGAACGGTCGACCTGCTCGTAACCCTTGTCGTCGGTGCCCAGCAGCGCGCCGATCTGGGCCGCGTGCTCCTCGTTGACCGGAGCGTCCAGGGATACCGTATCGGTTTGCTTTCGCATGTCCAGAAGCATTAACAGCTCGTCGGGAGAGATGTGCATTGCGTCGGCAAGCTCGATCGCCGAAGGCTCGCGCAGGTGCTCGCGCTCAAACTTCTCGCGCGTGAGCTGCATATGGTAAAGCTTGGTGCGCATATCGCGGGGCATGCGCATAGAGCCCGTTTTATCACGGATATAATTGCGCACGTCGCCGGCGATGGTCGGCACGGCATAGGTCACAAAGCGGAATCCGCGGCTTAAATCAAAGCGCTCGACCGCTTTGAGCAGGGCAAGGCTTGCGACCTGCTGCAGATCGTCAAGCTCGATGCCGCGGCCCTCAAAACGGCGCGCGACAGCCTTGGCCAAGGGCAGATAGCTCTCGACCAGCTCGTCCCTGAATTGTGGATCACGGGTTTGGGCGTATTTTTGAAACAGCTCGCCGACCCGTTCTTCATTCGTCATGCGATGTTCCTTATAACGGCAGCGAGAAGCTGATTTTGCCCACGCCGCACTCGTCGTTGATTAAGGCAACGTCCGGCATGAGGGTTTCCAGCACACAGCGGCTCACCTCATGGTCGCTGCATTCACCATCGTACTGTTCATTTGCGTACAGGGTCTGAAACTCGCAATGCAGACGCGAATCCGTCAGCCATGCCCTCAGTTCAATACGCGCGGCCATTCGTTTTTGGTGCATCAGACAATCGCAAACCTCGTCGGTAGCCGAGCGCAGGTCGTCAATCAGGCCCACGTCGAGCCCCGCAAGCATCCCAAGGCCGCACAGCGCCATCCGCGCCAGCAGAACAAATTCCTGCTCCGCAGGCAGACTCAGCGTGATCTCACGCTTCAAAGCATCCATTGCTTTCGCCCCTCTCCATGCGACTGAAACAAAGGCTTCAGTCAAGCTCATGCTACCATATCCGGCGGCAAAAATGCAAGCGGACACACGATTCGCCCGCTCGGTTTTTACAGCATGGTCACGCCGGGAACAGGATATCATACAGGATTTTGAACAGCAGCAGCGCAAGCACCACAAGCATCACCACCCGGATGAACTTGCTGCCCTTGCGAATGGTGAGCTTACTGCCCAGAAACGCGCCGAACATACCGCACACACCCGCCGGGATACCCAGCAGAAACAGCACGTTGCCCGTTGCGATCAGGCTGACGAGCGCCGCGATATTGCTGGCGAGGTTCGTCAGCTTTGCCGTGCCGCCGGCTTCCACCGCTTCCATGCGGAACACCTGTAAAAATAACAGAATCAGAAACGTACCCGTACCCGGGCCGATCAGCCCGTCATAAAAGCCGATGGCGCCGCCGATGAGAAACGAGTATACAAAGCTTGCCCTGGCGGTGTGTTCCTTGGCTTCGCGCTGCTTAGGCCTGCGCAGGGTAAGCAGCGCGGCGACCGGGATGCAGCACAGCACCAGAATGCGCACGGTGGTTTGGGGAAGCGCCGTCAGCGTGAGCGCGCCAAGCGTTGAGCACAATAGCGCGCCGAGAACCGCCGGGATGCCCACGCGCAGAACGATCTTGCCCGCGCGCGCATAGTTGACGGTCGCCGTGGCCCCGGCCATCATCGCCGACAGCTTGTTGGTACCCGCGGCCAGCGCCGGCGGCAGGCCCGCCAGGTAATACGCGGGCAGGGAGATTACGCCTCCGCCCCCCGCGATAGAATCAAGAAAGCCCGCCAGAAACGCAAGCGGGCAGACAATCAAAAACAGGTCGGCAGTTAAAATCATCGGTGTACCTCAGCGCAGGCGGAGCAAAGTATCACTCCACAAATTCGGCATAGATCGCCTGAATGGCGGTTTTGAAATCGGTCGTATCCACGCCAACCAAAATGCTCAGCTCGCCCGAACCCTGATCGATCATGCGGACATTGACGTTGGCCTTGCTCAGCGCGCTGAACAGCCGCGCCGCCGTGCCGGGATTATGCACCATGCCGCGCCCGACGGTGGCAATCAGCCCCATACCATCCTGAATGTCGATATAATCGGGATTGGTCAGCTCCATGATGCGGGCTTTTACCTGGTCGCGCACCAGGTCGAGCTGCTCGGTTTCCAGCACCACGCACAGCGAATCGATGCCCGTGGGCAGATGCTCAAAGTTCAGGTTCAGCTCCTCAATCGCCTGCAGCACCTTGCGCCCAAAGCCGCGCTCGACGTTCATCATCGCCTTTTCCACCGAGATTACCGAAAACCCGACGCGGCCCGCGATACCGGTGATGATATGCTCCGCCTCGTTGGATTCGGGCGCCATGGTGATCATCGTGCCGATGTGGTGGGGGTGATTGGTATTGCGGATATTGGTGGGGATACCCGCGCGCTGCACGGGAAATACGCTTTCCTGATGCAGCACCGTCGCGCCCATATAGGAAAGCTCCCGAAGCTCCTGATAGGTAATGGAGTGGATGACCTTCGCGTCGCGCACGATGCGAGGATCGGCCATCAGAAAGCCGGAAACGTCCGTCCAGTTCTCGTACACGTCGGCGTCGGCCGCGCGGGCGACAATCGCGCCGGTCACATCGCTTCCGCCGCGGGTAAAGGTGCGGATTTCGCCGTCGAATCCGCAGCCGTAAAAGCCTGGAATGACCGCGTTTTCCACATTACGCAGCGCTTCGCCGAGCACGGCGTTGGTGCGTTCGGAATCCAGCAGTCCTATTTCGTTGAAAAAGATGGTGTCCTTGGGGTCGATAAATGCAAAGCCCAGATACTTGCTGAGCAGAAGTCCGTTCAAATATTCGCCGCGGCTGGCGCAGTAATCGCAGTTCGCGCCCCCGGCGATATCACTGCGGATACGGGCAAACTCCGTATCAAGGTCGACGTCTACGTGCAGGGCGTCGGCAATGGAGGAATATCGCTCGCGGATGCGGGCGAACAAATCATCGCACTCCGAACCGGAGCATTGCATGCGATGGGCCGCATAGAGCAAATCGGTGACCTTTTCATCTTCGGCATGGCGTTTGCCAGGCGCGGAAGGCACGACGTACACGCGCCGCTTGTCCATCATGAGAATGTTGCGAACCTTCTGGAACTGCCCCGCATCCGAAAGTGAACTGCCGCCGAACTTCGCCACGATCTTGCCCATGCCCAAACCTCCTTGTCCCACAGAAAGATATTGTAACGAAACAGCATGGGAAAGTCAATCTGTGCATCAGGGTACAGCCGAAAATACTCCGCAGGCACTTTGCGGGGATACGATGAGGCGCGGGTACAGGGTTTCCGATACCTGTCGAATATACGTATTGGAGAATGGATCCGTCAGCTTCAGCGTATCGCACACGGCGTCGGCTGCCTCCCGCAGGCAGGCAAGGGCAGCGGCAGACGGCAGGGAAACCAGCCGTTTGTAAACCTTCGCCGCCTGTACAGGCGTGATGCGGAGCGTTTGCAGCTCGCCCTTGAGCAGCATGAGGCCCAGGGCGTTGGCCGACACAGGATCATAGAGGTTCACCAGCAAATCCCGGTAATCCGGCGATGAACGGTGCAAAAGCGCGGCGACGCGATCAGACGCAAAACGGATCACAAGCTTGTTTTCGGTCAGCAGACGCGTAAGATAATCCCGGATATACAGCACGCCGCGCAGTCCATCCCCCACCGGCAGGCAGAGCTGGTAGTCGATATCCGCGGGAATGCTGTGCGCATATAGGCACAGATCGTACGCCCGGAAGAACTGCCCGATGCCCGCCAGCGTTTCCTTCAGCGACCGGCTGCCGAAGGTTTGCACACTGTGCAGCGCCTCCGTATACAGTTTATGCGCATCCTCCACACAGGTTTGCAGCGCCTCCTGCCCCTGCCGCAGCAGGGTATTCAGATCGGCGGTCAGCAGCGCGTGCATGGGCATACCCTGCACATAGAGCTGGTAGCGCAGCGTGAACTGGAGCGAGTCCAGCAGCTCCGCAGCGTCCTCCTCCCGCAGGGACGAGTGATCCCCCTGCGTGCGCAGCCTGACCTGCTTGGTCAAGAGCGAAAACAGCCGCGCCTTGATGATATTTTCTTCCTCGCGCGTGAGGGCCGCTTCCTGCAATACGGGATACGCGCCTTGGTCAATCGTCATCGTCATCCTCGTCCCCGTCGCTGCGCAGGGCTTTGAGCAGCATGTCGGTCGCCATGTTTTCAAGGTACACCAGCGAGCCCTGCGCTCTGCCGTGGAAGATTTTGTTCATGGCTTCCAGCAGCTCGTCGTCGGTCAGGGCGTCGTACAGCTCGTTTTTAAAGGTGTAGAACAGCTCCTGCAATGCTAGGAGCGTATCCATCCAGCTGTCCCGGCTGATGTAGGGCGAATCGCAGAAGCTGTACATCAGGCGTGGCAGGATGCCCTCGCCGAACTCCAGCCGCCCCATAGCGCGCAGGCTTTCGTCCTCGGCGAGGATCAACCCCCGCATCTGGCTGTCGCTGAGCGATAACCCATGGAGCTCCGCTGTTTCGTTGCTCTTTTGCAGGCCCGCCGTCCGGATGGCAAGACGCGCCTGCTCCAGCGCCGGAACCAAGGAATTGTCCATACCAGCACCCCCCCTTCCAAGAAGCGTACACCTACCCGCAAACAAAGACAAGACTTGACTTTTCGCCCGTTTCATGCTAAGATAAAGCCACAAAAGAAAGCCCGGAGCGATTGCTCCGGGCTATTGTTTTGCCTTGCTATTTACCTGTGTTTAGCTTCCCAGTCTTCCCTGATGATCGCCATCATGTGCAGGTCTGTATACTCGCCATTCACCATGGTGGCGTGGCGGCGCGTGCCCTCCAGCCGCATCCCGGCCTTTTCGTAGCAGCGCACGGCGCGGGTGTTGCCGGCGCACACATCCAGCTCCAGCCGTTCCAGCCCCAGCACCCCGAAGGCATAGTCCTGCAGCAGCTGCAAGGCCTCGGTGCCGTAGCCCTTGCCGCGCGCCTGTTCGCTGCCGATGACCGTGCCCAGGATGCCTTTACGAATCTTCCAGTTGATTTCAAAGATATCCATTTGGCCGATGTAGCTTTCGTCCTTCACGTCGGCGATCACGAAGTAGGCTGCGTTTGGCGCGGCACGCATGACGCGGCTTAGGAAATCGGTGGTATCCGCCTCGGTTTGCGGAAACCAGAAGATCGGCGAAAGGAACTCCGTCGTCGCCCGGTCGTTCACCCAGCGGCGAATTTCCTGAAAGTCTTCCTGCCGGTATTCGCGCAGCATGATATGGTTCCCGATCATTCGCGGCATGATTGCCTCCTTCAGCGGCTCCAGGACGTGGGGTATTCAGGCACAGGGTTCTCCAGATGGTCGCCGTTTTTCTGCATCACGGAAATCACGCTGTCGATATTCTCCCGCTTGGTATAGGGGGTGATGATCATATCGTTATCATTGGTGTTGGACGAGATGCGCGCCGGGATGATAATAAACCCGTCGGGCGTGGAGACCTCCCCGTCCTTTATGCGGAACTTGATCTGGAAGATGAAGGTGGACATATCGCTTGGCTTTGTATTGCCCGCAAACACGAAGTTCGCCAGCGAGTACACGATATACTTCCCTTTGTAGAGTTCAATGGGGTTGATGCGGTGGCTGTGGTGCCCCACCACAAGGTCCGCCCCGCCGTCTACGGCGATTTTGGCGAGCTTTTGCTGGTTAGAATTTGGGTAGTAGTCCAGCTCGTCACCCCAGTGGAACCCGCAGATCACAAGATCCGCTCCCTGCCCTTTCAGGGCGGCGATATCCTCCGGCACCTGCGTGAACAGGCGGTCGTACGCGCCGTCGAAGGTTTGGTACGCCAGAATGCCAACCTTTGCGCCGTAAAGCGTGAACAGCGCCGGTTCGCCGTCGGACGCGTGACCCACGCCCGCGTCGGTGAGCACGCGCTTGGTTTCCGCAAAGCCTTCCTCGCCCATATCCATGACGTGGTTGTTTTCAAGCGTCACGAACTCCACGCTGTTATCCGCAAGCATGGAGACGTATGATGGATCGGCCCGGAACAGGAACTTGTAATCCGCCCGGTAGCGGTTGCGCGACGCCGTGGTCAGCGTGCCCTCGAAGTTGAGCACGGTCAGGTCGTCGGCCTGCAGAATGTCCCTGACGTTGCGGAACATGAAGTTCAGGTCTCTGTCCTGCTGATCCAGTTCCTTTTCGAACATCGATTTGCCGCTGGCCTGCACATTGTCACCAATGGTGAAATCGCCGCCGAAGGTCATCGTCAGCTCAATGGAGCCGTCCACCTCGTAGCGGGGCTGGGTCGTATCCGCCACCTCGATGGTCTCGTCGGATACGGTTTCCCCGTCCTCGTTGGTAATCGTGACGGAGATCACGCCGGCCTGGATGAGCGCATCCTCCAGGGAAACGTCGGAGTCCTCCTCGGTTTGGGTCGCCAGCGCAAGCGCGGGCAGGAGCAGGCAAAGGGACAGCATCACAGCGGTGAGTTTACGGAGCATGAAATTCCTCCAAATGGTCGGCTAGAGGGTCTGCAAAAATTCGTCAATCCTCTCCAGCGCAACCGTTAGTTTGTCCAGCGCCGTGGCGTAGCAGCAGCGGATAAAACCCTCGCCGCAGGCGCCAAACGCCGTACCAGGCACACAGGCAACGTTCTTCTCCTTGAGCAAACGCTCGCAGAATTCCTCGGAGCTCAGCCCGGTCTTCTCAATCGACGGGAACACATAAAACGCTCCCAGGGGTTCAAAGCATTTGAGGCCCATTTTGCGGAAGCTTTCAAACATCAGCCGCCGGCGCTGGTTATAGCTTTCGCGCATCAGGGCAATGTCGGCATAGTTGTCCTCTCGGCCGCGCTTGAGGGCTTCCTCGGCGGCGACCTGCGCCTGCATGGGCGCGCACATAATGGCGTACTGGTGAATTTTCACCATGCTGTCCATCAGCGGCGCGGGCGCGCAGGCATAGCCGATGCGCCAGCCCGTCATGGCAAATGCCTTGGAAAAACCGTTGATATAAACGGTGCGTTCCCGCATGCCGGGCAGGGATGCGATGGAGATGTGGCCCTGCTGGCTGTAGGTGAGTTCGGCGTAGATTTCATCGCTGATCACGAGCAGATCGTTTTGGATGATCACATCGCGCAGGCGCTGCAGGCTTTCGCGGTCGATAATCCCGCCGGTCGGGTTGTTGGGGTAGGGCATGATGAGGACCTTGGTCTTGTCGGTGATCGCGGCTTTCAGCGCTTCGGCCGTCAGCATGAAGTTGTTGTCCGCATCGGTCACAATGGGCACGGGCACGCCGCCCGCGAAAACTACGCCAGGGCAGTAGCTTACAAAGCTTGGCTCCGGCACGACCACCTCGTCGCCCGGGGTGAGGATGGCGCGCAGGGCAAGGTCGATTCCCTCGCTGGCGCCTACCGTTGCCAGAATTTCATTAACCGGGCTGTAGGTAAGCCCGTAGCGGTGTTCCAGGTAGTAGGCGATCTCCTTGCGCAGGGACGCCTTGCCCCAGTTGGAGGTGTACTGCGTTTCCCCGTCCAGAAGGCTGTCAATGGCGGCGTTGCGGATGTGGTAGGGTGTCACGAAATCCGGCTCGCCTACGCCAAGCGAGATTGCGCCCGGCATGGTTTGCACGATATCAAAAAACTTGCGGATCCCGGACTTGGGCACAGCCGAAACGGACGCATTCAAAAAGCGCGAATAGTCCATCAGGGATTCACCGCCAGTCTCCTGTCCCTGGGCTCCTCATCGTAGATGATGCCGTCGTTCTTGTAGCACTTGAGCACAAAGTGCGTCGCTGTGCCGACAACGTTTTCCAAAACGCTGAGCTTGGAGGACACGAACAGTGCCAGCTCTTTGAGGGTCGGGGCTTCCACCAGCAGGAGCAGGTCGTACGCCCCGCTCATCAGATACACGCTTTTCACCTCGTCGAAACGGTAGATGCGCTTGGCGATGGCATCAAAGCCCTGGTCGCGCTGGGGCGTGGTGCGTACCTCGATCATGCCCTCCACGCGCTCTTTCCCGGCGCGGTCCCAGTTGATGACGGGGGTATAGCGCAGGATGACGCCGGATTTCTCCATATCGTCAATGGCCTGGGCGATGGCATCCATCGGCTGCCCCAGCATCACCGAGAGCTTCTCCAGCGGGATGCGGCAGTCCTGTTGCAACACTTGCAAAAGTTCCTGTTTCATATGATCCATGGTTTACACCTCATCAATTCTAGTCTAAAACAATCCTTCGATTTCGCCATTTGGGCTGACGTCGATCGACAGCGCCGCGGGCACCTTGGGCAGGCCCGGCATGGCGATGATCCCGCCCGCAAACGCCACCACAAAGCCCGCGCCAGCCGACAGCCGCGCCTCGCGCACGGTGAGGGTAAAGCCCTCCGGCGCGCCCAGCACCTTCTGGTCGTCGGTCATGGAGTACTGGGTTTTGGCGATGCACACCGGCGCTTTGCCAAAGCCGTCCGCCTCAAAGCGTTTGAGCGCAGCCAGCGCCTCCGGTGCGAAGGCGACGTCGCCCGCGTGATACACGCGTTTGGCAATCGCTTCGATCTTCTCCTTGAGGGGCGCGTCCTCCTCGTAGGTGAAGCGCGGCGCAGCAGGGGGGCTTTCCGCCGCCGCAGCCACGGCTTTCGCCAACGCCGCTGCTCCCGCACCACCTTTCGCCCAGCCCTCGCACAGGGCAAAAGCTACGCCTTTGGCCCGCAGGGCGGAAGACAACGCCTGTATTTCCGCGTCGTCGTCGGTCGCAAACTGATTGATGGAAACCACGACGGGAAGACCCCAGACATTTTGGATGTTCCCGATGTGCCGGAATAGGTTCTCCATGCCCTTTTGAAGAGCGGGGAGGTTTGGCTGCGACCACTCGCCCTTGGCCGCGCCGCCGTGGTGTTTGAGGGCGCGCAGCGTTGCAACCAGCACTACGGCACTGGGCCACAGGCCGTTCATGCGGCACTTGATGTCGAGGAATTTCTCCGCGCCAAGATCCGCGCCGAAGCCGGCCTCCGTGATGACATAATCGGCCATCTTCATGGCAAGGGTCGTAGCCGCCACACTGTTGCAGCCGTGGGCAATATTGGCAAAGGGGCCACCGTGCATCAGGCAGGGCGTACCCTCCAGGGTCTGTACAAGGTTAGGGTCGAACGCGTCCCGAAGCAGCGCGGTCATCGCGCCCGCTCCGCCGACCTGCCCGGCGGTCACGGCTTTGCCGTCCGTATTATAGGCGACGACGATCTCTGAAAGCCGCTTTTTCAAATCCTGCACATCGCTGGCAAGGCAGAACACGGCCATGACTTCGCTGGCGGCAGTGATATCGAAGCCGTCGTCCCGTGGGGTGCCGTTCTTGGGCCCACCCAGACCCTGGCGGATCTGGCGGAGCTGCCGGTCGTTCACGTCCAGGCAGTGCCGGAAGCAGATGGTTTCAGGATCAATATGAAGCGCGTTGCCCTGATGAATATGGTTGTCAATAAGCGCGCACAGCAGATTGTTGGCCGCCGTAACAGCGTGCATATCGCCGGTAAAATGCAGGTTGATGCTCTCCATGGGCACAACCTGGGCATAGCCGCCGCCGGTCGCCCCGCCCTTCATGCCAAACACCGGACCAAGCGACGGTTCCCTGAGCGCAACCATCACCTGTTTGCCGATGTGCGCCATACCGTCGGCCAGCGCCACAGAGGTCGTGGTCTTTCCCTCGCCCGCAGGCGTGGGGTTGATAGCGGTGACCAAAATCAGCTTCGCCCTGCGCGGCAGGGACTTGTAGGCCCGCTGGTCGATCTTGGCCACATAGCGCCCGAAGGGCATGACCGTATCGGCGGCAAAGCCCGCCTTGCGTGCGATCTGTCCGATAGGTTCAAGCGTTGCGGCGCGTGCGATGTCAAGGTCCGTCATAGTTCGCCTCCAGGGTTCAAACGTTGCACACAGTATACCGTATACCGGGAGTTCATTCAAGCATTCCCGGTGTTTGCCGATAAGTTCGAAAGGTTTATACAATTACGGGGAGTATTTCACAACTGTTTGCCGTTTGATTGACAGGAGGATTTCCGATGAAGAGATATATTGTACTGGTTATTTGCCTTGGTTTGCTGTCTGGCATCCATATGTCCATAGCTTCCGCCAATAGCTGGGGACTCACAGGAGATTTGTTCACTGCTGTTTCCGCAACCGATACCTGGAACGATTATACGGCCGAGTCCCGGCAAGTCGGCGATATCGCCGTCATGCACAGCCGATACCACAATACGCTGATGTTACTGGAAGGCAAGTCCAAAACCCTGCGCGCCTATACAACTGCCGTATACCAACCCGGAACAGGCAGAAATAAAGCGTTACTTGCAGAAACGACAAACGGGTTCATCTTGGCCTACGGCGATGTAGAACACTATACATTTTGGCTTGCAGACGGCGTTTACGAGCTGCACGAAGCGCAAATCGGCGATTTCCGCCTTTACCCGTCGCCGGATAACGCCTTGCTGGGCTACAACCACCGCTTCATTGCATCCGATGGCAAGCAGTCCGCCGAACTGCGGCAGTACATAACTCTGGACAATTTCAATATCCAGCTTTTCCCCCGTTCAGTGGAAGAGGTGCGACACCTGAACCTGATGCGTGCATCAATGCAAATTGCCGGCAACTACTGCCTGGGCTGGACAGGCTACCCAAATACGCAGGGCGACAGGCACTACACGGGCTTTGGCACAGGCACCACGCCGGTGTACAGCGCGCCGTACGGCGAAGCCGCCTGGCGCGCAGCAAACGGCAAAGCCTCCGTAGGCTTGCAGGGCGAAATATGGCAGTTGTTTTTGCTGCAAAACGAAAGCGGCGACGGCTACGCCTGCATCCGCTACAATGTCAGCAACCGCACGCAGCGCATCGGCTACATCGACGCATCCGCACTCAGCCTAAGTACCGCAAACAGCCCCACAGCAAAGGAACGTTTCCAGGCTATTGATGTAGTAGCCAATCAACAGACCTACCTGACCGACGACCCGGATGTATCCCAGTACCCGCAAATCGATATCCCGGAGGGCACGCGCCTGACCTGTTTTGGATTATATAGCCCGAATTATGCCTATGTGGAAGCCCATGTGCAAGGCGATACCCTTGCGCAGGACGGCGCTGTCATCTGGGGATTTATACCTATCAAAGCGCTGTCCTTCCGTGCGGACGACCCCTACCGCAGCGCAGTGCAGGACGAAGTCATGAGCCGCCTTTTCGGCGAATGGGTCTACTCCGCAGGCGGCAGCATGGCCGGCGATCATTTGGTTTTCAACGCCGACGGAACGTTTGTCGATTGGTATCTGAACCCGGACAGCAAAAGCGGTGCGGAGTACACACAGCAATCCGGCACCTGGGCAGTAACGCTGTATAACCCTGCCTGGAGACTGTATTGGGCGGGGGTAGAGTACGAGCTGACGCTGCGCTACGACAGCGGTGTTGTCAATGTGAAAGGCCTGCTGTTTTTTAACGGCGGCTTCAGCCTGGTGAACGACGAAGGCAGTGGAGGCTATATGCACCCGGAGGATTTTAAGAACAATCCCGGATACTAGCCCATGCAAAAAGCCTGCCCAAGAGGCAGGCTTTTTGCATGGGCAGGACTTTAGTTCTCGTCCTCTTCTTCGTCCATCTCGTCGATGGCTTCGACACATTTGTCAAAGACCGTCTGGTATTCTTCCTCGTCCTCGATGGTGACGTAAATATCGTCGCCGCATTCATCCTGTTCGATGCGCAGGATGATGCTTTCGCCCTGCATGCAGCCCTCGATATCCTGTTTGGATTCCAGCAGAATATACTCGTGATCCTTATATTGTACGGTCATCAGGTGTTCAAAGGCGATATCGTTGCCGTCCTCATCCTGCAGATAGACCAAAAAATCATCCTGTTTTTGATTGTCCGTCATAAAGGTTACTCCTTTTCCGATTGTTTCCTGAGCCATTGTTCCAATATCACGGCGGCTGCGACCTTGTCCACATGCAGCTTGCGCTCTTCGCGCCGCATGTTGCCCTCGATCAGCGCGCGCTGCGCGGTTACGGTGGTGAGCCGCTCGTCGGAATACAAAACCTTGAGCCCCGCTTCGCTGAGGATGTTGCCGAATGCTCTGGTCTTCTCCGCCTGCGCGCCCGCCGACCCGTCCATATTGAGCGGAAGACCCAAAAGCACTTCGGCGGTTTCATAGCGCGCGCACAATGCGGCGATATATTTGGCGTCGGGGCCGTAGCCCACGCGCGTGTAGGTTTCAAGCGGCGAGGCGATGGTGCGTGTCGGATCACTCAGGGCGATGCCGATGCGCTTATCCCCCACATCCAGCGCTACGATTCGGCCCGTCACTGATCCAAACCGCGCAGATAAACGCGCACCAGCTCCTCCACAATCTCGTCGCGCTCAAGCCTGGTAATCATGCTGCGCGCGCCGTTGTGGCTGGTGATGTAGGTGGGATCGCCGGAAATCAGGTATCCGACGATCTGTGTTACAGGGTCATAGCCTTTGGCCTGCAAGGCCCTGTACACGTATTCAAGAATGTCGGCTGCGTTGCTTGTGCCCTCCACAACCGGCATAAATCTGGTGGTTCCGCCCGAATCTGACGTCACGCGACTCACTCCTTTACGCATTCGTCGTCAAACTACATATTCTATTATACACGATTGTATGAAATTTGAAAGCAGAAATGATGCTCCCGCCGCGTTTCTTTTCCCGGAAAAACTATCCAAAGAAGCTGCGCTATACTATCTTTACAAGCCAAAAAAAGTATGCTACACTATGGCAGTCTTTTCACGAGGCTCCATGGTCAAGCGGTTAAGACGTCGCCCTCTCAAGGCGAAATCAGGGGTTCGATTCCCCTTGGAGCTGCCAACAAAACAGAGCGCCCATGAAGGGCGCTCTGTTTTATTGTACGCAGCTCCGCGGGGGGAATCGAGCCCGAAAGGGCTGATGCCGTTTAGAAATTGACCCTGTGTGGTCAATTTCAGGCATCAGGGCATGGGAGTTATCGACCATGCCTGTTCCTGCGCACGCAGGAACCGATTCCCCGTCAAGGTTTTGCAGCCCGATATTTTACTACGCAGGAACCCGTATAGTTTGACGGCGTATTAAGACGACCTTGTATGGTCGATTTTAGCCGTCAGGGCGAGGAAGGCAACGACCGAGTCGGCAATCTGCGAAAGCAGGCAATGATTCTACTTGGAGCTACTAATGTATTTATTCAAGTAATTCATATTCCTAATATAGCTAAGAAATATATAATATCTTATTCCTATATAGAAAACTAGAAACACGATAATTTATATGATATAGTACTGACTAATAGACGATTAAAAGGAGATATATATGATTAGTTGGTTAAGCAGTCCCATAACCAGTGTAATTATTGCTATCGCTGGTATAGTAATTGGCACTACTATTGCATTTATCTTTTACTATAAATCAAAGGCGATTGCAAAACCACGATATTTAATTAACAACTATAACCTCATCGGCCTTGAGACTACCTCAAATCTACCTCATCAAGTTTCTGTTCTATATGAAGACAAACAAATTGCAGTTCTAAATAAAACAATTGTTCAATTTTTAATACTGGTAAAAAAACCATTGATTCTTCAGATTTAGTACAAGGAGGTTTTGTTGTAGATTTTTCTGAAAATTACAACAAATTTACTACTCATATAATTTCTATAAAAAAGTCCACTAGTCGAGATGCAATAAAAGTAGATGCTGCATCAACTGAAAATGGTGATGTATTCTTTAGTTTCAACTATTTAGATCACAAAGATTATATTACACTTGAGATAATACATACAGGGAAGTACATACCAAAACATATTAGTGGAGATATCAAAGGAGTGCCGAAAGGCTCAAAAAATATTACCTCACAAACTCAGACAATTGCAGATTTAGTGGTAGACATATCAATCTCAAATACTTTGACAAGCATGTTAAAATTGATGTTTAGTAGTTTGAAAAAGTTTATGAAGAATTAAAGAGTTGTTCCATAATTAATTCTTACATTTCTTACCCAAGTATCTATCTAAACTAGTATGGAGAAACGGATTACCAGTAGAATATACTTTGATTGGATATTTTACTAAAGTAGGTCATCTCATTTTTATTGTCATAAAAGTACACATAAAAGGCCTCTCTTGTTTTAGAAAGGCCTAAATATATCTACTTTATCCCTACCTCCCCAGCACCCAGGCGGCGATATCGTCGATCAGCTCCTGCTTTACGTGGCTGCCGCCCACATAATCGGCAGTGGTGCCCGTGGATTCGCCCGCCATATCCACCAGCATGTGGTTCATGTCCGGGTACAGCTTGTAGGCGGCAAAGTCGCCGTCTCCTAGCGCTGCCTGCCAGGCCTCGATGCCGTCGGCGGGCGTCACCTGCCAGTCTTTGGCGCCCTGGGCAATGAGCAGGGGTTTTTTGAGCGCCAGGGCAATCTGCGCCGCATCTACGGACATCTCATCGGCCTGATAGTAGGCCGAGATGCCAAACAGCGTCGTCTGTTTCAGCGCATCCGGGGTCATGGTTTTGAGCGCTGCCGCCTTTCCCGCTTCCGCGTCCAGCTGCTCTCTGGCTGCAGGTTGATCCGCCTGCGCAAGCGTCCCGATCAGCGCCAGATTCTGGTGATATTGCAGCTCCCATAAATGCAGCGGTGAGCCCGCCAGCAGAACCGCGCCGGCAATATTGTCCGCGCCGAGCGTCTGCATGATGCGCGGAGCAAGCATCGCGCCCTGGCTGTGCCCAAGCAGGTAGATATCCCCGATGCGCTCATCCTGCTGCAGCAGCGCAAGCGCCGCCTGCGCGTCCAAAACGTACTCCTCGTTCACGGTAAAGCGCGCCAGCAGGTCAGGATTGGCTGCCAGAATATCCTTATGCGCAAAGGAATACTTGTCATAGCGGATGCTGGCGACGCCCGCCGCCGCCAGGCCCTCCGCCAGGTCGCGGAACACGGCGATGCCGTATGCGGTTTCATCCATATCCGAGGGGCCGGAGCCCTGCATCATGATCACAGCGGGGAACGGTCCATCGCCCACGGGCAGGGTCAGGATGCCGCTGGTCGCGTCGGACTCACCTTCCCGCAGGGTGACCGGCTCAGCCGTAAACAAACTCGCGTCCACTGTGCCCGGCGCGGTTTTTTCCGTAACTTCGGAAAGCGTAAGGCCTTTAAGCAAACTATCGGCATCCAGTACGATCTGGTAAGTGATCTCTGCCTTTGCATGCATGCAAACGACGCTTGCGACAAAGTATCCCTGGGTTTCCATCATGCTGACCCCGGTGATCGCCTCCAGCGCGCCGTACATCTGCCCGATCTGCATCATCACCGTCGCAAATCCATCGGCCGAGCCAATGGCCTGCTGCAAATCCGGCGCCGAGGCGTTGAACACCGCTTCGTACTCGCCGTCGTATAACTTTTGCACCAGAGTCTGCGCCACTTCAGCCTTTGTGTCCTGCGCAAGCGCCGCACCGGGAAGCAGGGTTAGCACCACGAGCAGCATGGTTAACATCGATAGGACTTTTTTCATTGTAGACTCTCCTTTTCATCGTT
>Ga0116164_10000930_pt1 | contig 23101 bp, 18 predicted proteins | sample AD_UKC109_MetaG_FD_89888 | JGI IMG/M metagenome (GOLD analysis project Ga0116164, IMG submission 89888) | Active sludge microbial communities of municipal wastewater-treating anaerobic digesters from Hong Kong - AD_UKC109_MetaG | ecosystem: Engineered > Bioreactor > Anaerobic > Digestate... | reverse complement strand
GACCGTGCCGTCCGGCCTGATGTCCATAGCATGGGTGTACTCGCCCTGTGTGGTGTGGTAGCAGGCGTGCACTGCGCCGATCACACAGGAAAGCGGCTCGGACAGCGACGCGGCAAAGAAAGCATCCCCCGAAAACGGCAGCACGTTGTGCTGCTCAATATACACGGCGGGGATGATTGCATAGGTTGCATCACCGCCGATGTGCGGGAAGGTGTACCCAGCGGCGTCATATGTACCCTTGAGCGCAGGCTGGAGTGAAACACGTTCGCCCTCCTTGAATTGATCCTTCAGTTTCGCGCCGACCTCCACAATCTCTGCGGAAAACTCATGCCCGACAATCACAGGGTTCTGCGCCACGTCGTTTGGCACCCGCTTGTGATCACTGCCCTGCATGGCAGCCTTGTAGGTGGACATGCAGATGGAATCGGAAATAATCCTGATGAGAATTTCATCCTCTTTGATCTTGGGAAGCTCAAAGCTTTCCAGCCGCAGATCATTTTTGCCATACAATCTCAGCGCCGTGGTCAGCATAGCATTCATCCTTTCATCGCCCGACCTGTCGCAGCGAAATACGCAATACGATCGGCGAGCAGCGGATAATCCGCAATGGATTTCTCAGAGAACATCGCGTGGTCTGGGTCTTGGGTTGCCAGCCGCTCATGGCCGATCAACGCCCAGGCCGCGTCCGCCAGGTGTGTGAACTGCGGCAGGGCCAGCTGCTTGCAGATGAAGGACTGGAACGGAGTGTTGATGTCTTCCCCCGAAATCTGAAACAAGTCCAGTTTCTGGCACAGCCGCATGATGCGCTCAAGCTGCGGCTGCGTATTGCGGGCAGGCATGAAAGTGACGGCGTTGAAGCCCGCCTGTTTCAGCCAGACGATTAGCCGATCCAGAAACGCGTCTTCGAACACCTGCGCCCGTTTATCGCCCGTCACGCTCTGCTGTACGTCGCCAAGGTAGGCATATGCAGACACCGCGCCGATGGACTTGACGAAGGAAACAAACTCCAGAATATGCGGGCATTCGTCCGTAGCGTCGATGTAGAACTTCTCCACCAGGTGGCTTTTCAGCACGCCGAGCAGGCGATACTCATAATACGGGTCGGAAACCTTTAAAAGAGTTTCGCAGAGATTCCCCCGTATCTCGATATTGAAGGCGTCCTGAAGAAGTGAAATAACCGATGCGCCAGGTTGGGCAATGGAAAGCACTTTTTTCGTCAGTGCATATAAGATATGGCGCTCTGTGACCGAACCGCCCTCGTGCGCCTGGCTTAACGGCAGGATGTCCCTGTCGTAATCTAGCCGAAGCGCTGTTATACCGCTAAGCCCGTTCAGCCGATCGACCATGCTGCGGTTGCGCTTGCTGCGGCTCATTCGATACGGTTTCAGCCACAAATCGGCTTTATCGATATTCTGGTGCGGAATGCCGTGACAGGCTACGTATGCCACGCCGGTTTGATCCGGATTGTTCAGCCGTATATTGGCAAAGGGCGTCGCCTGCATGCCGCAGCGGCACTCAAAGCCGTTGGTCACGCCGATGCCGATGCGTTTGCCCGCCTCCAGAAACTCCCTGACACCAGAAACGGAATCGTGATCCATAATCCCCGCGGTTGCCAGCCCGTTGCGCCACGCATGATATGCCGCCGAGGTTGGTGTATACGGCGAAAACGAATAGGTGGTATGAATATGATTGTTCACAAACGCTGTGCACTCTGGCTTCGCCTGCTGCCGTACAAGCAAATTGTTTAAGTGCTGCAAGCGCTGCTCTGCGGTAGCCGCGTTAAGCTTTTCAATATCGGTCATTGGTTCTCCCATCAGTTGAGCATCACTTGCCCACCGGTAACAGGCAAGGCCTGCCCGGTTTCATACTGCTGTTCCACAAGGTAAAATATTGCCCTGGCAACGTCCTCCACAAGACATCCCCGCCCAAGCGGCACTTTTGCCTCATAAAAGCGGCGAACGTCGGCTACGGTTTTAGCGCCGGGTACCTTACCGGCGTCCAGATACTGCTGAAACAGGCCGCGCTTTGGATCGCTCCAAAGCGGGCCATCCAAAAGGTTTCCGGGGCATACGGCATTGACCTTAACGCCATACGGTGCAAGCTCCAGCGCAAAGCTTTGCGTAAGTCCGATACCGCCAAATTTGCTGCCCGCATAGGCAAAGTTTGCCTTGCTGCCTTCCAAGCCGCTCTTGGAGTTGATCTCAATAATATCTGCCATATACGCGGGGTCGGCCGCACGCTGCCGCTTCATCACGGCCGCCGCATACCTGGCACACAAATAATAGCCTGTATAGTTCACCTTCGTTACTTTTTCAAACTGATCAAGCGTCAGCGTTGACAGTTCCCCCGCGATTAGAATTCCCGCGCAGGAGATCATCACATCCAGTCCGCCATACTGTGCCACACATTCGTTTACCATGTGCATAACGGATGCTTCCTCGGCGACGTTGACCTGTACGGCGACCGCCGATCCTTCACCGTGTGTCTCGCACAGGGCGGATGCGACAGCCTTTGCTCCGTCGTGGTTCATATCGGCAGCGATCACATAGCCGCCCTGCGCGGCAATAGCGCGGGCGATACCCTCGCCAAAGCCCTGGGCAGCCCCTGTTACAATGCAGACTTTGCCGTCCATCCGCAGTGCATTTCCAGCGGAAAAGGCTACCTTTTGCCGATAGTTTTCCACTTCCCATTGCAGGATGAACGCAGCGAAATTATCCGTCAAGGGAAGCAAACCACCAAAGCCCTGGGCATAATACGTGATCTTAGCCGCGTCCAAAAACAGGGAAAGCGCCGTATCGGCTTCTTTCTTGGTTTTACCTAGCGCGAATACACCGACGCCGTTCATCACGGCGATTTTCGGCGCGTACCCGTGATTTTCCACAAAGACGTCGAAATCGGTTTGCAAATCGCTGCCGGATTCCAGTTCCAGCACGGCTGCTTTGCAGTACACGATCTGATCAGGGTTCAAAGGCTTTCGGATGCTGTCTATCGGCAGATCCGATACTGCCTGCGAACGATGGAACACCGCACAGGCCTTACCCGCATGCTTCCGGTACAGCATCCGCAGCACAGGCGCGGCATGCAAAGCGTTTTCAGGTATGGGCTGCGATGTGAAATCCGCAAGCGCGCCTGCCTTTTGTTCGAGAGTCCGCATCACATTCGCCATCAGCGCATCGATCTCTTCCACCGTATCCGCTGCCACGATCACGCCGTGATTTTGCATAAACAGGATGCTGGGCACCGTACCGGTGTCCCGTTGATGGGTTTGAAACAAATCGTTGCAGGCTTTGGCCAGGGTATAGCCGGGCTTGGTCAGCGGTACCCAAACTGCCTGCTCGCCAAACAGCTCCTCGCAGTAACGCTGGCCCTGGGCTGCGCAGGTCAGGCCGTTGACCAGCGCGGGGTGCAGATGGAGCACGAACACCTGGGGAAACAGGCCGTGCAGCATACATTCCACACTGGGCCTCAGGGTCTCTCCGGGCAGCCGCGCGTCCATCATGTCCTGCAGGGCTTCGGCCTCTCGCTGTTTGTCGTCCTGGGGATAGGGCTTTGCAAACATAGCGGAGATCTTCCCCATGTCCATCTGGACGAACCCGGATTCCTCAATGTTGGAGAGCCTGGTGCCGGACGCTTTGACGTACAATACGCCACCGACCTTCACGGAGGTATTCCCTCCACCTGCCAGTACATAGCGCGCGTCACCGCCGTACTGATGCGACATTGCGATCAGCTTGCTCATTCCATCGGTCATGGTTTCACCACCTCCGGCTTAAATCCCCAGGCTCTCGCGCCGCATTTTCTCCAGCGTCTGGTAGTTGAACTCCGGCACATAGCCCTTCAAGGGCAATATCTTCTGGTGTACGGCGGAGAGGATCCAGCTGGCCTGCGGATAGTAGTAATGCTCCAGTTCCGGGCAGGGGCTGATACCGTTGGATGCGCCGACCACGACGGGCGGGGCATCCAGATAGCCAAAGCAGAACTCTGTCACATTGCGGGCAACATCGTTCATTTGGCTGCCGCGCTCACAGGCATCGGAAACCAACACGATGCGCCCGGTTTTCTTTACGCTCTTGTTGACCAGCTCATAGTTGAACGGCACCAGGCTGCGGGCGTCGATCACCTCGGCAGATACGCCATACGTTTCCAGCGCTTTGGCGGCCTCTATTGCCGTGTACAGCGACGCGCCAACGGTAAGAATGGTTAAATCCGTGCCCTCGCGTTTTATATCCGGCTCGCCAAGCGGAATTTCATAATACTCCTCAGGTACGCCTTCCTTGTGGAATTCCTCGCCCCTGTCGTACAGCTTTTGGCTTTCAAAGAACACCACAGGATCGCTGCCGGAAAGCGCCGTGTTCATCAGGCCCTTGGCATCGTATGGCGTCACGGGGAAGCAAACCTTCAGGCCCGGAATATGGGTCACGAGGCTTGTCCAGTCCTGCGAATGCTGTGCGCCGTACTTGTTGCCAACCGATACGCGCAGTACCACAGGCATTTTCAGCGCGCCTGCGCTCATGGCCTGCCATTTGGCGAGCTGGTTGAACACCTCGTCGCCCGCGCGGCCCAGGAAATCGCAGTACATCAGCTCTGGGATCGCCCGTCCGCCCATCAGCGCGTAGCCGACGGCGCTGGAAACGATAGTTCCCTCGCTGATCGGGGAATTGAAGAAGCGGTGATACGGCAGCGACTCGGTCAGGCCTCCGTAAACGCCGAACGCACCGCCCCAATCGCGGTTGTCTTCGCCAAAGGCTATCAGGGTCGGGTCCTGATAGAACTTGTGGAGTATCGCTTCAAACAGCGCATCGCGCACGTTGAACTGCCGGATCTTGGATACAGCCTCGCCGTTTTCATCAAAGGCATAGCGGGCTTTTTTCTGGTTCTTGATCACTCTGGGATTCTCGGCAAGCGGCATGAGCACGTCCGGCTCGCCTTCGGCGCACACTTCAATGCGCTCGTTTGAAAAGTTAAAGCCGCGAATCGCGTCGGGATCTTTTTTCAGGTCGGCGCGCGGGGATACGGCATCGTCGATGGTGATCTTCAAAATTTCAGTGATATCGTTTTTAATGCTTTCTTCAATCGCTGTCAGCTGCGCATCGGTCGCGACGCCCGCGTCGATGAGCTGGCTGCGGTAATTGGCAATCGCGTCCTGCGCCTGCCAGGACTCGATCTCTTCCTTGGTGCGGTAGGTGGACGCATCGGTGGTGGAATGGCCTACGTAACGGTAAGTGACCACATCCAAAAGCACTGGCCCTTTACCCTCCTCCAAAAGCTTTCTCTTGCGTTTGTAGGCATCGATCACAGCCAGCGGATTATAGCCGTCCACACGCTCGGCGTGCATGGCATCCTTGTTAATACCCGCGCCGACGCGTGCCAGCGTGCCGTACGCCATGGTTTCGCCGTCCGTCTGGCCGCCCATGCCGTAGCCGTTGTTGAAGAAGTTGAACACCAGCTTCAGGCCGCCCTTGTGCGCGTCGTCCCAAAGCTTTGTAAACTGTTCCATGGAGGCATAGTTCAGCGCTTCCCAGACCGGGCCGCAGCCAAGCGATCCGTCTCCGATGTTGCAAACGACCAGGCCTTTTTGCTTCATGACCTTCTTATACAGCGCCGCGCCGACGGTAACGCCCGCGCTTCCGCCGACGATGGCGTTGTTGGGGTAAATGCCAAACGGCGTGAAAAAAACGTGCATGGAGTTGCCAAGCCCGCGCGTAAAGCCGTTTTCACGCCCGAACAGCTCCGCCATAAACCCATACAGCAGGAAATCCTGCGCAACCTTCTTCACATTGCCTTTGGCCCGGCTTTCGATAGCAGCCAATGTTTTGCCATCGTTGAAAGTACGCATAATATCCATCAGCTTTTCATCGTCCAGCTGACGGATGGCGCTGTACCCGCGCGCCAGCACCTCGCCGTGGCTGCGGTGCGAGCCGAAGATCGCGTCGTCGAGATCCAGCGTATATGCCATGCCGACGGCCGCGGCTTCCTGCCCGGTGTAGAGGTGTGCAGGGCCTGTGTACAGGTATTCAACGCCGTTGTACTGCTTGGTGGTTCGCACGTTGAATATCATGGTTTCCAGCTCGCGAATCGCCTGCATATCGTGAAAGATGTTGATGAATTCCTCGTCCGTGAAGTTGGCGCGCTCGTCTTTGACGCCCTTCTGATAGCTGTTGAGCGGGATGGATGGAATGTTTAGCTCTCCTTTGGCGCGAACGACGTTGGGATCGTAAAATTGGCTTTGCGGCATAAGACCCTCCTAAAATATCACTTCTCTGAAGATTTCGCTGACGGTGGGATGCGGGAACACGACGCGCTGCAGGTCCGACGTGCGCATTTCTTTTCCGATCATCATGGCCGCGCCGAAGATGATTTCGCTGGCGGGATTGCCGATCATGGAAACGCCGAGCAGCCTGCCGGAGGGCTCCATAATCACCTTTAAAAGCCCCTCGCCGCCCTCGTTCTCTGCCACAAAGCGGCCAGCGAAGGCCAGCGGTACCTTTTTCTCTATCACGTCAAGGCCTTTGGACTTGGCGGACTCTAACGTTTCGCCGCATCCGGCAACCTCGGGATTGGTATAGATAACATACGGGATCGCCCCGTAATCCATCGCATCCTTCTTGCCCGCCATATGGTTGACGGCAACCTCCGCTTCGCGGTAGGCAGTGTGGGCGAGCATACTCTTGCCATTGATATCGCCAGCGGCGTACACGTTCAGCTCACTTGTCAGCATCGTTTCATCGGTCACCACCGCACCGCGTTCGACTGTCAATTTCAGCTTGTCCGCACCCCTTGGGAGCACGGGCCGACGACCGATGCTGACCAATACCTTGTCGCATGTCAGTACTTCGGTCTGTCCATCCTGTTCAATGGTAATCTGACCGTTTTCGAATTTCTTAGCCGTTGCGCCCAGCAGAAAGGTAACGCCCTTTTTTTCATAGGCCTTTTGCAGCATGGAAGCGACTTCGCAGTCAATCGGCCCGCCGATGCTTGTAAGCATTTCCACAACTGTAACAGCGCTGCCCGCAGACGCATAATAGCTCGCCATTTCCAGCCCGATTACACCGCCGCCGACAACCACCATCGTCTCAGGGATTTCCGGAAGGTCTAGCACCTCGCGATTGGTCAGCGCAAAACCCGACGCCAGCGCCTCCTGCAATCCTTCAATGGGCGGCAGCGTCGGCATAGAGCCGGTCGCAAGCAGCAGTCTTGTGCCCAGATATTCCTGCCCGGCAGCCGTTATGGCGATACCGCCGTCCACACGTCCTACGATCTCCGCCTCTGCTTCCACCACGGTAACGTGCCCGGCCTTGAGCTGCGCGGCAATCCCCATGGTGAGCTTTTTGACCACTTTCTTTTTCCGGCGCAGTACGGCCTGATGGTCAAGCTTTGCGTTTTCACAGCTGACGCCATACTTTTCCGCGCCGCCTTTGGCGTAATCGTATAGCTTCGCCGAGTACAACAGGGTTTTTGACGGAATGCAGCCCTCATTCAGGCATACGCCGCCGATGGCATGGCTTTCAAACAAAACGGTATGAAAGCCTTCCTCTGCCGCACGTTCCGCGGCGCGGTAACCCGCCGGGCCGCCGCCAATGATCATCAGATCGAACTTGTTTCCCGTCATGCGTTGTTGCCTCCCGTTGTATCTGCGTCTATGAGAGATGTGAAGTTTTCAAGGTTCTTGCACACAGCCTGCAGGAAACGGCTAGCCGGGGCACCGTCCACCGCGCGGTGATCGTAGGTGAGCGACAGCGTCATGCAGTCGTAAAAGCTCACGGTGCCGTTTTCCGCCCTGCGGGGCCTGAGGGTAATGGTATCAACACCCAAAATGCCGACCTGCGGCGGATTGATAATCGGGGTAAAGCTCTCGATGCCGAGATTCCCCAGGTTGGATACAGTAAACGTACCGCCAGTCAAAAGCTCCGGCGCAATGGTTCCCTTTTGGCAAGCCTCGGCCAAGCGCTTCATTTCATTGGAAATTTGCATAAGGCTCAGCTGATCCGCATTGCGGATCACCGGCACCACCAGCCCGGCGGGGATATCCACCGCCACGGCAAGCTGTACGCCGGAAAACCTGCGGATTGTATCCTCCAGAAAATGCGCGTTCATTTCCTGGAAGGCTTTCAGCGTTCGTGAGACGGCAAACAGCACCATATCACCCAGGGTGATTCCCTTGGTTTCTTCCGCCGCCTTGCATTGCTTGCGGTATTTCAGCAGCTGGGTCGCATCAAAGCTTGATGTATGGGTCAGCTGCGCCATGGATTGAATAGAATGATACATCGCCTTGGCGATGGTCCTGCGCATCATAGAAAGCGGAATATCCTGATAGCTTAACTCTGCGGCTGCGGGCGTGCTTTGCGGCACACCTGTATCCAGCATGCGCTTGATGTCGCGTTCGATAATTAAGCCCTCCGCACCGGTCGCCTGTGCCAATGCCGCGTCGACGCCCGCCTTATCCGCAAGCATGCGTGCGCGGGGGGACGTGAGCTTTTCATGACCCTCAGCCGTATAGGATACCGCAGCGTGAAGCTCCGCCTCTTTATGTTCGGAAACAGCCTGTTCCGTCTTCTTCTCCGGCAGATCCTGCTTTACCTTGGGCGCATCAAAGCTTTCTCCCTCCTGCCCGATGACCATCACCGGAGCCTGAATGGGCAGCTCGTCGCCCTCCTTGCAAAGCAGCGCCAGAACGACGCCCTCGAACTCGCTTTCCACGTCGAACACGCTTTTCCCCGTTTCGATCGCGAAAAGCCTGGTGCCAACCTGCACCGTATCGCCAACGCCTACGAAAAACTCGCCGATAACGGCGCTTTCTTCCGATAAGCCCATCTGGGGCAATGTCACCTGATTTGCCATTCAATTCCTCCGTTCGCCATGCGATCCATCTTGACATGACAATGCATGCTAATTATACTGAGATTACGCGTTTTTGTCCATTATCCCCTAATATTTTGCGTAATGCCGCACAGATGCGCATTGTATGTGAACATATGCGCGCGATACGAAAGGCGATTCCCATGATACCGCTAGAACGCAGAGAGCATATCATCAATTTGCTGGAAGAGCGAAAAATGGTTACGGTCGAAGCGCTCGCCAAAGAGCTGTTCGTCAGCGGCGCTACGCTGCGGCGTGATCTGCAGGCTCTGGAAGAAGAGGGGCGTATTCGCCGTACGCATGGAGGCGCGGCACTGCCCCTGCAAAGCATGCAGGATATGCCGCTTCTATCCCGGCGTATGGAGCGCAAGGTTGAAAAACAGGCGATCGCAAAAGCCGCCGCACGGTTCATATCGCCAGGCGATACGCTGATTCTGGATGCCAGCACCACGGTGCTTGCCATCAGTGAGGCGCTGCAGGATATGGGATCGCTGACGATCATTTCCTCCGGGCTGCTCACCGTGCAGGCCTTCGCCACTGCCGGGCGGCATGTGATGTGCACAGGCGGTATGCTGCGGGAGAACTCCGCATCTCTTGCGGGGGTGGACGCTGCTGCGTTCCTCAGGGATCACCACGGAACATGGAGTGTGGTATCCTGCCGTGGACTGACGGCCGACGGCCTGTGGGAAAGCGTACCCGAGGAAGCGGCCATCAAACGCGCCATGCTGGACGCCGGAGACAAGCACATGCTGTTATGCGACGCCAGCAAATTTTACGAGTATTATCTATGCAAAACCTGCGATCTGCGGCGGATTGACATCCTCGTCACGGATGTCATGCCACAGGGAGAGCTGCTTAACGCGCTCGCCGAGGCGCACGTGCAGGTCGTCGTGGCATAACAGAGAAGCATTTTGATATCGACAACTGCTCGGTTTTATACTAAAATGAATATAGTTCAATGAATTTCGCCGTGAATATGCGGCCGTGCCAATTGAATAGACCAAGCATATCCATTTTGGGATATCGTACGTGGAATGAGGGGAGCACCGCATGAAAATTATCGACCTGAACAAAGAGTTCGAAAAGCTGTATTTTGTCTGCCTTGAGGACTGGTCGGAAGAGATGAAAGAGGCCGGGAACCATAAGGAAGTCTGGTATAACCAGATGAAGGATAAGGGCCTGCGCGTCAAGCTTGCCCTGGACGACAACGGAAAGGCCGTGGGGATGATCGAGTATCTCCCCATCGAGTACGCAGCCGCCGAAGGACAGAATTTGTATTATATCAACTGTATTTGGGTACACGGCCATGCCAAGGGTGTGGGCGACAACCAAAAGCGCGGCTATGGAAAAGCGCTGCTCAGAGCCGCCGAGGCCGATGCCAAGGCGCTTGGCGCCAAGGGCATCGCCGCGCACGGTATTGTACTCCCCTATTGGATCCCCGCGGCATTCTATAAAAAGCAAGGCTATCAGGCCGTGGATAAAACCAACATTATGCGGCTGCTGTTCAAGCCCTTTACGCCGGACGCCAAGCCCCCGCGCTTCTTCCGGCATTCCAAAACCCCACCCAAGAACGCCAATCCGGGCAAGGTGACCGTAACCTATTTCCTCAACGGCTGCTGTCCCTCGTGCAATATTGTATGCGAAAGAGCCAAAAAAGCCGCCGAGTCCTTCGGCGACAAGGCGGTGTTCCAAACCGTTGATACCCTGGACCGGAAAAACTATCTGGAATGGGGAGCGCACAACGAATTGTTTATCGATGATCAGCGCGCCGGTTCCGGCGCCCCGCTGACTGTGGACAAGATCAAAGGCATCATCGAAAAGCGCGCCAGGAAGCTGAAATAGCATAATGGAGGCTGGTATGAGCAATACGGTGCAGTGGCTTCTCCGCAGCGAGCCTTATGTTCGTTACCGCACGCTGCTGGACCTGATGGACCAGCCATTTGATGATGCCAGCGTTCTTCAGGCACGATCGCAGATGCTTTCGTCGCCACTCGTTCAAGGTTTGTTTCAAGAATTGGAAACCTGGCCCGGAGAAACGATTACCAACCACAAAAAAGCCGGACTGCTCTATCACAAGCTAGCATTTCTTGCCGAAATCGGCATACGAGCCGATGATTCTTTCATGAAGCCTGTCGTCGTCAAAATATTGAAACATATCTCGGAGCAGGGAGTGCTGGAGTTGCCCTCGCGCATCCCGGTCGCATTTGGCGGCACGGGCGAGGATATCGATGCCTGGTTACTCTGCGATACGCCAAGGCTATATGCCTCGCTGCTCAAAATGGGCGTACCCTATGAATTGCTGAAACCGGGTGTTGATCAGCTTGCAGCCCTGATACGCGACAACGGCTTTCCCTGTGCGGGCTCGCCAAAAATCGGCCGCTTTCGCGGCCCCGGCAAGCAAAGCGATCCATGCCCGTATGCCACGCTTTTGATGCTTTCCATGCTGCTGCAAGTGAAGGCTATCGATCAAGCCACGCTGTACACCGGGGCGCAGTCCCTGCTGACGCTATGGGAACACAGCCGGGAACAGTCGCCTTATCTGTTTCGGATGGGCACAGATTTCCGAAAGCTGAAAGCTCCGTTTATATGGTATGATATACTGCACGTTGCCGACATACTGTCGCAGATGCGTTGGCTGCACAACGATCAGCGCTTCCTCGAAATGCTTGATATCATCCAGTCAAAGCAGGACGATAAGGGGTGCTATACGCCTGAATCCGTTTGGTTTCCGTGGAAAGCGTGGGATTTCGGGCAGAAAAAGCAGCCTTCCCCGTGGCTGACGTTTCTGGTTCTCCGCATAGGCAAGCGGATTGCATGACCATACAACATAACGCAAAACTCCCGGGCTAATGAGCCCGGGAGTTTTCTGTTGTAAATGGTTACTCCCCCACGGCGTTTTGCAAAGCATTCTGTATCGCAAGCAGAATGACCTTGCTGGAGAAGGTCGCACCGGAGACCGTATCCACCTGAAGGGATTGCGCATCCACTACCATTTGCGGAATGACCTCCGCATCGCCACCCTGCCCGTTGTTGTGCTTGATCAGATCAATAGCGGTGATGCGATGATCCGTCACGGTCACTTCGACCTTGGCTGACACTGGAAACGCGTTGTATTCACCGACGTATGTGCCGTTCTGCACAAGGGCCAGATCAACATCCTGAATATCGATCGCGTACACGGTTTTCTGGTTGTTTTTGACCACGATGTAAGCCCCGCCGCCTACCGCCGCAAGCACCAGAACCAGCGCGATGATGATCAGTGTGATTTTTTTACGTTTGCTCATGATGATCCCTCTTTCATTTCAAAACGCTTCATACCCAACTCATAATGCGATTATACCGGTACCAACTCTCCATGGCAAGCAAGTTCACCCTATACCGCAGCAAGCCGCCTCAACTGTCGGTTTGCCTGTTGCGGTATGATGGGGCTTGCTGTCCGGCAGACGCAATCCATCGTAGCATTGCAACCCTTTACAGGCTTATGCACATACTGTATGATAACGGCAGTATGATGAAACGGGAGACACAAACGATGTCTGATTCACGCAAACATGATCCTGCAGAGATTCAAACCGTAACCATCGTGGGGTTGGGCGCGCTGGGGACGCTGTTTGGGAATATACTTGCCAAGTCCATGCCCAAAGCCGATCTGCGGATTCTGGCCGACCCGGCCCGTATCGCAAGGTACAAACAAGACGGCGTGTTTGCCAACGGAATCGCGTGTGATTTTCAATATGTATCAACGGACGACATTGATTCCAAAGCGGATTTAATCCTCGTTGCGGTCAAAGCCCCACAGCTTCCCGCCGCTTTGGAAACCATGGCCGGTCATGTGGGCGACGATACGCTGATCCTGTCCCTGCTCAACGGCATCAGCAGCGAGGCTGAGATCGGCAGCCGCTACGGCATGGAAAGGGTTGTCGATTGCGTCGCCTACGGCATGGATGCCGTTAAGGAAGGCAACCGCCTCACCTACGGCCACACCGGAAGGCTGTGCATCGGTACGCGCATCAGCGGAGAGCCAACCAAAGCCGTGCGGAGGATTGAACGGTTTTTTAAGCGCACGCACCTCCCCTACGAAATCAGTGAGTCGATGGGCAAGCGCATGTGGGGCAAGTTCATGCTCAATGTAGGTGTCAACCAGGCTGTCGCGGTATTCGGCCCGGATTATGGCTCCATACAGCAGGACGGTGAAGCACGGGAAGTGATGATCGCCGCCATGTGGGAAGTGATCCAATTGTCCCGCTATGAAAGAGTTAACCTGACGGAAGACGACCTGCGTTATTGGCTGAATGTTCTATCCGGGCTCAGCGCACTGGGAAAACCGTCCATGCGGCAGGATGTGGAGGCTAAAAGACCCAGTGAGGTCGCACTGTTTTCCGGTACCGTGCTGGCGCTCGCCAGGAAGCACGGGCTCGATACCCCGGTCAACCATATGCTGTATCAGCGCATTCAGGAAATCGAAGCCCAATATTGAACCAGCACCATAAAACAATCTCATTGGAGGCGTAATTCCATGTTTGAGCTGCCAAACTACATCGCGCCGGATTTTTCAGAAAACCGATTTGTGGCTGCACCGGATGTACGCACTGCGCCAGCGCCGTCTGACGGTGTGCTGCCTGATGATTTTTATGCGACAAGCATCTACCCCGAATACTTCAAGCTTGATGGCAGCTGGACATTGATTGGCGCGGCGCGCATGGACTGCGCCGTGGTTATCCGGGACAGCCGCCCCGTCGCCACCGAGGCCCGCAAGGTCAAGCAGGGCGACCCAGTGGTTGTTGGCCGGGAAGAAGATCTATCCAACGGAGTGTACACCGATACGGCGGCGTTTCAGGATGTGAACGGACGCGGTAATGCGCAGAGCTTTGCCTTCCGCACCGGGAAATCCAGGGAAACCTCGTATTCCAGAGATTATGACGAGCTCTACGAAATACTCCGGCACGACAGAGAGCATGGCACCATCGTTTGGGTGCTCGGCCCGGCAGTGGCGTTCGACCACGATTCCAGAAAAGCCCTATCATGCCTGATTCAAAACGGATACGTGAACGCGATCCTGGCCGGCAATGCCCTGGCGACGCACGATCTGGAGGCCGGGCTGTTCCATACGGGCCTGGGGCAGGATATCTACACCAAGGAGCTTAAGTACAATGGCCATTATAACCACCTGCAAACCATTAACGACGTCCGCGCTGCCGGATCCATTGAGCAGTACATTGCCGATCACCCGTCGCAGGACGGTATCGTAGCCGCTTGCATCCGCAATCGGGTGCCGATGGTGCTCGCCGGATCCATCCGGGACGACGGTCCCCTGCCCGGTGTGATTGCCAACGTATACGAAGCGCAAAACGCCATGCGGCAGCACACCATGCAGGCTACGACCGTCATTGCACTGGCAACGCAGCTGCACACCATTGCGACCGGCAATATGTCTCCCTCCTGGCAGATTCGGGACGGGAAGCTGCGCCCTGTGTACTTTTACACGGTGGATATCTCCGAGTTTGCCGTAGGCAAGCTGCGCGACCGGGGAAGCCTTTCCACCATCAGCATCGTGACCAACGTACAGGATTTTCTGATCAATACAGCGCGAAGCCTGAACGTTCTCTGATATAAGCAAAGCCCCGCCGGAATGATATCCGGCGTGGCTTTTTCATGCTGTTGATTAACCGTAATTGATTGCCACGCCGATCAGCAGGAACACGGCGGCGAGCGCGAGGGACACCAGCTGCAGTTTAAACGTCCATTTCATCCACTTGGGATACGTAACCACCGTTAGCCCAAGGCAGATGAGCAATACGGGATTGGTCGGATAGATCATGTTGGAGAATCCGTCCCCAAAGCTGAACGCGAGCACCGAGGTTTGCGCGAAATGAAACATATTGGCCAGCGGCGCGATGATCGGCATGACCAGAAATGCCTTGGCGGACGATGAACCCACAAAAAGCTCCAGCACCAGAATAAACACATAAATCAACAGAATCGCCACGAACGGAGACGTGGACTCAATCGCGCCTGCCGCTTGGTAGAGGATCGTATCCAAGATGCCGCCGTTGGAGATGATGAATTTCACGCTCATCGCCATCAGGATCAGCACAATACCCGGCGCGATACCTGCCGCCGCGCTGCCGATGATTTTCAGCCTGCGCTTCGAAGGGATCCCCGCCATGCCGCTGGCAATGATCCCGCCGGCCAGAAGCAGGATACCCAGAATGGGCAGCATGAGATCGGACAGGATGGAGACAAACGAAGCCGAAACGAACAACACCAGCATCAGCCCAAGGAAGATGCCAAACGCGATGCTTGCCTTTTTTAGTTTTGCGTACTCTTGAGGCGTCTTGTCGGCAAGCACCTTTTCAAGGCTTCCCGTATCGCTGTATTTTTCGCGCAGGGCCGCATCGTCGCCATAAACCTTGGATTTTGTGGGATCCTTTTCGATTTTACGCGCATAGCGGTACAGAAACCAAAACAGCACGACGAAATACACCGCAAAGATGATGATACGGTACCCGGAACCAGAGTACAGGGGCAGGTTGGCCAGCTTTTGGGTGATCGCAATGGAAAATGGATTGGTGATGGCCGCCGTAAACCCAAAGCACGAGGCGAGCATACTCATGCCAAGCCCCACCAGCGAGTCCCAGCCCAGGCAATATGCCAGCGCGAGGATAATCGGCACCAGCGCGATGTTTTCCTCAAATGTCCCAAGCACCGCGCCCATCAGCATAAAGACGAGCACAATAATCGCCATCAGCAGATACTTCCGCCCGCCAAACCGCTTCACAACACTGGAGATGAACAGCATCATAATGCTGCTCTTTTCCAGCAGCGAAAACGCCATGCTCACCGCGAGCAGGAAGAAGATGATCACCATCACAACAGCGCCGTCAGCGCTGAACAGCACCTCAACGGGCGCGGTAAACCAGCGATATACGGGGAGCTTGGCCACATCGGTTTGCTGGTAGTTCACCAGCGTTTCCCGCCCGTCGACCATTTCCCTGGTGTAGCTGCCCGTGGGGATGACCTGGGTTAGGATACCGACTGTCATCATCAGTAAAAACAGAATCACGAACGCAACGATAAACGTTCGTTTGCTGATTTTCAGGGACGCCTCTTCGTGTTTGGTTTGCACTGCGCTGCCCTCCCGCTGCCCGGCGCTATGAAAGCCGGATAATTTTTAATAAGTAGAAAAGCATAATAATGCCATTATAGGAACGCAGCGCGATAAAGTCAATCGTCACAAAGCGGTGACGCCAGTCGCACAGCGGCAGCGGGCTGGGTTTGTCGATCGTTAAAGCATAGTGGAGGTGCACGGCTGTTTGGCCCGCGCGTTCATCGAAAACAGGTGCAACTGCATCTAGGTCACTTTATAGCGGCAACTGCATCAAAAAGCGCCTTCACCCCTTGCTCTATCTGCTCCATGGTCAGATGCCCGTACCCCAGCAGCAGGGTATCGTGATAGGCTGACGCAGATTCCGCATATTTGGAAACCGGCAGGATGCGAATGCCGGTTTTTTCACATTGTTTTGCAAACGCTTCCCCGAACATATAATCCGGGAAACGCAGTGCAATGTGCAGGCCGGAGGCATCGCCCTGCGGGATTGCCGTATCTCCAAACGTGCTATGGAGCGAAAGCAGCAGCGTTTGCCGCTTCTGGCCGTACAGGCGTTTCATGCGGCGGATGTGCTTGTCCATCCTCCGCGTTTGCAAAAACCAGGCAAGCGCGGCCTGCTCCAGCACGGGATTTTGCACATCCATATAATTCCGGCTGTGCTTCCATTGCTGTTGCAGCGCTTCCGGCAGCACCACAAACCCGATGCGCAGCGCGGGGAACAGCGTTTTGGGAAACGTCCCCACATAGACAATACGGGACGCGCTCATCGCGCGGATTGGGCTGATCGGCGTTCCCGTATAGCGAAACTCACTGTCGTAATCATCCTCAATAATATAGAAATCCCTGTCTTCCGCAAGGCGAATCAGCGCCGCGCGGCGATCCGCCGGAAGGATACCGCCCAGCGGATACTGGTGCGAGGGCGTAACATACACCGCGGACAGCGCTTGCCCTTGCAGCGCGGCGATATCCGCGCCGTGCTCATCGGCCGGCATCCAGCACAGCGGATACCCCTTGTCGCGTATCATCGTGCGTACACCGGGATGCGAGGGGTTTTCCAGCCCAAATCCCCGGCCGTTTTGATGCAGAATCTCAGTCAGCAGGTACAGCGCCTGTGTAGACCCGGATGTGATGAAAATATCCCTTGCGTGAACATCCAGATTTCGGGCGCGTTTCAGCCAGCCGGCAAGCGCTTCGCAAAGCGGCGCGTAGCCCTTGGGGCCGGTATACGCAAACTGTGTCTCGGTCAGGCTCTCTGCCGCCTGTTTCAAACCTTCGTTCCACTGCTTCCAGGGGAATGCCGTAAGATCCGGCTTGCCCGTCGCAAAATCCCAGCGGATATTCATGACCTGTTTGTCTGCTTTCCTTGGCGTATCCGGCTTCTCTGGCAAGCGCAGGCTGAGCCCCTCCGCCACACGCGACGGCGCACCCGGACGGTTGAGAATGTAGCCCTCCGTCCATAGCATATCGTATGCGGCGCAAACAGTATTGCGCGATACGCCCAGCTCTTTGGCCAACTCCCGTGTTGAGGGCAGTGCCTCCCCCGCCGCAAGCTTTCCGGACAGGATTCCGTCTTTCAGAATGCGGAAAAGCTGGTACTGCAAGCTGGCCTCCCCAGAACGGTTAAGCTGAATGTCCCACATCTGGCTTCCTCCTACTGGCACCTTGTATATTATCAAAAAGCGGCTCTATCTACAGTCCAGTTGATCGTTTATCATTATACCTGTTCACAAGGAAAGCGCAAGGGGATGTGTGGTATCAGCCAGGCAACACAGGGCAAGCTATACCTGACGGGTGCCTTCGGGCTTGCCGGTACCTCGGTTGTGATGGGATACGTGCTTTCCCACAAGCTTGGCGCATTCGCCATCACAGCCATCAGCATGGCCATCGTGCTCGTCGGTCTGCTTCCGTTTTATTTTGGGCGCGTGATGCAAACCGTACTCGCGCTTTTCCGGCGGCAGTGGCTTTTACTGCTTGCGCAAGCCTTTCTGGGCATCTTCCTGTTCCGTATGTTTCTGCTGCTGGGTGTCCGGCATACAAGCACCTCGGAAGCGGGCATCCTGACCGGCGCGATACCCGCCATGACCGCCATCGGCGCGTATGCTGTGCTCAAAGAACGCCCCACGGCAATAACCGTTCTTGGGATCGCCGCCACTGTGCTTGGCATACTTCTTTTGCAAGGCGTTAGCCTGTTCTCCACACGCTTTACCGATAGCCATTGGCTGGGCAATCTGCTCGTACTGCTTGGCGCTGCCAGCGAAACCGCTTTTCGCATTCTATCCAGAAAGCAAAAGTCCATGGAAGGCGAAAGTATCGTCATCCACCCCATGGTACAAACCCTGCTGGTGTCCGCAGCCGCGTTTTGCTTCTCCCTCATTCCCGCACTGCTGGAGCAACCTTTTCCCATCTTCTCCACCCTTGGCTCTGTGGAGATATTCGCGCTTGTCTGGTACGGTCTGGTGATCACTGCGCTTTCGTTTGGTTTCTTTTATGCTGGAGCCAAGCGCTGCAGCGCTTATACCATTGCCGCATTTTCCGGGGTTATGCCGCTGACTTCCATGCTTTTATCCGCTCTGTTTCTGCATGAACAGATAGGACTTTCACAATGGTGCGGCGGCCTTCTGGTGATATGCGGTATGCTGCTGATTGGCAAACGTTTCACCAAAAAGGCATTCCGGTATATTCCGGGCATCAACGGAAAGGATGGATTGTGATGAATATCAACCAAATACAGCCGCCTGATCTTTACAAGAGCCCTGCATTTTCGCAGGCAATTGAGGTTGCAGCTCCATCAAAAATGCTGTTCATCGGCGGTCAGAACGCCATCGACAAGCACGGCAACCTGGTAGGGCCGAATGATTTTGCGGCGCAGGCAAAACAAGCGCTGTTGAACATCAAAACAATTCTGGATCATGCCGGATACAGCATCCATAACGTAGTCGATTTGACGATCTTCTATACCAACGGAAACAACGGTAGGCTCGGCTATCAGGCATTTCTGGATATATTTGGCATGCCGGATGTGCCCCCGACCGTTTCCGCAATACAGGTCGAAAACATGGGAATACCGGAACGCCTCGTTGAAATCAAGGCGATCGCCGTGAAATAAAACACCGGGAGGGTTCCATGCTTACCATTGATTCAGTTGTTTCCGATCTCTACCCCGGCACGCAGATGGGCATCCTTGCCATGCAAACGGTGGATGCCGCTGCGCCGCCTCCACCGGAGCTTGTGTCCCAGGCTATGGAGAAAATCCGCAGCCGATATGGGCATTTGGACCGTGCGGCGCTGAAAGCGCTGTACCCGATCAAGTCCTATGTGGACTACTATCGGTCGTTTGGTTACAGCTACCATGTGCTGGGCCAGCTGGAAAGTATCCTGTCAGGGAAACAGGCAATGACTTCTGCTTCGGGACTACTGTCCGTAATGTTTCTCACGGAGCTTGAAAGCATGATCCTGACCGCCGGGCACGACTTGGATACGCTCAAAGTCCCCTTGCGTCTTACCGCATCGACCGTGCAGGAGCAATTCAAGTCCATTTCTGGCAAGGAAGTAACGACAGTCTTGAGTGACCTGATGGTGGTAAGCGATCATCAAGTGATTTCCAGCATTCTGCGCGGCCCGGATCTGGGCAGCAGAATCACACCCAAGACGACAAGCGTACTGTTTACCCTGTATGCTCCGCCGGGCGTTGAAAAGAGCGCTGTTGACAGCGCCCTGCATATGCTGGAAGCCAGAATACGCTCCGTTTCTGCCGCTTCCCAAACCCTATCCCTAAGCGTTTATCCGCATCCCTGAGCTTTAGCCGCGGCGTTCGCCTTTCGTCATTACCAGCTCAACCCCGGCAGTCTCCGTCGTTTCGCATAGCGTATCGCTTTCCCCGAATTCTTTCAGGCAAAACTTGAGTTTGCCGTACAGCCTTTCCTTAATCGTATCCACCATCCGTCCACGGTGCGGTGCGCGTAGTTCCGCGCCGGCCGCCTGTTCGGCTGAAATCCGCAGCTCGCTTTGGTGGTTTGTCAGCGTGATTTCCACCTCACGGCCGCTTGTTTGCAGCTCGCACCTGCCGCGTGTGTAGGTCGCGTAACGGTAATGCTTGCCCCGCAAATACAGGTGCGCCAGATATCCCTGAAAGCTCATCCCAAGCACCGGGATATCCGCCCACGAAAAGAACAGGGAGGTATCCCCGGAAAAATGATTGGATTGCAGCCACACATAGCGCTTGGGAAACGAGCTGCCCCAGTCCTTCTCGATATAGCCCTTTCCCCCTGTGAAGTCTACGTCCCTGTCTCCGATTTTCAGCGCGCCTTCAATGCTGTGGCTCAGGCTGATTACGCTGTGGATACACTCCATGCCGGGCAGGTAACTGAACGGGCCCATGACCGTCGGTGCCCAGGGCGACGCGGGCAACGCGATAAGTCCATGAAACCGGAGTTCGCCGAATATCTGTATTCGGCTGCCCCGCACGGCAACGGACAGGCCGTTTCTGTAGAATCGGCTGCCGTCCAGCTGGATGAAGAACGGCTCATCCTGCGCATCAAACTCCGTGATGTCCAGCCAATCCGTCGTCTGCTGCCAGTCGGCATCCGTTTTCTCCGCCAGAATCACCTGGATAAAGCAGCTTTTCTTGCCGCCGGAGACGCTCACACCGGGTATAAAACAGAGCACCGTTTTCTCATCGGCCGAGACCTGTTTATAGTACCAGCCTTCAAAGTAGTGTTTTCGACGCAAGTTCTGAAATTGTATGGTTTTGTATTGCTTTGAAATCTTCCCCATAGCTCCCCTTTCAAAGGTTTATTTTAACGGATCACATGCATACCAAGCCGCATGCTCGCCGATTCCGATGACCCGTACCGAGGCAAAGCATGTACCCATATCCGAAACGCAATCCCGCATTTCCGTTTCGGCGGTTTGAATAAAGCGGAAGTAATCGCCGCGCTCCAGCCATTCAATTAGCGAGGTCAGCGGCCGTTTGCGCTGGTTGTAATCGTAGATGATAACCTTGTGTTTGGCTACCCGGCTCATTTCCGCATACAAACGCTTTCGTTCCTCGCGTTCCATTCCGTGGGCGACATAGGAAGCGATGGCGAAATCAAAGTTGTTGTCCGGGAACGGCAGGGGCTCGCTTGCATGCACCAGCATAAACCTGACACCGTTGTTCTCCGGATTTTTGATTGCGGTGTTAAGCATCCGCTGCGCCGTATCGACGCCCGTTGCCTCAAGGCCATGTGCATGAAGTGCAGCGCATAGCGCGCCTGTGCCGCAGCCCACATCCAGTACGGTTTTATAGACCGTCAGGTCAAGTTCCGCAGCCGCTGAACGCAGAACCTGTGTAAACTGCTTTTTTTGTTTGTGGTAAAACAAGCGGTAGACCGGAGCAATGAAGCTGAATAGCGCTTCGCTGTTCTTCCTGCTCAATTATCCAAACCCTTTCCCACTGATATATAAACTGCCAACTCCTGGCTACACAATACCCAGGTAGTCGTGCTCAATGATGCCCTGCAATGCATCGATCTCCTTGAAGCTTTCCTTAAGCGCCGCGCTTTCCACGCGGCCAAGGCGATCCGCATCGATGTAATTGTCCAGCTTCTCATTCCTTTCAATGGACAGAATCTGGTTCCAAAGCCGAAGCCTAAGCAGAAGCTCGTACGAGTCTACAATTTCCCGGTGCCTTGCCTCGGAAATCACGCTCAGCCGCTTGATGGCGTCCAGCTGTTTGAGCGTGTTTGGCTCCTTGACCCCATGGCGTATGGCATAGAGCCTTGCAAAGCTGACGATGGCAATCTCCGGCATTTTGATGTTGATTCCCTCGCTTCCGGTTGCCATAATACCGCCGAATAAGCGCAACGGTGTTTTGAAGGCTACAGCATTTTGCGCAAGCAGCTTGATAAACTGGCGATCATCGGCAATTTCCGCATACACATAATCCCGGATTTCTTCCTCCAGCGTAGCGTTTCCGTAAACCGTCCGCAAGTCCAGCAGTGTGGAAAACTCCATGATCTGCTTGGGTTCCCCTTCGCGGATACGTTGCTTGAAATCTGCCTTCCAGCCGGTGACCGATTTACACCACTTCGGGTTGGCGGCGATCATGCCGCCCCTGCATTTCACATAGCCAGCCAGCTCCAGATTGTCGCAGACGCTAGATGCAAGCTGGTTGAAGTATGTCTGCAAACTCTCTTCGTCTTTGCCGTCCGGCAGGGTATACACCAACGCGTTATCCTGATCGCTGTACAGCGACTGCGCCTGCCGGCCCTGGCTGCCAAGCGCCAGAAACGCGAAATCCGCAGGCGGCTCTCCAAGCTCCCGGATGGCCAGCTTGATCAGCCTTTGTGTGGCGATGTCAGTAATGAGCGCCACCATGTTTGCGATGGCAATGGAGGATGTACCGTTCTCCAGAAGCGAGGTCACAAACTCCGGCGTTTTTTTACACAGCAGGGCGATTTCATGCGGGGTATCCGCTTTTGTGATCGCCTCCGCCAGCTCCGATGCCATCATGCCGGGAATGTGCAAAAGCCGGTTCAGCGCCGCCTGCGACCCGGTATGCCCGGCAGGCTCCGTTTTCCGCTTCACCAGAATCATCAGCCCGTCGACGGAATCGATCACATCATGCTTCACAGTCAGCGTGCAGAGCTCCAGGCTTCCGTCACAGCGCTTGATCACGCCGTCCACAGTGCTTTTCACTCCGCCTCCGCCATCGCCTCGGAGCAGGCGCAGCCACTCTTCGTTTTCTTCGGTCTCCGGAAATATATCCCGTAAATACAGAAGGTCGATTCTGCCGTACGCGCAGCCCAATATCTCGTAAACAACAGCGTTGGCATACCGGCACCGCCCGCCAGCAATGAACAGCGCGCCCTCGGTGGCGGCCTCCGAAAGAGCCTTGTAACGGTGTGTGGATTCAAGCAAAAGCCTTTGCGCGTCTTGCCTGGAATGCTCCAAAACTATACCGTGATGAATGAGATAAATCAAAAGGATCAGCACGATGCCGATCACGCCGCCTGAAATTACGACGACGTATCCACGCAGGGTGTTGATCTCGGATTGCACGTCGTTTGCGTAGATCCCCGTACCGATAATCCAGCCCCAGGGCTCAAAGAAACGGATGTAGGATTCCTTGGCCTCCACCCTGCCGGGGTCATCCAT
>Ga0116164_10000929_pt1 | contig 23102 bp, 18 predicted proteins | sample AD_UKC109_MetaG_FD_89888 | JGI IMG/M metagenome (GOLD analysis project Ga0116164, IMG submission 89888) | Active sludge microbial communities of municipal wastewater-treating anaerobic digesters from Hong Kong - AD_UKC109_MetaG | ecosystem: Engineered > Bioreactor > Anaerobic > Digestate... | reverse complement strand
CCGGAACGAACGATTTATTCATGGTTCTTCTTTATCACCATGCTTATCAGCGGCGGCCTGATCCCCACCTACATCCTCGTAGCCAATCTGCATCTGCGCGATACCATCTGGGCGTTGGTGCTGCCGAGGGCATTGCCGGCCTTCAACCTGGTTTTGATGCTCAACTTTTTCCGGCGTGTGCCGCAGGAACTGGAAGAAGCCGCCCTGATTGACGGCGCGGGCCATCTGCGAACGCTGGTGCAGATTTTTATCCCCGTTTCCATCCCCGCCATTTCGACGATTGCGCTCTTTTGTATGGTGAACCACTGGAACGCCTGGTTTGACGGCTTGATTTACACCAACACGCCGGGCAAACTGCCCCTGCAGAGCTATTTGCGCAGCATTGTGATTGAAATGGACATGTCCCAGATGGACTCGGAAAGCTGGGCCGATGTGCAGGAAATGTCCAACCGAGCCCTCAAATGCGCCCAGATCGTCATCGCAACGCTGCCGATTCTATGCGTGTATCCCTTTCTGCAGCGTTATTTTGTAACCGGCCTGGTTCTGGGCAGCGTGAAAGGTTAAGAGGTGAATTTTGTATGAAAATCAGCATCCTGTCCCATCCCTTTGTCAACGAAAACAATCCGCTGGAAGGCTTCAAGCTCCTCCAAAACGCGGGGTTTGATTTTGTGGACTTCAGCTTCTTTACCCAGCTTCCTTACGACGAAGTGGTGAACGGGCATACGGAGAACTTCTTTTCCAGGCCCCTCAGGGACGTGAAGGACTTTTACCGCCCTTATGCGGAGGCCATGAAGGAAACCGGGGTATTCGCCCATCAATGCCACGCCCCCTTCCCCTCCTATACGCCGAATGACGCGATGAACGAGGCCATCTGCACAGCCATCGAAAAGTGCATGGCGGTTTGCGTGGATATGCGCTGCAAGTTCATCGTTGTTCACCCGTATTTCAGCGCCTATCCGCAACGCATGGACGGCGAAACGCGGTGGCGGCTGAACAAGGAGTTCTATACCCGCCTGATTCCCTGTGCGAAGGAATACGGCGTGGAAATCTGCCTGGAAAACATGTTTATCGAATATCGCGGCCGCCTCTATGCGTCGGCGTGCTCCGATATGGACGAAGCCGCGCTGTACGTGGATCGCCTCAACGACATCGCGGGCTTTGAATGCTTCTCCTTCTGCTACGACACCGGCCATCAAACCATAATCGGAAAGGATATGCGGGAGAATATCCGCAGGATGGGCAAACGTATCCATACCCTCCACGTACACGATAACGACGGCTACCGTGACCAGCACATGGGCCCTTTTATGGGAGTCGGCGACTGGGATGCCTTCATACAGGGCATGCAAGCCATTCAGTATAGCGGCGTCCTCAACCTGGAATCCGGCGCGGTATTCCGCTGGTCCCCAAGGGAAATCTGGCCCCAGACGCTCTCGTTGCTGGCGGCCGCCGCCCGTTATTTGGGCGACAGGATAGAAGCCCGGTAATATCGGAGACTCCATTCATTGCACGTCACGCCTGCGTTTTTTACCCTTTCTGCGGGCTGAATTGACATTTGGCGTATAATGGATACTGCTGGTTGCGTAATGCCTTTCCAAACGGATATTCTCCAAGCCGGCCGGCCGGTACCCGGCGCATTTGCAAACATGTTTTCAATAGGGGAGAGGCTTTTCCAAGCTCCTTATCGGCAGATTTCCGCCGCTGCCGGGTTAGAGCGCAGGAAACGATAGCGATACCGCGTTTGCAGGAAGCGCGGAAGCGGGAGATGATCAAATGCTGGAATCCAAAGAGGAACTCAACAGGAATTGGCAGGTTTTCCTCGTCGACAACGCGGATCTGACGGGCAATGTAACCTGTTTACAGGAGCTGGAGGGCCATGCGGCGGTTCCCGCGGCCGTGCCCGGCGACTGGCCGCTGGATTATGTTCGCGCGGGGCTGCTGAAAGACTGCTTTGAACGGGATCAATTCCTGCAGCTGCGCGCGTATGAAACCTATCATGTATTTTACGGCGTTCGGTTCCGCTGGCGGCGCCGGGCTGATGAAAACACCTTCCTGCTCTTTGAAGGCATTGATACCGTGGCGGACGTGTATTTGAACGGACGGCGGATCGGCCATGCGGAAAACATGTTTATCCCGCACGAATTTCCTGCCGCGGGCCTGGTGTGCGGCGAAAACGAACTGCTTGTGCATATCAAACCGGTGGCGCTGGAGGCGCGTAAATACCCGCTGGCCGCGGAAAACTTCTGCCAGAAATATAACTATGAATCTCTGATTTTTCGCAAGGCGGCGCACAGCTTCGGCTGGGATATCGCCCCGCGCCTTGTGTCATCCGGCTTGTGGCGGCCGGTATCGGTCATCCGGAAAAAGACGGTCAGGATTGAAGATGCGTTTGTCCGGGTTGAGCATATCGGGGCGGACGGCGCCGCGCAGTGCACGCTGGTATATTCCGTTGCGCTGGCGGACAACCCGGTTAAACCCTATACCGTCCGCATACATGGCGTTTGCGGCGATAGCCGGTTTACGGCGCAGCAGGATTTATGGTATGTCAACGGGCGGGTAAGCTTTTCGGTGACGGAACCGAAACTTTGGTGGCCCGCGAACTATGGGGACGCCAACCAATACGAAGTTACGGTCTCGCTGCTGGAAAACGGCAAGCCGGTTGATACGCTTTCCTTCCGGCAGGGCCTGCGCACGGCAGAATTGAAACGCGACGATCTGCTGGACGCGCGGGGCAACGGGGATTTTTGCTTTGTGATCAACGGAAAACGGATCTTTATACTTGGAACCAACTGGGTGCCCGCCGACGCGTTTCACTCCAACGACGGAAATCGTATTCCGGATATCCTGAACCTGGTGAAGGATATCGGCTGCAACGCCCTGCGCGTATGGGGCGGCGGAGTGTATGAATCCGACGCGTTTTATAACTGGTGCGACGCAAACGGCATCGTCGTTTGGCAGGATTTTATGATGGCATGCGGCGTATATCCGCATACCGGGCGTATGCAGTCCCAGCTGCGGGAGGAAGCGGTTGCCATTGTGCGGCGGCTGCGCCGCCATGCCTGCATCTGCCTGTGGGCGGGCGACAACGAGTGCGACCAGAGCTATTGCTGGTATGATTGTCCGGTTGATCCCACACTGAACCTGCTGACGCGCAAGGTGCTGCCCGCCGTGCTGCGGCAGGAAGACCTCAGCCGCCCCTATCTGCCCAGCTCTCCCTATGTGTCACACGAGGCCTTTGCGACCGGACGGGCCCAGGATACGCCGGAGCAGCATTTATGGGGCCCGCGCGACTATTTCAAGGGGCATTTCTATCGCGATCATACGGCCGTGTTTGCCAGCGAGATAGGGTATCACGGCTGCAACTCGCCGCAAAGCTTAATCAAGTTCATCGGCCCGGACAAGCTGTGGCCTGTCGAGCGGAATCCGCTCTATCTCTATCATGCGGCGTCGCCGGAGCTGGAGGACTCGCCAACCACCTACCGCATTGGCCTGATGACGAATCAACTGCGTACCCTGTTTCAACAGGAGCCACGGAATATCGGCGAATACGCGCGTATGAGCCAGATTTCACAGGCCGAAGCGAAGAAGTTTTTTATCGAGAGCTTCCGCTGCCGCAAGGGCCGCAGAACCGGCATTATCTGGTGGAACATAATGGATTGCTGGCCGCAGATTTCCGACGCCGTTGTGGATTACTATTTCTGCAAAAAGCTGGCCTATTATTATATCCGGCGCAGCCAGCAGCCGGTTTGCCTGATGATGGCCGATGATCCGGGAAAGTTGACTTTGTACGGCGTCAGCGAGCTGCAACGGACGGTTTCTGTCCGGTTCACCGTAACGGATGCCGATTCCGGCCAAACCGTGCTGGAGCAGGAGGCGGCGTTGCCTGCGGATACCGCCGTGGCGCTGGCCTCTTTGCCGGGGGATGATGGAGCCGTTCGTTTTTATTCCATCGAGTGGACCACGTCGGAAGGCGGGAAGGGCGGCAACCACTATCTGCAGGGGAAACCCCCGTATGATTTTCATTGGTATATGCGCTGCCTGCAAAAAACCGGATATGATGAATTTGAAGGCTTTTAAAGGAGGGGAACGGATTTGCCACGCTATATCGGCATTGATATCGGCGGCACGCACCGCGGGTGTTTGAAACCGCCCGGTATGGCCTGGAAAAGCGCCGGGCGCTGAATATCAGCTAAGGGGAGGCCCGGAAATGCATACGAAATTGGATCAGGCGATTGAACAAATCATCGGCTCGCTGCGCGGGGGCGGGAAACTGCTGGTGTGCGGCAACGGCGGCAGCGCCGCCGACAGCGCGCATATCGTGGGCGAGCTCGTGAAAGGATTTCTGAAAAAGCGCCCTCTTCCCGAATCGTGGCGTGAAGCTCTCGGCGGCGCTCCGCTGCAGATGGGTCTGCCCGCGATCGACCTGACGGCCCAAAGCGCGGTGATATCCGCCATTGTCAACGATCTGGGCGGCGAGTGCGTGTATGCCCAGCAGGTGCTCGCATACGGCAATTCCGGCGATGTGCTGCTGGGGATTACCACATCGGGAAACGCGGCCAACATTGCGCTGGCGATGCGGGCCGCGAAACTCAAGGGCATGGTTTGCGTCGGATTTACGGGCCGGGGCGGCGGAAAGCTGGCTTCGCTTGTCGATGTGCTGGTAGAAGCGCCGGAAACGGAAACCTATCGCGTACAGGAAGAGCATATCCGCTACTACCATAAACTGTGCGCGCGTGTGGAAGCCGCGTTTTTTACGGAGTAAAGCTGCTGCATACCAGGGGGAGTTTGCCCGTCGGCATGCGGAAGCGCCTGAAGGGACCAAAAATCCCGCTGTGTTTACAATACTTTGGCAATATTCGGAAGTTCCGTATTGGAATGCAAAACGTATGATAAACAAAATCCATCAATCAAAACGATTGCCGATTGACGGATATCAACCGAACCGTTTATGCCTCATAAGCGTGTCTAAGGAGATACACCATGGATACCGTCCGGGATTTGACGCTGCTCGCCGTTTTGGTCCGGTCTTCACTGTCCATCGTTTTAGGCGGCCTGATTGGGATGGAGCGAGGCATGAAAAATCGTCCCGCAGGCTTTCGTACGTATATGCTGGTCTGTTTGGGCGCGTGTATTGTGATGATGACAAATCAATATACTTGCCAGGCGTTTTCCACGGGCGATCCGACACGGATGGCTGCTCAGGTGATCAGCGGCATCGGTTTTTTGGGAGCCGGCACGATCATCGTAACAAGACGAAGCCAGATCAAGGGCCTTACGACCGCTGCCGGTTTATGGGCGGCGGCGGCCATGGGTGTCGCGGTTGGCATTGGTTTTTATGAAGGCGCTTTGATTGGCGCGATATTTATTTATGGTATCCTGTCCCTGCTTCACGAACTGGATAACCGGCTTCGCAAACGAACCCACCAAATAGAGGCATATGTGGAACTGAAGGAAAACGTACCGTTGAGCAATTTTATCCGGTATGTGCGGACACATCATATCGATACAAGCAACCTGCAGCTCGAAAGAGAGCTGGAGCGGGAAACAGGCACCATTGCGTTTGTCGTTACTTTCAGATGCAGGGGATCACAGAACCACGAAGAGGTGATGCGTCAGATTACGGCGATGGAAGACCTGGCGTATATCGAAGAATTATAACTGTTAATGAACAGCGCGGCGCCGGCCAGCGTACATTTCCGGCGGCGTCGGTTCAAATCCAGCATTATATCCGCACAGAAATAAAAGCACCCAAGAATGGGCGCAGGTGCGCTTTTCATCCAAACGCCGGTAAACCTGTTTTGGAGCGCGAGGCATCCAAGGGAAGCGTGTGTCTGGTAGACACAGCCGTAAAGCAGTTGGCGATCCGAAGATGGTCGTGTTTACAGAGCACAGAGACCGAGTGAGGAGGCTGTGCGACAATAAACGCGGCTAAAGCGATGGAGCGGGGTGAGAGGTGGTTTTCCCATAAGAAAAGTCGCCGCGAACGATATGCAGTCCGCGAAATCATACTTCGTCTTTTACTCTTCCGTCCTACCTCGTATATACGCTTCAAAGCCTGCTTTGAAGCGAGAGGAGGAGCGACGGAATGAATGAGCGGTGGTTTTTCCATAAGAAAAGCCGCCGCGAACGATATGCAGTCCGCGACGACGGTGGCGGAGAGGGTGGGATTCGAATTTACCTGTATACTATAATCCATGGATTATGGTTGTTAAGCCATAGAGAAAAACCTTTGATTTATAAGGATTTCTCAAAATAGGTGTGATTTTGATCATAGGTGATATAAAGCCCAACTGCGGTATAAACTGCGGTCAAAATCTATTATTTATCGTTTTCTATGTTCTTCAGCGCATACTCGTAACACTGGATTAGATACTGTCAAGGCGAGTTCGCAATTTCAAGGTACTCCGCACATGAATTAGGCTGCTTGGGGCAACAGGGTACGAATGGATTCTTCGCTGAGATAGGCTCTGGAAACTGACCAATCTTCGGCATATTCCATGAGAAATGTGGTCACTAGGCGCAGGTAGGCGTTTGGGTTAGGGAAGATTCCGACAACCCTTGTTCGCCGCCGTATCTCCCGGTTCAGTCGCTCGATCACATTGTTGGTGCGGATGCGCGTCCAATGCACAAACGGGAAATCCGCGTACGTCAGCGTTTCTTCAATGCCATTCTCAACCTTAGCGGCAGCCTCTTTGAGCTTCATCTCCTGAAGGGCTGCAACGACCTGCTTTGCTTTCACCCTCGCCGCTGCCTTACTCTCCTGCGCATGGATCGCCTTGAGCATCTTAGCTACCAGCTTCATCCTAGAGCGGGGAACAGCAGAGAATACGTTGCGGTAGAAGTAGGCTGTACAGCGTTGGTATTTCGCGTCCGGGAAGACCTCGCCGACTGCTTCCAGCATCCCAAGACATTTATCTCCAATGACCAGCTGAACGCCGTTCAGCCCGCGTCCCTTGAGCCATTGAAAGAAGCTAACCCAGCTGATCTTGTCCTCTTTCATTCCTTCCGCTGCCCCGATGACCTCGCGGTATCCGCCCTCGTTGACCGCTATGGCTACCAGGATCGCCACATTTTCGTACTCCCCGCCCCAGTTGCGGTGCAGATAGATACCATCCACATAAACGTATGGATACTTGCCACCTTGCAATGACCGGTTACGCCAATCCTCGACATGGACATAAGCTTTCTTGTTCAGCTCACTAATCGTAGAGGGCGACACTTTGCTGCCCCACAGTGCTTCGGTGATGTCCTGAACGCCGAGAACAAACTCGGTGGCGCATCTGTCGACGTAATCGTCGAAACTCACTGCGAAATCTTCTTCCGTGAATGCTGTTCTTGACTTAATAATTCACAGAATAAATCACTTAATAATCATTTCATGCATGAAAATTAGTAAACTCATCGACAACAGATACTCACACCTGGAAATTATGCCGGATTGATCCTTCTCTTTGCCGCAGACGAATTATTGACTGTCCTTCTCGTATGAAGTTTCGGTATCCTCAGGGCTGTCTGTTTGTGGTGACATATCACTGCAATCGATTAAAATCTTACTCCATTCGTCCGCTTTGAACGTATCGTTGATGATCTCTGCCGTACTGCTGAGCGATTGACGAATATGATAATCTTTGCTCGGGGAATACTGATAGCGTTTTTTGTATGCTCTGTAAAACGAAGAATAGTCGCCGAAGCCAACCAGTACGGCAGCTTGTGCTGCAGTGATACCGTTAATCAGCAGTTGTTTTGCATAGGTAATCCTTCTTGTGCAGATGTATTCCATAACGGTTGATCCTATTTCTTTGCGGAAAACACGGTTCAGATAATTCGTTGAAATATAAAAATGAGAAGCGATGGCCTCCAAAGATAATTTCTCAGTAAAATGGTTATTCACATAAAGCAGAAGGGCTTTTATATTATATCCGCGATTCCCCTCGTCTTCAAATGCCGGCGATAACAGGGGCCTTTCCATAAGCAGCCGCACAATGAGCGCTTCAACCAACACGGTGGCCATATCCCCGCTTTGCTGTTCTGTCATCCAGTTACAATGTAAGATAGACTCAATCCATGCTGGAATGTATGAATGCCGCATCGATTGCCAAATCATCGTAGATTCTTCAAATGTCGATGGAAACAATCTCAATAACTCCCTGCGGCGTTCCATGGCGATGACATCATCACTAAACTGGCAAAAAAAGCGGCTGAACGGTTTATTGGACAGCACGTTCATGCCATGATACGTATCGGGCGGAATCAAGATGACCGTGTGAGGTTTGAGTACATATTGATGCCCGCCTACGATAAAAATAACGTCTCCGCTGAGAAAATAGTAAATTTCATATGTGGCATGGGAATGGATGATAAAATGATTGGTTGCCTGATAGCTTGTATTGTGCGCAAAAACAATTTTATCTCCGCGATACGTCTGATCCAATGTCGTTTTTCCCCTCCCTTAGGCATACATCAGTATAGTACAAGTGGGTGTTATTTGCAATAGATGAGTATGTTTGTGCAATGTTCATAATACACAACATATTCTATAATTACTCCATAAAGCGGATAAAATCCGTATATTCCAATGAGGTTGATTGCGTAACCTTGTATATTTTGTGCATTTTTATCAATGTTTTACCTTGTGTTATTGGAACTGAGAATATCAGTCCATAAACAAATAAAAAGCAAAAGGAGACAACCCCATGAAAAAACTTCTATCCTTTCTCCTGGCAAGCATCATGGTAATCTCATGTGCAAGCGCGTTGGCTGATGCAGATGATTTTACCTACCCTATGACTACCGATCAGACCATCAGCTTCTATGTAGGAACTGGCTTTGTTCCGGATAGCTCATTTGCTTCCTCCGACGATTCGCCATTCCATGTCAACCTCCAAAAAATGACGGGCATCACCATTGATTGGTCGTATCCAACCGCAGGTACCGACGTTGACCAATCTTTCAATCAGCTCATGTCCAGCACAGAACTTCCGGATATCATCTTCTACAATATGATGTCGGATGCGGAACGCTACATGGAGGAAGGCGCCATTATCGACTTGACTCCCTATATCCAGGAATATGCGCCGAATTACTATGCTTGGCTGCAATCCAACCCTGCCTATGACAAGGCCATGAAAACCGATTCCGGCAAGTATTACGGCTTTGGATTCTTCCGTGAAGACGGCGGTTGGAATGATTCTTATCAGGGCTATGTTATCAGAAAAGATTGGCTGGACGAATGCGGTCTGGATGTCCCTGAGACAATTGACGATTGGGATACTGTTCTTGCCGTGTTTATGGAGAAATACGGTGTTGCGCCTTTTTCTGCCAATAAAGCACGTTTTTCTCCGGTTGGTCTTGCAGGCGCTTTTAACGCGTACGGATGTTTTGGTGCAAGCTCTGACTACTCCTATTATGTAGATGAGAACAACCAGATTCAATACGGACCCGCCCAAGAAGAATGGCTGAATCAAATGCTCAAGCTGCAGGAATGGTGGGAGAAGGGCTATATCGATTCGGATCTGTTCAGCAACGATGATACAACGATGCGCACCAAAGCCTTGAACAATCAGGTTGGGATATCCTTCACCTCAATGGGTCAGATGACGAACTGGATGAATGACGCGGCGACTGCCGACAATGGCGCGGAATGGATTGCCATTCCCGATCCGACTGCCGCTGATGGATCTATCACAACCTCATTCGGCGGTCCTGGTATCGGAACAACTGTTGCCTGTATATCCGGCGATTGCGATGAAGATAAGATCGCAACAGCCCTGCGATTGTTGGATTACGCATATACTTCCGAGGGAAACCTGTTCTGGAATTTCGGCGTTCAGGGTGAATCTTGGGAATATGATGCGGATGGCAACATCCAATTTACTTCGTTGGTTGCAGATGATCCCGACGGCATCAACAATGCGGTCGCCAAATATGGCGGATCCATCTGGGCTGGTTGTTGTATCCAGCTTACGCGTATGCTTGAGCTCAAAAACTCCGCGGCATCCATCGAGATGAACAATGTCTGGTATTATCAGCACGATGGAGAAACGGCGGGCGCGGGACGTATGCCGGTCGGAATTACACTGACGGCAGAAGAAAGCGATGAATTGGTCAATTACGAATCTGCGATAACGACCTATGTACCCGAGATGGCCGCGAAATTCATCACCGGCGAAGCAACCGCGGCTGATTGGGATGAATACTTAAGCCAGCTTGAGAGCATGGGGTTAAGCAAAGCGTTGGAAATCCGTCAAGCTGCTTATGACCGTTATTTGGCGCGCTAGTTGCATACTCAGCAGTACCGCATCTCCGAATAAATTTTTCCGGTAGCAGCGGTGTATAGCTTGACTCCAAAAACAAATACCAAGCGGTAAAAATGGTGGCAAAACACCTTTTTACCGCTTGGTGTAAGGACTTGGCTGGCATCGGCAGCGTCTTCAATCAACAAAAAAGAGGTTTTCTATGAACAACTTTATGCAGAGAAAAAGCCTGACGGTTCCAAAGCTAAGTTTTTGGAAAGTGCTTCGACGTGATTTCATCATGAACAAGTATAAGTACCTGCTCATGATACCGGTACTGATTATTCTAGCGCTGTTTGCATATAAACCAATGTATGGCCTGGTCATTGCCTTTCAGAATTATAGACCGCGCAAGGGTATTGCGGGCAGTGATTGGGTCGGACTGCAGAACTTTATCAATTTCTTTCTGGATCCATATTTTCCCCGCCTGATACGCAACACCCTATCGATCAGTATCTTAACCATCATTTTTGGTTTTCCGACGCCGATTATTTTTGCTCTTTTACTGAATGAACTGCGTTCAACGAAATTCAAACGCACGGTCCAAACCATTACCTATATGCCCTATTTCATTTCGCTGGTCGTTGTATGTTCTCTCATCAAAATATACTGCCAGAGCAACGGGCTTTTTTCACAAATTTCTGTGGCACTGGGAGGACAATCAGCCAATTATCTAAGCCAGCCGAATAAGTTCTACCTAATCTATGTAGTGTCTGACTTGTGGCAAACTATTGGTTGGAACTCCATCATTTATCTGGCGGCACTATCCAGTATTGACCAGGAGCAGTATGAAGCTGCACGTATTGACGGCGCAAACCGATTTCAACAGATACGGTATGTTACGCTTCCTGGTTTATCCACCACCATCACGGTGCTGTTTATTTTGCGAATGGGTTCTGTTCTCAACGTTGGCTTTGAGAAAATCCTGCTTCTGTACAGCGAACCCACCTACAGCGTCGCGGATGTTATTTCCACCTATGTCTATCGTCGGGGAATCATCAAGGCGGACTACAGCTATGCAACGGCTGTAGGGTTGTTCAATTCCATCGTCAATGTGTTCTTCCTTGTCATTACCAACGCCTTGAGCAAGAGGTACACACAATCCTCGTTGTTTTAGCAGAAAGAGGTGCAGAAAATGTCCGTCCGAACCGTATCAGAGCCTAACAATAAAATCAAAGTCGGCAACATCGGGGAACGGCTGTTCAGCGGCATCAACGTGATTCTTATGTTGTTATTGTGTTTTATCACCTTATATCCCATGTGGTATGTACTGTGCGCTTCTTTCAGCAATAACACACAGCTGTTGGCAAATCCGGGATTTATGCTTATTCCTCGCGGGTTTACAACCATTGCGTATTGCCGTGCGTTTTCCCATCCGTTGATTATGAGTGGTTATCGAAATATCCTGATAGTTATAGCGGTATCCCTGCCAATCAACATTTTCCTTACGCTCTCAGCAGCTTATTTGATGGCCAGTAAAAAAGTATTACTGAAAAAACCGCTGGTAATCATCATGCTCTTTACCATGTTCTTTCAAGGCGGCATGGTGCCCAACTATCTCAACATTCAATCGCTGGGGTTATACAATACGCTTTGGGCGCTCATCCTGCCAAGCGCTATCAGCATTTATAATACTGTCATTTGCCGCACCGCCATTGAAACGGTACCAGATGCGGTCACAGAATCCGCCTATATTGACGGAGCAAATGATATTCGCATTCTGTTTCAGTTTATTCTTCCGTTAATCATGCCGACCATTGCAGTATTGCTGCTTTACTACGGAGTACGTCAATGGAATGCATGGTTTCCCGCTTCGCTCTATATTAGCGACAATGAAAAATTGCCGATTCAAAATATACTCCGCGCAGTATTGATTGCCAATTCCACGATTCTCAACTCCGCTGCCGCTGAATCCGATAAAATTGATCAGTTTTCCGAAATCATCAAGTATGCCGCGATCATCATCACGACGCTTCCCATCATGTGTATCTATCCGTTCCTCCAAAAATATTTTGTCAAAGGCGTTATGATCGGCGCAGTAAAAGGATAATGCCTTGGTTGGTCATCCAATACTATGAAAGAAAGTAGCGTGTTTTTCTTGTCAGCATTTTGTGTATCGGAGCGATTTACCGACAAAAACTGGTTGAACACAACGATCCGGAAACTGGACGAAAAGATGCAATATTCTGTCCAAAAAGCCAGGGAAGTCGACTATATCCCCTATTCGACAGAGAACGGCCAGTGGATGGAGAATAGCATACATTCCTGGACAAACGGATTTTGGCCGGCAGCCATGTGGCAAATGTACTTTATGACCCAGCGGCAAACATATCGTGATGAAGCTGTCCGCACCGAGAAAATGCTGGATCGGGCACTGAGCAGCTTTCGCGAGCTGAGCCATGACGTCGGCTTTATGTGGCTCATTCAGTCCGGTGTGCATTATGCGGTGGAAAAGAATGAGGACAGCTACGACCGTACTCTTTTTGCGGCCTATATGCTGGCTTCCCGTTATAATCCATTTGGATTTATACGCGCGTGGAACAACCCGGGACGAGAAGGTTGGGCAATTATTGATTGTATGATGAATCTGCCGTTGCTTTACTGGGCAAGCAAAGTCACTGGCGACGTTCGGTTTAAGCTGATCGCCATGCATCACGCAGATACTACTTTGGAGCACTTTGTCAGGCAGGATGGTTCATGCAACCATATTGTTTGTTTTGATCCCTTAACCGGAGGGTTTTTAGACAACCCCGGGGGACAAGGCTATGCTTCCGGCTCTAGTTGGTCGCGGGGCCAGGCATGGGGATTATACGGTTTCACACTGAGCTATCTGTTGAGCGGCAAAAAGGACTACCTGAACGCAGCAAAGAAAATCGCGGGCTATTTTATTGCAAACATTGGCGATGACTATATCCCCCGTTGCGATTTCCGTCAGCCGCCGCATCCGGATGTCAAGGACACCGCCGCCGGAGCGATTGCCGCCAGCGGTTTGCTGGAACTGTGCCCGTTGATTCCATCCTGTGATGCGAAGCTTTATTATGATGCCGCCATCCATATGCTGCGGACAATGGATACATCCTGCATGGACTGGGAAAACAACAATCCCGCACTTCTTACGAAATGCACGGGTTCGTATCATGATATTCAAACCCGTCACATCACCATGAATTATGCTGATTATTTTTTTATAGAAGCCATTAACAAATTGTGCGGCCTGACGTTTTCATCGTGGGCGCCTTGGCCAACCCTCAATAATGTACACAAAGGTAAAGTTAGTCGGGAAGCATTAAGTGGTCTGACCCCCATATAATGTACATAGAATTAGAGTTAGTTTGGGAAGATAAATAACTCTAACAGAGGGGAAATTGTCGTAAACCCGATCTGGGATTATTTAGAACAAACTAATTCAGGGTTTTTTGAATTGAGGCAGAATTGGAAATGGGGGTTTGTAGACAGAAATGGAGAAGTGATTGTAGAAACGATTTGGGACAGTGCGTCTGAATTTTCTGAAGGATTGGCAGGTGTAGAGAGAGATGGTAAATGGGGATTTATCAACATCTATGGAGATTTAGTTATTGATCTGAAATGGGATGACGTATGGATATTTTCGGATGGCTATTGCAGAGTAGAAAAGATGGTAAGTATGATTATATCAACTACCGAGGAGATGTTACTGTGACAGTTGAGTGGGATGATGCTCATATATGGACTTCGTTGATACAACCGGTGTAAATGAAACGAAAGGCAATGATAGCTCTGTGCATTGGCGAAAAGTGCCGAACGATATAGAGGCAAATGATTCTTCATTAATGAGACAATGGAGCGTTGATTTCTTGAAGCGCTTGTTCAGTATTGCTGATAAACATTTCTTCGTCGGACAGGCTAGATTGATCCTGTTCAACCAATGGAAACCCAGGCGCGAGATCATCCGGGAATCGGACTGTGCCCATTTCAGCTGCTCCCGGGCAACTTCGCAAAGGCGATTCCTGTCATGCTATGTGTTTTTCCGCATTTCCCTGCTTCCTGGCACAGCCAACTTGCATGTGTCTTGGTTTCGCGTACATATCGTCCGAAACATGTATCGATAATGAATACGTTCGCGTTTAGATTCAAAACTATTTATTTGCATGCACATAAGCTTGTACTTATAATTGAATCAAAAGTTTCATAGCCGCAATTTATAACGAAAGAGGTAGCGTATGACTGGATATGAACGAATTATAACGACGCTGAAAGGCGGGACTGCGGACCGCGTGCCCATGATGCTTCACAGTTTTATGGCGGCGGCAAACGAGGCGGGCTATACCATGGAAGAGTATCGAAGCGATCCCCAAAAAATCGCGGACGCACACATCCGCTTTGCCGAAAAGTACAGCACGGACGGAATCCTGCTGGATATCGACACCTGCATGGAAGCTTCCGCTATCGGCGTGCCAACGGATTACCCGGAGCACGAACCCGCGCGGGTTACCGGCCCTTTATCCAGTGATGTCTCCACCTTGCTGGACGCTATGAAGCCGGAAAAGCTACTGCACTCCAAACGCGTGGATATCAATCTGAAAGCTGTCCGCCTCATCAAACGGCAGATTGGTGGCGATTTGCTGCTTCGCGGCAATTGCGATCAGGCAGGCTTCAGCTTGGCCATGCTAGCCTACGGGATGAACGATTTTATGGCCGATCTTCTGGACGAGGATTTGGAAGACGATCTTCTGGCCCTGATCGATCATGCCACCGACGTGCATATTGCGTTTCACAAGATGATGATCCAGGCCGGCGCGGACGTCACCAGCTTCGGCGACAGCGCATGCGGCCCGGACCTGATTAGCCGGGACATGTACCTGAAATACTCCTTTCCCTTCCATCAAAAAATTGCGCGTGCATTGCGGGAAGAGGGGATTCCGGTCATTTGTCATATCTGCGGCAATCTGGACCGAATCCTGGCGGATGTTTGCAGGGCCGGTTTCCCCGCGGTTGAGGCCGACTATAAAACAAACATCCCGCAAGCCGCCGGCATTCTGCGCGATGCAAACGTGGTCATGTTTGGGCCGATTGATCCATCCGGCCTGTTCTATTTCGGCACGCCGGAACAAATGTGCGCTGAAACACAGAGTGTTCTCAACATCTTTCAGGGTAAGCAACTGGTGATCGGCGCCGGGTGCGCGCTTCCCTCCGGCACACCGGAACGAAACATCCGCGCTTTTACCGAAACAGTGCGGGCATACCCCATGCCCGGTTGACGGAAACTTAATTATTTTCAATATAAACTGGACGCCTGTCCCCGCATCGGATCGCGAAAAGCAGGCGTCCTTTAGCTTTGATAACTATCCCTGTTTCAACGCCGTAAAAACACATCCATGTTTTCCTATTCCCTGCACAGTTCCAGCACGAGCAAGCCTCCGCCCGCCGTGCAATCCTTCGGAATGGTATACTCTTTTCCCGCGTGATGGGTGCCCAGCGGCTGCTGATGAAAGAGGTCCGTAACCGTCGCGTTTTCCCAATCCGGCAGCTCCAGCGTCAATACCACCGCTGTCGCCGTATTGGGATTTCCACCCACGACAATCAGCCTTTTCCTGTCCGAATAGGAATAGGGAACCGGTATAGGCGCCGAAGCGGAAAACCGCACCCAGCCCAACTTTTCCTGCGGATTGTCCACCCGGAAGGCATGGATCAAGCCATTGTGCTGCCGCCGGATATCCAGCATACGGCGTGTATCTTCCAGTACATCCCGCTTCCGGTCCAGTTGATCCCAACCGAGCTGATTCCCATACAGCCAGCGTCCCAGGCCGTTTTTCCCATCGCCGCCGTATAAATCGGGGCTGAGCGTCGGCAGCGGCGTAAAATCCGCGTTGAATTCTTCGCCGCTCATCATCACGGGAACCAGCGGCGCGAGCAGCAGCCCATATCCCATACGGAAGCGGCTTCCGCGTCCCGCAAACGGATTCTCCTGATGCGGGAACCCGGTCCATCCGTTATCATGGCAGGAAAGTTGCATCGACAGATATTGCCCCGCCTGTTGCCGAATGGGGAACGTAATCTCAATCTGCGGCGGTTTCCCGGAGTACCTTGTCGCATATTCCGTCTCGTACGTCTCGCTGAGCTTCCATTGGTTTTTATACCGGTCCGATATGATAATCTCGCTGATGGTTTTCTCCAACGGCAGGTTTTCCACGCGAATACGCATGCTCTGGATGCACGTTTTTCCATGATATTGCATGATGGGCGGTAGATTCTCAGCATAAAAACCCTCTATGCCGGAATTTTCGCTTCCCATTGTGCTGCCATCCGTAAACTGTATCTCAATACGGTAGTCTACAGCCCCGGAGTCGCACATACGGCGGATATGGCCGGCCATATCCTGTAAAGCCGGATGGTGATAACTCACCCCGACCCGTTGCTCACTCAGCCGATCGCCGTGCTGCTGAAAATCCGACATGCCGCGCAGCCCCGGGCTGTGCTCGGGTACGATAATAATTTCGTGCCCCGACGCGGCGGCTTTTTCACGGATCCACGCCCACAAATCGGGTCGATATACCGCAACGTCCAACCGAAATCCGTCGATGCCGAACTCTGTCACATAGCGCAGCCAATTTTCCACCCACCATTGATCCAGCGCTTCATGTCCGCCGTTCCAGTCGAAATCGATCATGCCCCAGGAGCCACCGGCAAACCAGGCTGGATGCTGTTGCACAATCAGGCTGTTCTTCATCAGCCCATGCGTAATCACATCCAGTATCACGCGGATACCATAGGCGTGAGCCTCGCTTACAAACGCCTTGAAATCCTCTTTCGTACCCAATGACTCATCGATTTGGAAGGGATCAACGGCGGCGTATTCCGTCCAGATATTATAAAAATGGCGGGGATCGCAAAGTTGATGTCCCGTCAACCAGATAGTGTTTATGCCCAAGTCCCGTAAATAGGGCAGTTTTTCGGCCGTCGAACGGAAGTTTCCACTTCCAGGTCCGTTTGGCGAGGTAAAGCCTTTCGTGGCAATCTCATACAAGATAACGTTTTTTGTCCAGCTGGGGCTTTCGGTATACATAGAAATTCTCCTTTCTGAAAACAAACAGGGGCGCTGCTTACCCTTTTATAGCGCCCGTAACCATGCTGCTCATCACCTGTTCCTGAAGCACAATATAGATGAACACGCTCGGCGCAATGTACATCACCAGCGCGGCGAACATGGCAGGATAATTAAAAGAAAAGCTGGAGGTGAAATATTTCACCATCAGTGGAAGCGTGCGGTTTGATTCTCTTGATGTTAGGAGCATCGCATACAGCAGTTCGTTCCAGCAATTGATAAAAGTCAGTACTGCGGCGCTCATCAGCGCGGGTTTTGCCAGGGGAAGCATAACCGACAGGAATGTACGGTTAAAACTCGCACCTTCCAAATACGCGGCTTCCTCCAGTTCTTTGGGGATATCGGTAAAGCTATTGCGTAAAAGAAACAAGCAGGTGGCCATCGCAAACGCGGTATACACCAAAATAAGAATGAATTTCGTATCGTAAATATTCAATATGAAAGCCATCTGGTATATCGGTTGTATCATCGCCTCTGACGGAACCAGCATGGAGGAAATCAGCACACCGAAAATCAATCCTCTGCCTTTAAAGCGAAACCGGCCAAGCACATATCCGGCCATAGAGAAAACAAGAAGCGCTAGCGATGTCGCAGAGCAAGAGACGATCAGGGACGTAATATAACGATATTGAATTTTTGAAATTTCGATCGCCTGGGCATATCCGGTCCACGAAGGCGTCTGCGGCCAGCTGAACGCGGATTCCAGGATTTCTATATTGGTTTTGAAAGAAGAAATAACCAGCCATATGATTGGAAACAGAGAGATAATAACAATAAACACCATCACGATATAGCTGACGATATTGGTCGCCGGCGTATATCCCTTCAATCCCCGATTTTTTCCGGTTGCAATGGAATTTTTCATATTCATCCCCCTTATTCGTAAGCGCTTTTACCCATTTTGAAGACGCGGTTGCATACGCCCATGACGAAAATGCCCATCATGACCAGAACGGCGGCTATCGCGTTGGCATATCCATAGCTCATCGTGTTGGTAATCGCGTTGACCATCATGACCGAAAGCGTCATCGTCGCGTTGCCGGGCCCGCCGTTAGTGGTCAGATAGATGATGTCGAATTTCTTGAACACAGCGGCAACCGCGATAATGATACACGCCCCCATAGCTTTGCGCAGAAGCGGGAGATTGATATATCTGTCTATCTGCCATGGGCTGGCTCCGTCAATCCGTGCCGATTCATACAATTCGGTAGATACAGACAGTAAATCCGACAATACGATAATCGTTACGACAGCAGCATAAAACAGCCAGATCATGGTCACGGAACCAAACGCCGTTGCTGTGTTGAACAGCCAGTTGTTATAGGCGTTTGTAAACCCGATCATTCGGAGCAGGGAATTCAATATTCCTTCGTCCGGTTTGAAAATAAACACGAAAAGAAGCGCCATTGCGGAAGGGGCTACGATATTGGGAATTAGAAACACCGCGCGGCAAAATCGCCAGCCCCTCAGCTTCTTGGATAACACCAGCGCGACACAAAGCCCGAACGGCACATGGATAAATATGGCGCATAACGCCCAGATCAGCGTGTTTTTCACGGCGTTATGGAAGGCCGGCATTGCAAAGAGTTTCGTGAAGTTTTTCAAGCCGATAAACACAGGCGTGGAATACCCGTCCCATCGGGTGAAACTGGTGACAAAAACAGACAGCAACGGATAAAGGTAGATAAGCGCAAAAATAAGCAGAGCGGGCGAAAGGTAGATAACGATATACTTGGTATAGTGTTTCTTCAAGAACATTTCTCCTTCTTATGACAAGCTCAGGGCGGCATTCTTCACGCCGCCCGGAGCCCGTCAAGTATATAGAAGCAATAATCGTTGAGGGTTCTATTGGCCCGCTGTCTCAGATAGATAGCGCTGAGCGCCCTCGGTCATTTTCGTTACGAACTCTTCCGGCGTAATGATATCCTGCACCAGATTCGGCAGTTCTTGTTCTATGACCTCAGTCTGCACCACCGAATCCCATTTTGCTTGATAACGTGGCGCCGTAACCGTCGTTTGCGAAACAGCGTCCGCATACTCCTGCATCATGGGAGACAGCTGATCCAGCGTTTCCTGTGTCAGTTCGACCAGGTTAGACATACTCCCCATCGTGACCGTGAACTCGCTGATGACCTCGGGAAGCGCCAGGAATTTGAGGAATTCAATGGCTCCGGCCTGCTCCTCTTCGGAAACGTCCTTGGAGATGCCGTAGCCGTACACTTCACCCTCGTCACACAGCATCAGGTGTTCCGGGAACGTCGCGTAGCCGACCTTCTCAGCAAAGCCTTCGGGAGAATACTGCGTATCATACAGCGAATCTATCATCCAGGGCCCGTTAGCGATCATGGCCGTTTTGCCGGTGCAGAAATTGTTCGCGGCCAGCGAATAGGTGCCGCCTATCGCGTCGGACGTCGTATAGTCGAAAAGTTTACGCAGCATCGTGATCATATCGACCATGGCATCGTTATTGAAGTCGCTGGGGAAGTTCTCCCGTAGGAAAGCCGCCCCTTCCTCGCTTGCGGTGGCAGCATAGGCTGTTGCAAGCAGCATCGGGCACCAACCGGTTTCCGTGGTATGCAGTGAAAGCGCGGCGATACCGGCTTCTTTCAGCTTGTTACACAGATCCCAGAATTCTTCCCAGGTCTCGGGGAAGGTTTCATAACCTACCTGCGCCAGTAACTCCTTGTTGTAGAAAATGCCGACGTACTGCGTATATACGGCTGGAGATGTATACATCGCGCCGTCTTCGCTGGTGTTAAACGCAATGCTGGTTTCAAACGCGGTTGATTTCCACTGCTCGTCGGCCGCAAATGCCTCACTCATGTCCAGCAGCCGGTCGTTGCTGATTAACAAGTCGGCGAATGCCGGCTCCGCGGACAGATCGCTGACCAGCGCGGGAAGGTGGTTGGCCGCATTGAGCATCTTCAGCTTCGTACGCACATCCACGGCTACGCCGGGGATTTCTTCTAGGGCAAGTGTGTATTTGCCGTCCGTCCACTCTTCAAACTCCTCAACCAAGTGTCGCCAGAGTTCGATGTTCGTATCGTTTCCGCCGGCAGATTTCAACATCGTAACCTGGATGGGATCGGCGGCCGCGCCGGCAAACGTGCACAGCAGCACAGCTGCTATCAGGATACTAAAATACTTACGCATTATGGGAGTCCCTCCTTATTTGGTATATATTTATCTTGAGTATAGAAAGTGATTTCCCGTTTGTCATTTCAATTTGGCGCAGTTTTCATTCTGATTCAAAGGGTTCTTTTTATAAAACCGATCAGCGTAACCATGGCATTGAGCCCGCCCAGTTCCGACGAAGACAGTCCGAACGCAAAGCCGTCCCGCCCATATTGCAGGGACAGCCTTTGGTAGATATTCCGCAAGCCTACGCCGCCGCTTTCCGTGTTTTCATCCGAATCGGAGAGCTTTTCCATAAGCGCTTCCATATCCTCAGGCAGCATACCGGCGCCGTTATCGGCCACGCGAAGCACAAGGTTTTCCTCGTTCACATAGGTCGAAATCAGGATCATCCCGTCCTCCACGTATTTCAAGCCGTGCTTGTAGGCGTTTTCAACCAAAGGCTGCAATATCAATTTTGGAATCCGGCAATCCGCGGTCTGGGAATCCATTTTGATTTGGTACTCAAACGCTTTTCCGCTTCGCATTTGCAGAATATTCAGATAGCAGGAAACCCGCGCCAGTTCGTCCCGCAGCGTAATCACGTTGCTGCCGCCGGAAAGTGTGATGCGAAGCAGCTTGGAAAGCTCCGTAATCAGCAATGCAATCCGTTCATCCTTATTTTGCCGCGCCAGCATGTTGATATTATCCAGCGTATTGTATAAAAAGTGCGGATTGACTTGGTTGATCAGCGCGGTAATCTCGGCCTCGCGCAACAGGCGGTGTTCCTCCCGGATGTTTTCCATCAGCGTATTGGTATCTTCGACCATCTGGTTGAATGTCACGGCCATTTCTCCCAGTTCGTCCGAATGCTTCGGCTCGACCCGAACCGTAAAATCACCGCCGCGGACACGGCGCATGCCCTGTACCAACGCCATAATCGGGCGCGTGAAGTAAAAGGAGAAAAAGAATGCCAGCGCAATCGACAGCGCCGAAATAATCAGCGTGTTTCGGATCATATACTGGTCAAGTGTGCTGCGAAAAGAAAGCACGTTATTCTTGGGAAGCATCGAGATCAGCGCGAGATCGTCCTGCGCAAGCTGCCTATACACGCAGAGGAATTCGCCCATACAGGTCTCGCCATAATAAACACTCTCTTCTCCGCTGAAATGCTCAAGAAATCCGTCCGTCGGCAGCTGATCGCCCGTTGCGAGTGTCTCCTCGCTGTCCAGAATAACCACGCCGTCCGCAGTGATCAGCAAATACCGCGTGTCGGCCCGCATCAACGGGTCGTTCATTTGTAAGGCAATCAGCTCGGAATTGAGCTCAATCATTAAATATCCGGGGTCTACATTACGGCTCAGGTGGCGTGTATTCCTCCCGGCAAAGAGTGTGTACTCGTCGCTTGATTGTGAATGGTAGATATCAAAGGTATCCGCTTTTTCCACGGAAAAACACAATCTTGCGTAATACACGCTGCGATTCAGGTAAAGGCCGGTGGAACACACCCGGCTGACAAGATTGGACGGTTTTACCATCACGTTGGCGGAAATCCAGCTGTTTCCGCAATTGTCGATATAGGCGATATGAATTCCATACTGGTAGCCTTTGGAATCCAGTAAATCAGCCACATCCCCAGATGAAACCGTATTCAACAGAGAGTTCTGAATGGTATTGGAATAAATAATATCCAGCGTTAACTGGTCGATTTTCTGCAGATAGGCGTCGATATCGGCAGCGACCTTCTGTATGGAATACCGCTGCGTACGGAGAATTTCCGCGTAATTCTTCTGCTGCAGCACGCTGTTCATGTTCAACAGCGTTGTGGCTGACTGAATGATGATGACAGCCAGAAACATCGCACTGATACGCAGAAAAATCCCGCCTTGATGAAATTTGCTTTTTATGGCTGTATTCATCGTACGCATCACCTGTTCTTTCTGCCGCGGTAATTGCCCGGCGTGACGCCGACAATTTTCTTAAACACAACCTGGAAGTACGGCTGGCTGTCGAAGCCGACCGCCTGGGCCACATCGCGCACCAGCATATTATCGATCAGCAGCAGTACGCGAGCGCGCTCAATCCGGACCTGTGTCAAATATGCCCCGAATGATTGCCCTGTTTCGCGCTTGAATAACCTGCCGAAATAAGAACAGCTTATGTATAGTGCACTTGCCACGTCTTTAATTGTCATATCCGCGTTTCCCATATGCTCCAGCGCATACTGTTTGGCGCGGCTAATCACATTATCCATATAGCTGCCAAATACGCCGTCCGTCATCCGCATGTTGATCATTTGATTGAGCAAGCACCGCAGCTTCTCCAGCGCCTCGTCGACCGTACGGGCTGAGGCTTCCTCCAGTTGGCACATCCAGCCGGAGTACGCGCTTAGGAGCCGCACATTCCATTCCGCATAACGGTTGAACGCCTTAAGGAACAGCGCCAGGACTGTGAACGGCATGAATTCCTCATGCCCCGCCAGTCGCTGCTTCAGCGTGGCGCATATGGCGGCCAGCTTTGACGAATCGCCGCCGGGAATTAAATACAGGATCTGTTCCTCCAAATCGTCGGGATACTGGTATCGATCGGACAGCGGGATAATTTCCTCAATATGG
>Ga0116164_10000921_pt1 | contig 23289 bp, 17 predicted proteins | sample AD_UKC109_MetaG_FD_89888 | JGI IMG/M metagenome (GOLD analysis project Ga0116164, IMG submission 89888) | Active sludge microbial communities of municipal wastewater-treating anaerobic digesters from Hong Kong - AD_UKC109_MetaG | ecosystem: Engineered > Bioreactor > Anaerobic > Digestate... | reverse complement strand
TATCACCCCGACGCCGGGGTATGTAAAAAACTCGCTAAGGCTTGTTACGAAGGCGGATCGAGGGCTGTGGAATTTACCAACCGGGGCGACTTCGCCCACGAGGTATTTTCCGAACTCTCAAAATACTGTAAAAAGGAATTGCCCGGACTGGCCCTTGGGGTAGGATCGGTAATCGATGCCGGTACTGCCTCCTTGTACCTGCAACTGGGAGCCGACTTTATCGTGTCGCCACTCCTTAATCCCGAAATTGCAAAAGTTTGCAACCGGCGAAAAGTGCTGTGGTCTCCCGGATGCGGTTCGGTAAGCGAAGTGAATTTCGCCGAAGAACTGGGCTGTGAACTCATCAAAATTTTCCCGGGAGCACAAGTGGGCGGGCCGGCTTTTGTGTCTGCCATCAAGGGTCCCATGCCCTGGTCCGATATCATGCCTTCAGGAGGAGTTACTCCCGAATACGAAAACCTGAAAGCATGGTTTAGCGCAGGGGCAACCTGTGTGGGAATGGGCTCAAACCTTGTGAAAAAATCGTACATCACCGAAGAAAAGTACGACGAACTCGCCCGGAAAGTAAAAGAAACTATTGAATTAATTAATCAGATAAGATCAGAAGCGTAATGGAAACAAACAAATTATTGGGACTGGAAGGTAAAACGGTCGTCATTACCGGTGCAGGAGGCGTAATATGCAGCCAGCTTGCCGAAGGTTTATGCGAAGTGGGCATGAACGTGATCCTTTTGGATATCGACGAAGAACGGGCAATTCAACGTGCCCGGGAACTCAAGGAAAAATTTCCCGGTCAGGTGATCGAAGGATTTTTTGCCAACGTACTGGATAAGCGCTCGCTCGAAAGCGCCCATACACGGATTCATACTTTTGTCGACACAATCGATTACCTCGTCAACGGTGCCGGCGGTAACTCGCCCAAAGCCACCACCCAGGCCGAAGAAATTATTCCCGGGAAAAACGATGATTTGTCCAATTTCTTCGATTTGCAAATGGAAGGCTTCGACCAGGTGTTTAACCTGAATTTCAAAGGAACCCTTTTGCCAACCATGGTATTTGCCAAAGAAATGATTCAACGGGGAACCGGTGCTATTCTGAACATCTCCTCGATGAATGCATTCCGGCCTTTGACAAAAATTCCGGCTTATTCGGCCGCCAAATCGTCAATCAACAACTTTACCGAATGGCTGGCGGTTCATTTTGCCAAAACAGGGGTCCGGGTTAATGCCATTGCACCGGGTTTTTTCATTACCAATCAGAACCGCTTCCTTCTCATCGATGAAAAAACGGGGGAACCCACACCCCGCGGACTGAAAATTATCAGCAATACGCCCATGGGGAGGTATGGCGAAATTGATGAACTGGTCGGAACCACCATCTATCTGTTGTCCGATATGTCGAATTTCGTTACCGGGATCGTTATCCCCATCGACGGAGGTTTTAGCGCATACAGCGGAGTTTAATTTTAACGAATTGAATGAACAAGCAAAATACAAGAAATAATGACCATAGAATTAAAAAAAGATTGCACTTATTCCTTGCTGGTTCCTACCAGTATGGGCGTTCGGATCACCCCTTTAGAGGGGCAACCCGTGCACAGCAGCGATACATTCAAAATGCAGGCAACGAGCGCCGAAACCAATGTTGCCAGCATACCCTCTTATTTGGGGCTTCCGGTTAAGGTTCTGACAACTTTTGTGAAAGGAAGCCCGATTGCTCATTTTATCAAAAGCAATCTGCGCAGCCGCTTTATGGATTTTGAAGGTCCCGAAGTGGAACAGGGCGGACCATGGGGGTATCGCCACCAGTTTAATATTGCCGACAGCGGTTCCGGATCGCGCGGGCCAAGGGTGCAAAACGACCGCGCCGGCGAAGTAGGACGTACCCTGAATGTGAAGGATTTTGACCTCGACCGCATTTTCGGAAAAGAGGGAGTCCAGATCGTTCATCTTTCCGGGCTGATTGGCGCCCTTTCGCCCGAAACCAGCCAGTTTTGTCTTGAATTGGCCCGCGCTGCAAAGAAATACGGGACCCGGATTTCCTTCGACCTGAATTATCGTGCTACCTTCTGGAAAGGAAGGGAAAAAGAATTGCACGAAATTTTTGCCGAAATTGCTTCCGTATCGGATATTCTTGTGGGAAATGAAGAAGATTTCCAGCTTTGCCTGGGTATTGAAGGTCCCGAGGCAGGTGGTAAAGCCATTGCCGATAAAATCGACAGCTTTAAGGGGATGATCCATCGGGTGAAACAAACCTTCCCGAACGCTACGGTTTTTGCTACCACACTTCGCCAGGTGGTCAGTACAAACGAACATCTCTGGGGCGCTATTATGCTCGAAGGCAATAACTGGCACGTAATTGAACCCCGGAAAATCACTGTACTCGACCGGATTGGCGGCGGCGACGGTTTTGTGGGCGGCTTACTCTACGGGATCCTAAAAGGCTGGGAAGCCGAAAAATGGCCCCAGTTTGGATGGGCTACCGGCGCTTTGGCTACTACCTTCCTGACCGATTATGCCCAACCTGCTGACGAAGAAATGGTTTGGAGCATCTGGCAGGGAAATGCACGGGTTAAACGGTAAGAAGGAACACGATGCCACAAATTTATCCCGGGGATTTCATGATTTTCTCTGTAAGTTTTGTATTTTAAGGCCTAATAAAAAAGGAACAAAGATGAAAGGGGAAAAGATTTTTCTGGGCGTGTTATTTGTGTTTGGTTTTTTTTCATGTTCAAACATCGGAAGCAAAGATGTAAAAATTGGCTTTTTGATTCACTCATCTGCCAACATCCGATGGAAAACCGATATTCAGTATTTGACGAATAAGGCCGAAGAACTTGGGGCAACGTTTATTCTTCGCGATGCAGGCGGGGACGAAAACGTTCAGTTAAAACAGGCACATGAATTGTTGGAGGAAGAAGGGGTTGATGTGCTCATTGTTGTGGCTGCCAACCAGAACACGGCAGGGGGTATCGTCCGCGAAGCCCACGAATACAATGTTCCCGTAATCAGTTACGACCGGATGATCAAAAATGCCGATGTGGATTATTTGCTGTCGTTTGAATACGAAAAGGTGGGTGAACGTATGGTGGAATACATTGCCGAGAGGGCGCCCGGAGGTAATTGTATCGTTTTATGGGGCGATCCGAACGATGCCAATGCTGTGTTCATTAAAAGGGGACAGGAGCGGGTACTGAATGCACTGAGCGGGGATCAGAAACTCCAGGTTATTTACAGAAGTTATGTTGAAGACTGGAACGATAAAACGGCCGAAACCATTGTAAGTGAGGTTCTAAATTTTTCCACTACGAAAGTCGATGCCATTATCGCCAGCAATATTCCTCTCGCAATGGGAGCGCTCCGGTCACTTAAATCTTTGGGCTATCAACCCGAAGAAGTTCTGGTTACGGCAATGGATGCTTCCATCGAATTCATTCACTCGATGCTTGAGGGAGGAATAACCATGACGGTGACCAAACCCATTCAGGATTTGGCCAATGGTGCAATGACCCTCGCTGTGGATCTTGCCCGGAAGCGGAATCCCGGAACGTTTTCAACCACTGTATACAATGGCCGGATCGACGTGCCGGCAATGCTCTTTCCGCCTACGGTCATCGATCGCTCCAATTTTGAACAGGAGTTAATCGACAAGGGATTTTTCTCGAAGGAAGAAGTTTATTCGAAAGGATTGTAGAACAAATCAATCGAACGATAGGTGGGCTTTTGGGACCCGTGTTTTATCGGATAATGAAACGGGATCTCCTGTTTTCAACCCAGGATTTCCCAAGAAACGGGTTCTGTTTCCTTCGGCCTGTTTGGGGGTCAAAATGTCCGAATTTCAGGGAAGGAATCATTTATGCCTTTGAAAAAGGACAGTGAACCGAAAATCGGATTTTTGATTTTCATACCTTTAAGAGCTTTCTTTGTTTGCCTTCCGGAAAGGGGGTAAATACAGCAATATGGGAACTTAAAAAAGAGGTTTATGCGAAGATCGGTTTTTTACCTGGGAATTTTGTTTTTACTGATCGTTTGCTCCTGTAAAAACGAAAACAACACAACGATCGGTTTCCTGATCCATTCCCTCACCAGCTCCCGCTGGCAAATGGACATTTCGTTTATCCAGGAACGGGCGGAAGAATTAGGAGCCCGGGTTGAATTGCGGAATGCCGACGGGGATGAAAATGTGCAGCTAAAACAGGCACACGAACTTCTCGAAGCCGGTGTAGACGTTCTGATCGTGGTTGCCGCTAACCAAAATACGGCTGCTGCCATTGTTCGCGATGCCCATGATTTCGGCGTTCCTGTGATCGGATACGACCGGACCATAAAAAACTCGGATCTCGATTACCTGATTTCTTTCGAGTACGAGCGGATAGGAGAGTTGATGGTGGAATATGCAACCCAGCAAAAGCCCTCGGGGAATTATATACTTCTTTGGGGCGATCCATCCGATGCCAATGCCCGTTTTGTCAAAACAGGCCAGGAACGTGCATTGGAGCCCATTCTGGCTAAGGGGCAGATATCCATCGTGTATAAAACGTTCATTGAAGGCTGGTCGAGAACAAATGCCAACAAAATGATGTCGGAAATTCTCGACTTCTATCCCGGGAAAATTGATGCGGTCATTTCCAGTAACGACCCAATGGCCCTGGGTGCCTTTGATGCATTGGTCGAACACGGCTATAAACCCTTTGAAGTGGAAATTACCGGCCAGGATGCCACACTCGAAGCATGCCGGTCGATCGTAGCCGGCGGAATGACGATGTCGGTGTTCAAAAATATTAAAGAACTGGCTTATACGGCTGTAGATCTTGCTGTTGATGTTACAGGAAAAAAGAAAATGATCTTTGAACGAACGATAAATAACGGCAGGAAAGATGTGCCGGCCCTTTTGCTGAAACCCGGCATTGTTGATCGGGCCAACCTTGATGAAGCCATTATTGCTGCCGGAGTTTTTACCCGTGAAGCAGTGTATGAGTAAATAACGATACCCACATTTCAATTGATACCGATATGATGTACTATGAACAGGGTTCACCCGAAACCCAACTTTCCCCCGAAAATCTTCGAAACGGACTCTATCAGGCTCTTGGCCGCTTAGGATTACCGAAAAAAGTCCTGGCCATTCCGCCCGATTATACACGGCTTCCTTCGAATGCCGGTATTCTGACGTCTTTTTTGTATGACTATTTCGGCGATAAGCTTACCGATATTCTGCCCGCTCTGGGTACGCATACGCCTATGACCGGAGAACAAAAAGAACACATGTTTCCCGGTGTTCCGGATTCGCTCTTTCGAAACCACGATTGGCGGAACGATGTAATTACACTTGGCGAAGTTCCCGGTTCATTTGTAAATGAAGTATCAGGCGGAAAAGTGAATTTTAACTGGCCGGCACAGGTAAACAAATTGCTGGTCGAAGGCAAATTCGACCTGATTTTATCGCTAGGGCAGGTTGTACCTCACGAAGTTGTTGGTATGGCCAATTACAATAAAAACATTTTTGTCGGTACAGGCGGCTCCGAAGGAATTAACAAGAGCCACTTTATTGGGGCTGCTTACGGCATGGAACGGATGATGGGCAGGGCCGATACCCCGGTCAGAAAAGTATTTAATTATGCAACCGAACATTTTGCAAAAAACCTGCCCATTATTTATGTCCAAACGGTTGTGGGTGTCGATGGCGAGGGCAAACTTGCAACACGCGGGCTCTTTATAGGCGACGATTTTGAGGTTTTTACCAAAGCTGCCGAACTCTCGTTAAAAGTAAATTTCGATATGGTTGAAAAACCATTGAAAAAAGTTGTTGTATGGCTCGATCCTACCGAGTTTAAAAGCACCTGGCTCGGGAATAAAAGCATTTACCGCACCCGTATGGCAATGGCCGATGGCGGAGAACTGATCGTTTTAGCGCCTGCTTTAAAGGAATTTGGTGAGGATGCCCAGATCGACAAACTGATTAGAAAATACGGCTACAAAGGTACGCCGTACACCCTTAAAATGGTTGAGGAGAACACCGACCTGCAGGAAAACCTCGGCGCTGCCGCACACCTGATACATGGTTCGTCCGAAGGGCGTTTCAGTGTAACCTATTGCCCGGGCAAACAAACCGGCAACCTTTCACGTGCCGAAATTGAACGTGTTGGCTTCAAATATGCCGACTTCGACGAAATGATGAAAAAGTACACGCCCGAAAAGTTGCAGAACGGAGCCAATATCCTTCCCGACGGAGAGGAAATCTTTTTCATTGCCAATCCCGCACTGGGGCTTTGGGCACACGAATCCCGTTTTATCGACTAACAAAGAATGGAAAAGGTACGTTGGGGTATAATCGGATGCGGTGATGTTACCGAACAGAAAAGCGGTCCTGCTTTTCAAAAGACGGCTCATTCGGAATTGGTGGCGGTCATGCGCCGTAATGCCGATAAGGCTGCCGATTATGCAAAGCGACACCATGTACCCCGTTGGTACTCCGATGCAAAACTCCTCGTCGACGACCCGGAAGTGAATGCCGTTTACGTAGCAACACCCCCTTCGACACATGCCTTTTATTCCCGAATGGCAGTCCTGGCCGGGAAACCCGTCTATATCGAAAAGCCCATGTGCCGGACCTGGGAGGAATGTGTAGAAATCAACCAACTGGCTGAAGAAAAAAACATCCCGATTTTTGTTGCTTATTACCGCCGTTACCTCCCGGGATTCCTAAAGGTAAAAGAACTCATCGGAAAAGGAGAAATCGGAGACGTACGCATGGTGAACGTCCGTTTACTGAAGCGCCCGCTTGAGAAGAAAGAACAGAACCTGCCCTGGCGCGTACTTCCGGAAATAGCCGGAGGCGGGCATTTTTATGATCTGGCTTCCCATCAGTTTGATTTTTTGGATTTCCTGTTTGGCCCCATCGATGTGGTTCATGGGGTGGCCGATAATCAGATGAATATATATCCTGCTGAGGATGTCGTGACGGTTTCCTGGAAGCATCGGTCGGGTGTTCTTGGATCGGGTTTCTGGTGTTTCAACTCCGGACGCATGAACGATTCCGATGCAATAGAAATTATCGGGAGCAAAGGCAGAATTGAATTTTCTACCTTCGATTTCACTCCGGTAAAACTTTATCGGGATACGGAGCCCATCCTGTTCCCTTTTCCCAAGCCCGAACATGTTTCGGAATATCTGATTGGGGCGATTGTTGCTTCCCTGCTCAGGGGTGAAAAAGTTGAAAGCACGGGTCAAACAGCAGCAAGGACGAATTGGGTGCTGGAACAAGTTGTTACGAATTATTATAAAATATAAATTTTAAAAAGAATAAATCATGACAAAAAAAGCAGACATTGGATTGATCGGGTTGGCCGTGATGGGCGAAAACCTGGTGTTGAACATGGAAAGCAAAGGCTTCACGGTGGCCGTGTTTAACCGTACTGTGGAAAAGGTAGACAGCTTCATCAACGGCCGTGGGGCAGGAAAAAAATTTATCGGTGCCCACTCGATTGAAGAACTTTGTGCTTCGCTCGAGCGTCCCCGGAAAGTGATGATGCTGGTTAAAGCCGGAAAGCCGGTCGACGATTTCATCGATCTGATCATTCCGCATCTCGAACCGGGCGATATCATTATCGATGGGGGCAATTCCCATTTCCCGGATACCATTCGCCGCACAAAATATGTTGAAAGCAAGGGCCTGTTGTACATAGGAACCGGAGTTTCGGGCGGAGAGGAAGGCGCTTTGCTCGGGCCTTCGATGATGCCCGGTGGATCGCCGGCAGCCTGGCCGCATGTAAAAGCCATCTTTCAGTCGATTGCCGCCAAAGTTGACGATGGTTCTCCTTGTTGCGACTGGGTAGGCGAAGGCGGTGCCGGCCATTTTGTGAAAATGGTTCACAACGGAATCGAATACGGCGACATGCAGATCATTTGCGAAGCCTATCAATTAATGAAGGACCTGCTGGGTATGTCGGCCGATGAAATGCACGAAGTATTTAAAAAATGGAACAACGAAGAGCTTGGTTCCTACCTGATTGAAATTACCCGAGATATTTTGGGCTATAAAGATGAAGACGGCGAAGCCCTCGTGGAAAAAATCCTCGACACGGCCGGGCAGAAAGGTACCGGGAAATGGACCGGTGTGGCTGCCCTCGACCTGGGTATTCCCCTGACCTTAATCGGCGAGTCGGTTTTTGCCCGTTGCCTTTCGGCACAGAAAGATCTGCGCGTTAAAGCGTCAAAGGTACTTGAAGGACCGAAAGCCCATTTTGCCGGTGATAAAGCTCAGATGGTTTCCGACCTGAAAGATGCCCTTTTTGGCGCAAAAATTATTTCCTATGCGCAAGGGTATAACCTGATGATGGAAGCGGCAAAAGAATATAGCTGGAACCTGAACTATGGAGGAATCGCGCTTATGTGGCGCGGGGGCTGCATTATCCGCTCGGTCTTTTTGGGCGATATCAAAAAGGCCTTCGACAAGAATCCTGATCTGGAGAACCTGCTGCTCGATCCCTTCTTCAAAGAAAAAGTCGAAAAAGCCCAGGCCGGATGGCGAAGAGTATGTGCCGCCGCCCTTTCGAACGGTATCCCGGTGCCGGCCTTAACCTCGGCACTTTGCTATTTCGACGGCTTCCGCAGCGAACGTTTGCCGGCTAACCTGTTGCAGGCACAACGCGACTATTTTGGTGCACACACCTACGAACGGGTCGATAAACCCCGGGGTGAATTCTTCCATACCAACTGGACCGGCAGAGGCGGACAAACTGCATCGTCAACGTATATTGTATAACCCAATAACCACGAATAATGTCTTTAACACAACAAAATCAAACTTTGGGTAAAAGAACAAACTACCGATGGGTCATTTGTGGTTTGTTATTTTTTGCCACAACCATAAACTATCTGGATCGTCAGGTACTTTCTTTAACCTGGAAAGACTTCATCGCACCTGAATTTCACTGGACAAACACCGATTATGGAAACATCACAGCTTTGTTTTCCATCTTTTATGCCATCAGCCTTTTGTTTGCCGGACGTTTTGTCGATTGGCTTGATACAAAAAAGGGTTTCCTTTGGGCAATCGGTGTTTGGTCGATCGGTGCTGTTCTTCACGCATTTTGCGGAATTGCCACCTCGGGGATTGTTGCCGGAAAGTGGCTTGTCGGTTTTGAAGGAGCCCGGGAAGCAATCGCTAAAGTAGACGACGTCGGGATGATCATTTCGGTTAGCGTTACCCTCTTTATATTTGCCCGTTTTGTACTGGCACTGGGCGAAGCCGGGAACTTTCCTGCAGCGATAAAGGCTACAGCTGAATTCTTCCCGAAGAAGGACCGTGCTTTTGCTACCAGTATTTTCAATGCAGGAGCAACTGTCGGAGCGCTGGCGGCTCCGGTATCCATTCCCGTAATCGCGCATTACTGGGGCTGGGAAATGGCCTTTATTGTTATTGGTGCCCTTGGCTTTTTGTGGATGGGATTCTGGGTCTTTTTGTATAAAAAGCCGGAAAAACATCCCCGAATCAACAAGGCAGAATTGGATTACATTCAACAAGACAAAGATCATGACCTTGTGGATGTGAATGGTAATGCCAAACGGAAGCTCTCTTTTCGGGAATGTTTTAAATACAAACAAACCTGGGCTTTCGCTTTCGGAAAATTCATGACCGACGGGGTTTGGTGGTTTTACCTCTTTTGGACGCCCGCATATTTAAGCTCCGTTTATGGTCTTACATCCGATAATCCCACGGCGCAAATTCTTCTTTTTGTGCTTTATGCCATTACCTTGTTGTCCATTTATGGAGGTTGGTTACCCTCATACTTTGTCAATAAGTTGGGTATGAATCCTTACGCAGGTCGCATGAGGTCTATGTTGATTTTTGCATTTTTCCCTTTGCTTGCTTTGTTGGCACAGCCTCTGGGACAATATTCCTATTGGTTTCCAATCCTTATTATTGGTATAGCCGGCGCTGCCCACCAGGCATGGTCGGCCAATATCTTCTCTACAGTCAGCGATATGTTCCCGCGTTCAGCCATTGCCACGGTTACAGGCATTGGCGGTATGGCTGGAGGAGTTGGTTCGTTCCTCATCAACAAAGGTTCGGGTAAACTCTTTGATTTTGCCGAAACCTCACAAATGAAACTTTTCGGTTTTGAAGGCATCGAATCGGGATACCTGATCATTTTTTCCATTTGCGCTGTTGCTTACCTGATCGGATGGATTGTGATGAAGTCTTTGGTGCCGAAGTATAAAATAATTACGGTAGATTAAATTTTGCGTCATGAAAAAAATTGGAAAATATTCTTTTGGTGTTGGCGACCGGTTCGGACACCAGGGAAAAGCACAGCTGAAGGCGTTTATCGCTGCAAAAGAAGAGCTGGGAATGGAGTTCACACCGGTTTGGAACAAATCGTTCCGCGAACATTCCATTATTGGTACGGTTCCTTCCGAAGTGCGTAAAGAAGCCGACGAGGCTGTGAAAGCCCTGGGGTGGAAAGGCGACTACTATGTCGATGCCGATCACATTAATTTTAAAAACGTCGATACCTTTGTCGAGCCCAGCGATTTCTTCACCATCGATGTGGCCGACTTTATCGGCGAGGCGGCTCCTGAGGAAAGCGTTACTGCTTTTGTGAAAGCGCATCAATCGTATGTGGGAAAACTATCGATTCCCGGTATAGAGGTGCCGTTGCAGGTCTCAGAGGAATGGCTGAAAAGCTTTGCCAATAAGTATCTTACTGCCATGACTGAGGCTTCAAAAGTGTATCGTTTCCTGGCCGAAAAGAAAGGAGTGGGCAATTTTGTCCCCGAAGTTTCGTGCGACGAAACCGATACGCCCCAGTCGCCGCTCGACCTGTTCTTCATCCTGAAACTGCTGGCCGATAACAAGGTCCCGGCACAAACCATTGCCCCCCGTTTCTCGGGACGTTTTAACAAAGGCGTCGATTACGTTGGCGATGTTGCCCTGTTTGAGCGGGAATTTGAACAGGATTTACTGGTGATCGACTTTGCCGTGAAACAATTTGGCTTGCCCGATAACCTGAAATTGAGCGTCCACTCCGGCAGCGACAAGTTTTCAATTTATCCCATTATCGGGAAATTAATAAAAAAGCACAATAAAGGCATCCACATCAAAACGGCCGGGACGACCTGGCTCGAAGAAATCGCCGGACTGGCTCTTTCCGACGGCGCCGGACTGGCACTTGCAAAAGAAGTGTATGCAAGCGCTTATAAGAAAATGGATGAACTTACTGCTCCTTATGCCTCGGTAATCGATATCCGGAAGGAACGACTTCCCGTACCCGAAGAAGTGGCTTCGTGGACTGGTCGTCAGTTCGCCGATGCGGTGATTCATAATCAGAGCAATCCGGCCTTCAATCCCGATTTACGGCAGTTGATCCACGTTGGGTATAAAGTGGCTGCCCAAAAAGGCAATGTTTATTATGCGGCTTTGGAAAAATTTGAAGACAACATCGAAAAACAGGTGTTCGAAAATATTTTCACCCGGCATATGAAACTTTTAAAGGTGTAATTTACCGGTAAAGAACTACGGGCAAAGGCTGTCGGATAGGTATTTGAATTGCTTTCGATCGAAAACAATTCTGTACTTTTCGGACAGCCTTTCTTTTTCAGGTGCCATACCCTGAGAAAGTACGCTGATGTTTGTACAACAAATTATCCGGCCCACGAAACATTCCCTTTCGTTTCCTTTGAATATCATCGCAAATCTTTTTACCTTCACTAACAAATTAACACGGGCTGAGACGAACCATGACCGACGATACGGCAAAAATCATCCGGCAACTGAAAGATCGGATTGTAGCATTGGAATACGAATTAGAGAACTGTAAAAAACTACAGCTGACCGTTTTTTCCAACCTCATACACGAAATCCGGACACCCTTGAACGGAATTTTGGGCTTTTCTGAAATCATCAGCGAAGCTTCCGTTTCGGAAGAAGAACGCAAGCACTATGGCGATGTTATTGTGGAAAGCAGTAATCTTTTGCTGAACATCATCAGCGATGTAATTGATATTACCAAACTCGAAACGGGGCAGTACAAGGTTTATCACGAATATTTCGACCTGAACGATTTGATGGCCCATTTGTACCAACATTATAAACCTATTGCCGAGAAAAAGGGGCTTCAGTTTTTTCTCGAGAATGTGGCTCGTCAGCCCCTGGCTGTTTGGTCCGACAGGGAAGCCATCGAAAAGGTTTTGCGGAAACTGATCGACAACGCAATAAAATTCACAAAGGAAGGTTGGGTGAAACTATTCTACCGAGAGGAAAAGGATTTGTTGCAAATTTTTGTCGAAGATACCGGTCTGGGTATTCCGCTTGAAATCCAGGATGCCCTCTTCACCCGCTTTACCCGGCAACAGGTATCCCAGTCGCGAAATTTGGGCGGTACCGGGATCGATCTTTCTCTATGCTATGGGATGATGAAGGCTTTGGGCGGACATATTTTCCTCAATTCCTCCAAAGGAAACGGGTCTACGTTCCGAATCACCCTGGGCGATTATCAATAAACGGAAAAACCGACTTCGGCGCATCGTCTCACTTTTTCATGAAGCAGTCATTTTCTAATTGACCGTAAAAGTTTAAATTTGCGGGTCGAACGAAGAAAGGAGTTCCGGAAATGAAGGACCGTCATTTTAACTATTGCAAAACCCTTACCGAATACCGAAGAGAAAAAACCTGTGAGGTAAGTATTGGCGGTGTTCCACTGGGAGGTAACAATCCCATCAGGATCCAATCCATGACCGATACCGATACCCTCGATACTGAGGCAACCGTTCAGCAGTTCCTTCGGATTGTCAAAGCAGGGGCCGATTATGTGCGAATTGCCGTCAAAACAACCAAGGATGCAGAGAATCTGAGGGAAATAAAATCGATAATTCGAGGAATGGGAATTCAGACGCCCATTATTGCCGATGTTCATTTTACCCCCAAAGTGGCCGAAATCGCGGCTCAATATGTGTCGAAAGTACGGATTAACCCGGGCAATTTCTACGACAAACGAGCTCAGTTTCAGCAACTGATCTATACCGATGAGGATTACCGGAATGAGCTGGTGAAACTGGAAGAAACCCTGGTCCCACTGATTGAAGTATGCAAAAAGCACGATACAACCCTTCGGATCGGAGCCAACCAGGGATCGCTTTCCGACCGGATCATGAGCCGCTACGGCGATACCCCGGCCGGAATCGTTGAATCGGTTATGGAATTTCTCCGTATCTGCCAAAAACACGACTTCCATAAAATCGTCATTTCCATTAAGTCGTGGAATACCCGCATCCTGGTGTATACCGTCCGCCTGATGAATTTCAAAATGCGGCTCGAGGAAATGAACTACCCCTTTCATGTGGGTGTAACCGAAGCCGGAGAGGGCGAAGACGGACGGATCCGTTCGGCCGTAGGGATCGGTACGCTGCTGATTGATGGGATCGGCGATACCATCCGGGTCTCCCTTACAGAAAAACCCGAAAACGAGATTCCTTTTGCCCGCAAACTGGTTGAAGTGATTGCCGCCCGAAAGGGCCATGAGCCCATTGATGCTCCGGTTTTTGCCCAGATCAATCCCTTCGAATACGAGCGGCGCTACGGCAGGCCGGTGCGAAAATTCGGTAACCGAAGACCTCCCGCAGTAATCGCTTCCCTTATGGGGAATGAAATTCTTGAGATTTCAAATCTAAACGGAAAACTCGAACCCGATTATTATTACAACGGACGGTATATCATTAACCGCCTGGGTAAACGTTTCCCCATTCTTTCACTCGAAGATTACCTCTACAACGATATTTACCAAAGCAGCCACCGCTTTATCCGGATGACCCGGAAGGAATTTGTGGAGTTCAGAAAGGAAAATCCCGAAATCGTTCCTAAACTGAAAGCCGAACGAAAGGCTGTTATCCTGTTGGGCTCGGAAAACAAAAACCGCTATGCCGATATGCGGGCCTTTTTCATGATCATGGAATCGATCGTTTGCCGGTTGTCGGTTGTCCTTTGCGGTATGTACCAGGAGAAAATGCTTCTCGACCTGCAATTGAAAGCAGCCACCGATTTTGGGGGTTTATTTATCGATGGTTATGGCGACGGGATCCTGATCGATAACGGTACCCGCGATATTTTTTACTCCGATCTCAAAAATACCAGTTTTTCCATCCTTCAGGCAACCCGGATGCGGATAACCAAATCGGAATTTATATCCTGCCCGGGCTGTGGCCGTACCCAGTTCGATTTGCACACCACAACCCTGGCCGTTAAAAGCCATTTTTCGCACCTGAAACACCTGAAAATCGGGATCATGGGCTGTGTTGTCAATGGTCCCGGCGAAATGGGCGATGCCGATTACGGTTTTGTGGGCGCAGGGAACGGAAAAATCAACTTATACAAAGGACAGAAAGTGGTGAAACGGCATATCCCCTACGAAGAAGCTGTCCAGGAACTCGAAAAAATCATTCGGGAGAACAACGACTGGACCGAAGAATAACCCTTACCCGGCTGAAACCCTTTTCGAAACCATTAAAAAGGTACGTTATGGAGTATATTAAATGGAAAGAAGAGTTAAGCGTCCGGAACGATATGATCGACACCCAACACCGGGAATTGTTTCGCATCATTAACGATTTTTATCAAAAGATTGCTTTCCAGCCTGCCCGGGAGGTCATGATCGAAGTAATTGACCGGCTGGAAAAATATGTTCACGAACATTTCAATTTTGAAGAATATAAATTGAAGATGACCAATTACCCTGAATTAGAAGCTCATGTAAAAGAGCATAAGGAATATATCGAGAAGGTAAGCGATTTTCGCAAACGCTTTGAAGAAGGCCGGCTTTTGCTTACACTCGAAGTAGCTTCTTTTATTAAAGACTGGATAACAAATCACATCAAAATTTCCGATAAAAAGTATATTGATTTCATCTAGTATTGAGAATATTACTAGCCTGTAATTATCAATTTTCATGCAGTGAGCGTAAATTAACCGGGCGAGGCAAAGCTTTTTGAAAAACATAAATCAGGAAAACAAAATGCTGATTTTTATGCCCGCTTTATTTTTTAAGAAGGAATAGCTATGGTGGAATCAAAATGAATGCATTATGCCTGAGCTTTTAAAAGATTTTATCAACCATTTCATTACCCTGCCAGTTGACGAATGGAAAATAATTCAAAGCGAATTTATTCGGGATACATTCGGGAAAAATGAAATCATTCTTGAGGAGGGGAAAATATGCCGATATTTCTATTTTTTCGAAAAAGGCCTGATCCGTTTTTTTTGCAATGTTGAAGGGAATGATATAACAAAGATGTTTTGTATTGCCCCGTATTGCTTTACTTCAAAAGTGAGTTTCAGGAACCAGTCGCCTGCAGACGAAGGCATCCAGGCGCTTGACGAAACAATTGTGTGGAAGATTGATTACCGTCAATACAAAAAGCTAGAGAGAATAAATTCATGGAATCTGTTTATGAGCAAGCTTTTGAATGATATTCAGGAATTTATGGATAACCGTTTGCTGGAGTCCAAAGTCCTTACGGCCGAAGAAAACTACAAAAACCTCTTGAAAAGATATCCTGAAATAATGGCAAAAATCCCGCTGAAACATTTGGCCTCTTTCCTGGGTGTCGCACCCCAATCGTTAAGTCGTATCCGAAAAAATTTGCACAAAAACGATCGAAGTTAACAGAGGTGAATTATTTTGTTTTTAAAAAGGTGCACATTTGCCGGCAACCGAAAATTTTCACAAAATGGCAAGTTTTAAAAGCAAATTTTTGATCGGCATCTTACGACACCGGCACATATTCAGGGGCAGGCTGAAAAAAGAAAAAATGAATTTGGATGTTGTTGAGGTATTGTCTTTTAGGGAAACCTGTGAGAAAGGGGCAGCCCGCATGGGTAAACTTCCCAGGGGGATAACTGTTCAACAAGAGCTTCTGAACATGGTGTTGTCGGAATGGCTAATACCCGCAAATGCCCCTGATGGTAAATTGATTTTTTATGTTCACGGTGGCGGCTATGTTTCCGGCTCATGCAACGATCACCGGACCGTGGTTTCCAAAATTGCTTTAAAGACAAAAATAACGGCATTGCTCTACGAATATGGTCTGGCACCCGAGAACCCTTTTCCGGCATCGATTTTTGATTCGATAAACGTTTACCAAAAGGTTCTTGAAAAGGGATACCTGCCCGAAAATATTATCATGATGGGCGAATCGGCAGGGGGTGGTTTGTGTCTTGCCCTGTTGCAAGCCTTGCGCGATAAAAACATTCCGTTGCCCAAAGCAGCTGTTGCCATTCAACCCTGGACCGATTTAAGCTGTTCAGGTGCATCGTATAAAACGAAAAATAATCTTTCACTGGCTCCATTGAACTGCTGGAACGTTTTCAGCCATTATTACGTGGCCAAAAACGATGTACGAAACCCGTATATATCGCCGTTGTTTGGCAATTTGACAGGTCTTCCACCCATTTACATCAATGTTGGCGATAGCGATGAGTTGTACGATGACAGCATTCGGTTTTACGAGAAAGCCAAACAGGCAGGCACCGACATCACCTTAAAAGAGGGCAGGGGGATGATCCATTGCTATCCGCTCCTTGCACCGCTTTTCAGGGAAGCAACTGAAGCAATGGACGAGATCGTTGGGTTTGTCACAACGAATTTACAGAAATGATTATCGAGGAATTGTACCGCAGCTTATAACAATTGATCGCCTGATTTTGACTGCATGAGCAGGTTTTACACCTATTAAAACCAAATCAGTTTTGATGATGATTCTTTCCTCTTGACCGTAAAGGGGAGCCAAATACTGGACTAAATGGTTTACATGGGTTATGAAATTGATGAGCAGGTTCTTGAGTTTGCTGTCTTCATAAGGAAACACGACAACCTGCGAACCGATGTGTTACCTGTTTTTACCGACGGGTAATTGAAAAATCGATTATTCTTTTCTCCCGGAAAAACCAGCCCGACTAATAAACTTATTTGATTTCACGAATTGATTCGGTGTAAGGCCAAATTGTTTTTTGAAACATTTTCTGAAATACGAAACATCATTAAAACCAAGTTTGTAATAAAGATCTATATCGCTTATTTCTTTTTCTTTCAGGATATGGGCTGCTTTTTTAAGTCTATAGTTTAAGATAAAGTCATTAGGTGTAAGGCCGGTAAGTGATTTTATTTTATTATACAGCATATACTTGCTAATTCCAAGTTGATCAATGAATTCAGGAATTCCGAACTGAAGATTTTCAAGATTTTCTTCAAGCACAGTATAGGCTTTTTCAAGGAAATGCTCGTCCAATGAGGGAATGTTTATTTGTTCATCCGTTCCATTTTGACCAATTAAAAATTTTCTCCTGAGCTTTCTCCTCAATTCGATAAGGTTCTTTATTACGGAATTGAGATACTGCATTGAAAAAGGTTTTGTAATATACGCATCAGCGCCGGCTTCCATTCCCTTGATTTGATCTTCTAATTCTTCTTTCGCCGTTAAGATTATTACAGGAATATGACTCGTGTCCAGATCTTGTTTTACGGAACGGCACAATTCAAAACCGTTAATGACGGGTATTTTTACATCCGTGATAATCAATTCGGGCTGGTAACTTTTAGCTTTTATCAATCCTTCGTCCCCGTCTCCGGCTTCAATAATCGTATATTTCTCCGTTAGCTGTTCCCGGAGCAATTTCTTTAATTCGGCATTGTCTTCAATTAACAGAATTTTATTGGAATTATTTGGTTCCTTTTCATCCTGAATATATTCAACCTCATTTTCGATGTCTATATATTGTTGTATTTTAGGCTCATAGTTGGTTTTGTTTATGATTTTTTCATTTGCAAGCAAATAACTTTCGCCGAAGGGGATCCTGACTTCAAAGGTTACTCCTGTAGCATTGTCGGAAATAAGACTAATTTCTCCTTTATGTATTTCAACATACGACTTGACAAGGCTCAAACCAAAACCTGATCCGAAGCTGCTGACATTATCCTTATAAAACCGTTCAAATAAATATTCTACTTTGTCCTGAGGTATGCTACTTCCAGCATTGTTAAGCCGGATTGATATTATTTTTCCGAATTTTCCATTAATTGTGTCATTCTTTTTTACAAGATTAATAGAAACTTTCCCACTCTCCGGCTCAAATTTGAAGGCATTTGACAGGAGTTTATACAAAATATACTCGATCTTTTCTTTATCAAACCATGTTGTGATACTTTCAAAAGGAAATTCACGGATAAAGCTGATTTTTTTTCTTTTGGCTATGGATTCAAAATTAGTACAAATGCCTTTTATAAAACTTACTAGTTCATCCTGTTCTGCACATAAGGGCATATTTCCGGTTTCAATTTTTCTCAGGTTAATAATTCTTTTAACCAGGTGTTTTAATCTGAGTACATTTTTATTTATTATCGTTAAATAATGTTTTTTTAAGGTATCCGTTTCCGTGTTAAAAAGTGTTTCCAGCGGAATATTTAACAACGTAAGGGAAGTGCCAATTTCATGAGATACATCGGTGAATAATCGGACCCTGGCCTGATTGATCTCCGTTTGTTTGTCTTTCTCCGTCTTTTGCAGAAGTATCTGATATTTTAGGTTTAACCTCATCTTAACAAGATGTCTGATCAAAATCAGAAATCCTGCAAAGAATAGGGCATAAGCTATATAGGCAAGGTTTGTTCTCCAGGGGGGTGGATCAATATGAATCTTTAAAGTTGTACCCTCGAGTTTGGAATACCCATCACTGTTCTCTGCTCGAACTGTCAGTTGATAATCTCCTGGTTTCAGATTAACAAAATTTAAAGACCTGTTATTCCCCAGTTCATTCCATTTATCTTCATCGTCCAGTTTGTAATAAAAATTCAGTTTGTCGCCTAAATAATATTCCGGTGCTGTGAACGTAATCCAGATAGAGTTTTGAAAATATTTTAAAGAAATCTTATCGGAAAACAAAATTGTATGTTTTACGGGGACGTTCTTTCCATCGGCTTTAAGCTTTTCCTTATTTACATATAGTCCGGTAAAAATCACATCCGGCAAAAAAGGATTTTCATTGTAATAATCGGGTTTAAATGTCAATAAGCCATTTATACTTCCCGCATAAATATTTCCATTCGGGGCAATATCAATCGAATTTGGATTAAATTCTTTTCCTTTGATCCCTTTTTCGAGATATACGTGCTTAAATTCACGGTTTCCTTTTACGTACCTTCCAACCCCGGAGTAGGTAGTCACCCATATCGTTTTGTTATTATCTTCAATAATTCCTGAAATATTATTATCGGGCAAACCATTATCTGAGGTGAACTGTTGTGCTTCGTTGTTTGTAGGATTGTACCGGATAATCCCGTAGCCACCTGTGCCAACCCATATGTATCCTTCAGAATCTTCAAAAAGGGTATTGATCCTTTTAATCCTGTTGGAATAACGGAGTGTGTTAAAAGAAACGGGAAAGATCTGTAAAGAACCGGTATTGACCTGGAGCAGTCCGTTATTGACCGAACCGATAAAAACTCTGCCAGCCCTGTCTTCAATGATTATTTTTGAAAAATCGTTATTGAAAACAAATCCCTTTTTGTTTAATGGAAACATATACGTGCCCTGCTCGGTAGCAAACCAGATATTCTTCTTGCTGTCGGTCAATACATCAAAAATTCCCAGATTTTCGGGCAGATTGATTTCCGGGTAAACGGTCTGGAGTTCTACAAGTTTTTTCGATGAAGGATCACAAAGGATTACGCCCCCTTTATAGGAGCTTATCCATACAAAACCATTTGGATCTTGCCAGATATCGGTTATTATGGGATTATTCATGCCAGACCGGAACAAGGTTTCCTGAGTAAATTCATTCATCAGGTTGTGCATCGAATCGAGAACAGACAATCCCTGCCGTGTGCCTACCCATATATTATTATCCGAATCGATAAATAAACTCCTTATGTTGCTGTTTATGATACTATTGCTGTTATACGGCTCATGGTAAATGAACTTGAATCCTTTATTGTAATGAGAAAAAAAATCCACACCTCCCATATAGGATCCAAGCCATAATATACCCAGCTTTGGATCGGTATATATTGAGTATATAGTGTTGCTCGACAGGCTTTCTTTTATATCCGGATTGTGATTTAATATGTTAATTTCATTTGTGACCGTATTTACCTGCACGATACCGGTGCCGTCTGTGCCAACAATGATCGTGTTATCACTCCCTTTGCCAAAACTGCTGACGAGCAGTCCTTTAAAGTCATTACAGAATGCGGGTTTGTCGAAAGAGTCATCTTTTTCGTTGTAATGCATTAATTCCCCGTTTCGGGTACAAATCCATACAACACCCTTTTCATCGGTTTCAATAAAAAAACTGTTTTTCACCGTTTCGGGGTTGGCGGTTACATCATAGGTTTTATACTTTCTTTCCGAGGGATTATATTTTACAACCATTCCGGTGCCAGTCAGCCAGATATTCGCTTGTTTGTCCATAGCAAGGTCATACAAACCCGTGAAAGGGAACGTGTTTTCTACTGCTTCAAAGATTTTTTTCTGATCATTGAAAAGATAAAGTCCGGAAGCAGAACATGCCCAAATGTTGTTTTCCTTATCTTTAATCATGTTCCAGAAAAATTCATTTCCCGGAATCACGGAAAATTTGTCATTATACCTGTCGTAATAATTTAAACAGCTATCTGTTTGAATGATAAGGTTGTCTTTTTTATCACCAATAATTGTATATATCAGATTACACGAGATGCTGTGCGGATCATCAGCGTTATGCATGAACTGTGTGAACTGGTAACCGTCATACATATTTAATCCCCTGCGGGTTCCGAACCACATCAAATCTTTCTGATCTTTGTAAATGGCAAAAACGGTACTTTGAGAAAGCCCGTCCTCCACCCAAAGATGATTAAAAAAAAATTCCTGATTATTTGCCAGCAGTTTGTGGTTTGTGTTGAACAGGCATCCAATAATAAATAAAAAAAGAATGATGACACGACTGGTTCTTTTTTGCTGAGAAGTTTTCATCTCTATAGTTTATCGTCTGAAATATACAGAAAATATTCATAAAGAATCAGTTTTTCAGTTTTACAGATATATTATAGCTGTTGATGTCCCGGAATATTGTCGCGTTGATGCTTATTCCGTTTTTCTTTTTCCAGGTTAGGTTAATTTTATCGCCTTCTGTATTTTCCTGGTATATAACACCATAAGCCGAAGTCATTTGCTCAATAAAATAATCAAAAAAGTGGGGATTGAACTTCGTTGTGGTTTCGTCTCTGAACAGCGCAATAAGAGTATAATCCAGTGATTTAATGTTATTTTTAATGAATGTTGGATTGTTCAACGTGGCTTTTACTTTTGCATCCATTTCCTGGTTTTTTATATAAAATTCTTTGTAAAACGAAAAAACGCAGTTTTCGAGGTCTCCATTTTTCGACTTATTGTATAGCACCTCTGTTACTGTTGCCCTGTCCCAATTTAGATTTATATGCCAGAAAGGATCGGACAGATCGGTTTTCGTACATGACAGAACAATTAAAAAATAAAGTACAAATGCAATTATACCCTTTCGTTTTTCTGGTAAATGCTTGTTGTTCATCTTGTATTTTAAATAGGAATAAAGGTGCTGTCAAAATCAGTACGATCTATTTATAACCTTTCAACAAATAAAATAAAGAACGCAGATTATACCGATAAAGGTGATTAACGTTGATATAACATAGTTACGTTTTATTCGAATAATGTAATCTGCGTTCTAAACATTAAAAAACCATGTTTCAATTTGGAGCAAATAAATTTGATCATAAACTTGAAAGACAGTCACTTTTATTAAACTATAAAGAAAATTATTTGATTAATTGTAACCCGGATTCTGATACATTCCTGCAGGGTTGCCATAATTGACATCTATAGTGGACAAAGGGATAGGGCGTAACCGGTGTTTTGAGTAGTTAAAATTCGGTGCTGCCAGGATATTATAATCCCTTACCCTGTCCCATTTTTTCAGTCTTTTTATTTCAAACCAACGGAACTCTTCCGTAAACAATTCCCTGCCTCTTTCATCAAGTATCCAGTCAATAGTGATTTCACCCGGATCAATCAGCCATTTTACAGGGACATTTCCGTTGTTGAAAGCTCTTCTTCGGATAATGTTGAAATGATCGGCCGCTTCCTGGGTTTTACCCTGGTGAAATTCTGCTTCACCTGCGATAAGGAAGGCTTCGGCATATCTGAAAAGGATGATATCCCCCGGGCCTCCTGAAGAGCTGACAAATGATGCAACCTCCTCTTGTGAAAGGGCAGTTCCTTCGGTGTTTCTCACCCAGTACGATTGTTTGGTACAACCAATAGCGGTTGATTGCCAGTCGATTTGTGATCTTGGGAAATACTCATCACCCGGACGGGGTCCCCAAATGGTATCTCCTTTGAAAAAAACTCTTTTCGGGAACCATTCTTCATAATAGGGTATACCCCATTTGCTGTTGCCCGAGGCACCCGGATAATTGGTAACAATCGGCTGAACAAAAACGGAATCCACTTCTACGACCAGGAAATCGGCAGTATAATATTTATCTCCGTTTTTGCCCCAGGGTATGGGTTCATTGGAAACAATTGTGCCGGTTTTTCCTGTCCTTGTTGAAGGAGGATCCGCCTTTGCCGGTCTCCAACCATACAGTGAATCAACACCTTCGTTGGGGTTGCTGAACCTTCTGACATAGAGAAAATGATCCTTCAGGGCGCCTTCGTCGTTAAAAAAGTACCGGTGCATGAAACCTCCCTCTTTTCGGAGGTCATAATTTTTTCCTCTTTTGTAGTCTTTGTAATCCCAGATATCGTAGCACATGTAGTCGGTTAGTTTTACCCTTCCCCAGGTCCTTCCGCCCTGGTAAAAATCGCGGGTTATTCCATTAGCCCTTTGGGAATAAGGCATCCATATCAACCGGATGTAGTTTCTGCCATAGGCATCATCCTGCCCGTTGAAGGCAATGCGGAATATTGTTTCGGTATTCCCCTGTTCCGGACCTTCAAAATCGTTTTGAAATATACAGGATATATAGTTTGGGTGCCGTACCATATAATTTTGCTGTAAGCCTTCGCGCATACCCGGAAAACCAGCCAGGTTCCAGTTAACAGGCCCCGGTATTGTGTCGTGATCATTGGCATGAGGACCTGCTTTTTGTGTGATCAGCTGAAAAGTCCCCGATGAAATAATGTCTTCGGTAATACGTTCCGCTTTTTGCCAGTAAGGAGAATTTGCACCTGCTACTTCACCGGGTGTCTGATAAATATCACCTGCAGCCGCCATATACACTTT
>Ga0116164_10000920_pt1 | contig 23312 bp, 25 predicted proteins | sample AD_UKC109_MetaG_FD_89888 | JGI IMG/M metagenome (GOLD analysis project Ga0116164, IMG submission 89888) | Active sludge microbial communities of municipal wastewater-treating anaerobic digesters from Hong Kong - AD_UKC109_MetaG | ecosystem: Engineered > Bioreactor > Anaerobic > Digestate... | reverse complement strand
TATTCCTGATGATGAAATGCGCACAGAAATGTTAAGCCGGCTCTACAATGGAGATCCAATATTAGGCAATAAGGGCATTTTCACAAATCTGCTACAATCCTTTGTAAATGCGGCACTTGAAGGAGAGATGGATAATTTTCTGGAAGAATCTAAGTCTGACAGTACGGCAAATCGGCGTAACGGGCACACATCAAAGTCCCTTCGTAGTGCAGCAGGCCGCTTGTCCATCCAAACGCCCCGGGATTGGGCAGGTGATCACGAGCCTGTCATAGTGAAAAAAAAGGCCAGGGAACTTGGTACCGGTCTTGATGATATTATATTAAGCCTCTATGCCCGGGGACAATCGGTTGAAGATGTGCGTCATCAACTGCAACAGATTTATGGTCTTGAATTAAGTGTTGGGGCCATTAGTGCAGTGACGGATCGTGTATGGAGCGAGATTATTGAATGGAAGCAACGCCCCCTGTCATCCTGCTAAACAATCATCTATCTTGATGCCATTCATTATAAGGTTCGGGAGGATGGTAAAGTGATATCCAAGGCCATTTATACAGTTTATGCCGTTTATGCCGTGTCCGTTGATGGTCAGAGAGACATTCCGGGGCTTTATTTAAACGAAGCGGAGGGGGCGCGCCAGTGGGGGCTGATACTGGAAGATATTAAGCGTAGGGGCGTTGAGGATGTCATTTTTTTCAGCGTCGATGGACTTACTGGTTTTAAGGATGTTATTGCGAGGGACTTTCCTGCTTCGGCTGTTCAGCGCTGCATTGTTCATAAAATCCGTAATTCAACGCGCTATGTTGTCGAAAAGGACAGAAAGGCTGTTTGTAAAGATTTAAGAAAGATTTATACGGCATCCGACCGGGATCAGGCAGACGCCCCGCAGGGAAACAAAAAGGAAGGATTGGGAAAGAGAACTTACACACTTAATTGAACACTCCCTTGAAAAAATAGTTATAAATGCTTTTCATTGACAGAACTTTGATTATCCGGGTTATTAACATATTGCATTGGCAATATATTGATTAATCATTTTCTTTAATATCCTAAGCCAGCGTTAAATAAATTACTTTTCCTATCCTGCATTTTTAGATTATCTTTATCTTCCTATTAAAGAGGCTCCTTCTTAATGATTGAGATAATAGAAATATCGGTTAATTTTCTCTCAAAACTCAGGGGAAGATCTGTAATGCTTTACCCTTCCTCATGCCACTTCAGGGAGGGATTAAACAGTCTGCCTTATGATTACATTATCCTTAATAATAAGGAGATTAGTGACCTTTACCACAAGCCGGGATCTATTCAACTTATCGGCAATAAGATAATCACTATTCCTTACGATAATGAAAGAACCCTGCGTTTACTAATAGATGCGGGAATAAAGATAAGTTGCTTTGTTGGTATTCAAGATGGATGCGTTGATGGCGGAAACCATGAATGTGTAAATAGTTTTACTTTCTTTTCCAGGCTTAGTCCAATATTACCTGAGACGTCATTATACATTACAAATCATTATTTCACTAAAGGCAGTCCTTTAAAAAGAAAGATTCCGTTCAGTTTTCTCAGGCAAAAGCCCGGGGCGCTGTCTTTTAATCCTCTTCTTCTTTCTGATTATTGCGAGGGTTTGGATGAAATATTTGTTTTCAAGGTGAAGAAAACAGATCCTTTTACCATCACGCATAAAGTCGGTAAAATAAACGTCAGCGTTCATCATCTTTCAATCTGGGAGATGGCAAATATGATGCACGGTATCATAATTCCCGATTATCCAATAAAAGTAAATAACAATTTCCTGGACCCGGAAACCAGACAAAAATGTCTGTCCCAGGCCAGGGGATATTCTGATATGCTGAACTGGGCATTAAAGAACAAGTACCGTACAATCGGATCTGTGCCATTTATGAGCGATAGTATCATGTCTGATACTATCCTCAGGAAAATCAAGTGTTGGAATGGCTCTTACCCAAGGGATATCCATTTTTTTCATTTGCTAAAATCCGAAATGGATTTATTCAGAAAAGCCTTGATCGGGATGGAACTAGTAAAATAATATCATGAGAGCTCCAAAACAAATTGAACACATTCTGACTGTGACTGGTAAGCCTGAACGACTACGGTTGTTTAAACGGATAGCATACATAAGCCCTAAGAATCCTCTGTATTTCCCCAATATACTTCCGGTGGATGATTATGGGGATAAAGAACTATGGTTTCTTGCCTGTAAACTTAATTTTGGCGTCAGCAGGGTTCCGGGACATGCAAGAGTTCTGGATGAGGAAGATGGTAGAGTGGTATATGCATTTCGCACAGATAGAAATTGTAATCTAAACTTTATGCCATTCAGTTTCCCTGATTTAAATTTCGAGCTTTATCTGCCTTCAGCGGATAAGTATTTAGTTTTAGAAAAGGAGCTTTTTCAGATCAACAATTATATCTATAAACATTCAAAACCATCAATTCCGGAAGAATTAATCCATTTATTGAAAACAGCGAAAAGGAAATCAGTTGCTCTTGTCATTAATCATTGTTTGGGAAATTTTGATCCGGATTTTCTTCCAAACGATTTAATAATTTATATCGGGACTGATTTCGGTTATCCCTTTAAAACCATAATGAATGAGAAGGTGATCAGAATCAAAGCTGAGCCCGCATCTATTCTTCGCTGGCTCTCTGAATTTAATTTAAAGCTTAATTGTCTTATTGATATAGACGAGTACTGTCATCGGGATAGTTTTTTTCAAATGTTAAGCCCACTGCTCTCTGATGAATCCTGGTATTTTTCCAACCGGTTATATGAAGTTAATCTCAAGGAACTTTCTGACAATATAAATTCAAATAATTATGGATTTCCGGCCCTTAATTTTTATGCCAATCCTTTGAATCAGGATGAAGAACCTTTCAAATCGGAACATATAAGAAACGCAATTCGTGATTTACCCTCTGATGATTTGCCCCCGGAAGCATTCGAAGGCGAACAGCCACAGTTTATCACTCACAAACTTCCTGTTCGTGTATCAGTAATTTATAAGCTAAATCGGAGGCCGCCAATGACCGAAATTCGCTGTACCGAAAATGTTGATGTGAGGATAAGCAATGCATCAGTCTGGGATTTTGAAAATGATTTTAATTGTATCGTGCCGGATAGTTCCTGGAATATACAAGATTTCTTACCTCTGTCCAAAGAAGTGGATTTCATCCTTAATATAGATTGGTTTCGGAGACGCTCTTTTGAAAAATTCCTTGAAGAAGCCTTTCTCGAAAAATGGAAATGCATAGGCATTGGTATTGATCTGGAACAGGACTTTGTAAAAGCCTTTAGGATTCTGAAGAAATGGAATAAAAAGTATCCTGAAAAAGTACATTTTTTCTTAATGGATCCTGAACGTAAAAAAAATGTAAGCTTTTTACTCCATGAATGCTTTGATCAAAAATAAGCATTGACTAATAATACCTACTTATGAAGTCAGCAGGCGAATAAAATACCAATATTCTTTACCCTGGACTTTTGTTATGATTGCAGTCATTTCAGGCAATGAAAGTTACAACAGGCCGGTTGAATCCTATATTTCGCTTTTTATTTTGCATTACGAGTTCCTCTTCACAGTACTCTTCAAGATCGACAAATAAAGGAGTCGTATTATTAAGTATCCTCTTCATCAAATATTTGCGTGCAACATTTTCAATCTGTCCTCCACTCAGATCATATTTACAGGTCAACAAAGAAATCTCCGCTTCTGAAATTTCCTTGATCTTATCCTTCCATATCATTCTCTGAATATCCGAGTTTGGCTTTTCAAATTTTAATTTGTAAAGGAATCGGCGTTCAAAAGCCTTATCAAGATTACAAGTCAGATTTGTTGTGGCAATCATAATACCGGTCAAATCCTCCATCTCCTGCAATAGTATATTCTGTATGGCATTTTCAGTTTGACCAACCTCCGACTCTCCTAAAGTTTTTCGGGTGCTGAGTATCCCGTCAGCTTCATTAAAAAGCAAGATAGGTGCAACATAGGACTGTTCAACAATCCTGCGATAGTCATCAAAAACGCGCTTAATCAGTCGCTCTGATTCCCCGAAGTATTTATTTTTGGTTTCACTTATATTTACTGTCCTTATATCACGCCCTGTCCTTTGTGCAAGCTGGTATACTGCTTCCGTTTTTCCAGTTCCCGGTGCCCCGAATAATAAAATCGTCACACCTGTTGGCATTCCTGCAGCTTTAAGCCTGTTTGTCAACATTAAATGATTCTCAGCCTTAAGGGTATCCGTTAAAACATCCAGATATTTTTGCTCAGCACTACCAAAATGTAGTTTTTTGGGCAGGATATCTTCTGCCAGTATAAAATCGGTGGACCTTTTTCTCTTATTAGTTAGCTCCTGATTTTCCTTTTTATCCATAAAAAGCACATCAAGCCCTTTTTCTGAAATGGAAATCATTTGGTCACCCATAAAACGCCCGTCAGTCAATTCCGTTAACCCTTTCATTATCAGTGGGTGAGTCCCGTTCATAAATTCCCGGCGTAACCGTACCTGAACCCTTATGTCCTGAAACAGATAGTGTATCATGGTATGGAAGTCCCCTGATCCAAAGTCATCAATAAACTCTATAACCATATACAATAAAACCATGAGGCTTTCATCATCCAACGCTAATCTTTTCAGGGCTGATACAAAGGGCAGCGTTGAATGCTTTTCAAGCAGTCGCTTGATTTCATCCAGGCAGCGGGTTCCATTGCCTTCGCCCATATTATTAATTATAAACTCCTGTTTCACACTTTCAAGAATATTGAACAGATCATGATCCGGTTTTTCTTTAATAGTGAATTTCTCTCCTTTTTTCAGTGCATCAATCAATTCTGTAGTGATAAAATAAGAGACGCTTTCAATACTTCTATTCCTTTTATTTCCTCCGCCAGAACTGCGGATGCACTCTATTACCAGTTTTTTACTTATCATTCCTTCCAGCTCCGATAAATATACTAAAACACTGACAGGGGCTACGTCAAGGTAGTTGGCGATATCGCCCAGGCTAATTTTTGAATTTTTAAAATTCAGGTTGATTATTACACATAGAATAATCGTTTGGATCTCATTTATCTCAAAGAATGACGCAAGTTTCCTCAGGGCTTTTTTGTTCTTTTTAAAAAACTCGGACCCCAACTTTGATCCTTCAGCAGAAACTGCGACACTTTCAACGCACTTAAATAAGTTATCCGTTAAGCTGATTGTGGTATTTCTTTCCATTTTAACAACAATTATTATATACAAAATTATCAGGTTATGGCAAACGTATATTAACATCTTATTTAACGAGCAGGTTTACCAGTAATCGACCGGAAAATAGCCTCCAATATTTTTTTATTCATCTCAAAACTATAATTTTGTAAATACAAGAATCGATAGGTATGATAAGGTGTGTGATAATTGATGACGAAAAGAGCTGTCGCGAAGACCTGCAATCACTGATCAGTGTTCATTTCAGAGATCGGCTGGAAGTGGTGGGCTCCTGTGAATCGGTTGCAGAAGCAGTATTAAGAATCAATGCGACTCTTCCTGATATAGTTTTCCTTGACATCAGTATGCCCCATGAGGATGGTTTCAAATTGTTCGAGAAATTTGAAGACATCAATTTTGAGGTGATTTTCACCACTGCCTATCCAGAATATGCCATCAACGCCATTAAACACGCGGCATTTGACTATCTTGTCAAACCCGTAGATCCCAGGTTCATAGAACAGGCACTTGCCAGGTTTGAGAAACAGGCTTCGAAAGGATCAATTAATAAAAGAGTCAGGTTATTGCTGGCTCAGTTGCAACAGGGACCAGATCCCAGCGTCCTAGTATCTCTCCCTATGCATAAAGAATTTAAAGTTGTTAATGCCAGGGAAATAGTCTATTGCCAGGGCGATATTAACTATACAAAAATTCATTTGGCTGACAATACAATGTTTCATGTTACTAAAACATTAAGCAAAGTGGAAAAAATCCTGGATTTTCCTTTCTTTTTCCGATGTCATAAATCATTCCTCGTCAACCTTAACCATATAGATTCATACAGCCGGACTGACAGGTACATCAGGCTAAAAAACGGACTAATCATTGATCTTGCAGATCGAAGGGTTGAAGAGTTTATTCATATTTTCGGAAAGAATAATTAAGTCATTTATAATTAATTGAAAAACAAAAAATTAGAAGCGGAACTGATCAGGGCAAGGCTTGCAGCATTAAAAGTCAGGATGAACCCCCATCTTATTGCCAATGCGCTTACTTCGATCCGCAGCATGCTTTTCAAGGATGAAAAGGATGCAGCCATTGAATACCTTACCTCGCTGGCGGGGCTTATCAGAACTACTTTTGAAAATGCCGAAAAAGACTTCATTTCCTTATCGTCAGAAATTTCCTATTTGACCAGATATATTGAAATCGAAAAACTGAGATTTGGAGACAAATTTATATTTCAACTGGCTGTATCGCCTGAAATAAAAACTTCCGAAATCATGGTTCCTCAGATGCTGTTTCAGCCTTTCGTTGAAAATGCGATGAACCATGGATTGATGCACCGTGTCCAGGATGGGGTGCTAAAAATTTCGCTTAAGTCCCAAGATGGTATACTGACCTGTATCATTGAAGATAATGGGGTTGGACGTGAAAAAACAAAGGAAATAGAAATGCATGCCATCACTACGCACACCTCTCTTTCCGATATTATAACCAAAGAAAGAATTTTGTTATTAAACAAGCTTTTCAAAAATGAAGCATTCAGCATCAAGACTATAGATCTGGCCGACCAACATATGAAGCCTGCAGGAACGAGGGTCGTTATTCAGATGCCGGCCCTTGATATTGAAAGCTGGATGGGAGTCTTAAAATAAGACTAAGCCGTTTCGAAAGTGTTCACTGCCCAGTTCCTGATTTTTTCGAAAGCCTCTTCATGCCGGTGAGCCTTTTCAAGATAGGGCGTAAGACAAAGCATAATGTCAAGCCTGGTCCGATAATCCTCAATATTTTTCAGGAACCTTTTCGCTTCATCAATATTCCCGTTGCTAACAGCATAAAGCGGGATGTTTGCATCTATCCTCCTTGTGTTAAAATCCTCCTCCATGGAATACCGGAATTCAATGGCCTGATTATAAAATTCGTTTTTGGCCATATTCTGGCAAACAAAATAATGCGACTGCTGAGCAGTAGCAGGCAAATATTTGTTCAGCAGATCCAGCGCAGTGAATACCGGTTTATAGTTAGCATTATATACATCAGTTCCTGGTTTGTTGAAGAGTATATCCTGACGACTCATATTATCATCTATGCGTCTCAACATCTGCAGGATCGAAATCTCGATATTCAATACTTTATTGTTTGAGTCGCTTTCCAGGAGTTCATTCATTTTCAAAGCTTTATCTTTCTGGTCATTATTTACAAGTACTTGAAGAAGATGTATTTTAAGTGTGACGAGGCTATCCTCAGAATAATCCTGTTTTAAGCGAAATATGAGTCCGTTAAATAACGACCCGAATGTTTCATGTTTTCCCAACTTCAAAGACAGGTCCATTATCTCAATAGTCTGTAAGGACCTGATATATTCATCTTCGATCAACAAGAGCTTTTGATTTGCCTCGTCAAATATCCGGGATACAGTATCAGGATTCTCACCTGATGACATATAATAACTTATCAGGCCAATCATGATGCTGATTGTTATCTCTGGTCTTTCATGTGAAAGATTCAGATCATTTAAAACAGAAATGTTTTTATTATCAGCCAATGCTTTAGATACCCTTAAATAAAAGGCACATTGATCCTCCACCTGTTTCAGGGTTTCTCCTATTTTAAGGGCAGAACTGACTTCACCACGGTCGATATATCTGACCGCTGCATAGATTAAAGGTAAAATTTGATATTCGTCATTTTTTATTTCCCTTATCAGATGATCAAAACCTCTCAGGTTATTGGATAATACTGCTGAGATGGCCATCTTGGAAATGATTCCCTCACCAATCTTTCCGCCTGTGAGATGTTTGAAAAGGTATAGCAGATTTTCAGGAAATCCTTTTGCGGAGTAATCTCCGAATAGTTGCAGTGTCAGGACAGGATTTTCACCGGGTTTTGGGGATAATTTCCAGATTAGTGGATCTATATTATAACCATTCATTCTCAGATCGGAAATCAACAGGATCACATAATAAGGAGGCATGAAATCAAATAAAGGATTGCGGCCTTCTTTTTTAATAATATTCTGATGCAGGTCAGCAATGAGGTTGTTAATGTTTTTTCGTTTATAATCTTCACCTTGGTTGGGATCATAAAAGATCTGATGAATAAGAAGCAAATATGGAATATGTTGTTTCTCATGGGTGAATAGTGTGATCCGAAGCAAAAGGCTTTCTATGCCCCTCTGTGAATGACGCAGATCACTGGTAAGAAAATGTTCTATTTCGCTATAGTTCCTGAACCATTCTTCAGCATATGCTTGCGACGTAAGCCTGGTTTTTTGCAGTTCGAGCATTTTTTAAGTTCTGGTTATGAATTTAAGTTCATTTGGTTATGAATCTTGATAAAGGGCCTGATTAAATAATTCAAAAATAACACTAAAGCACTGAGAAGCCAATAAATTTTATTTAACGTGCTGGTTTTGGATTATCGGTTATATGTGCATTAGTTAGTATGAAGAAATCAGGATTATTTGTGAAATTATAAATAAATGGCCACGTTGGCAGTACAAAATCAGCATTAAATAATCAATTAACAACTTTTACATTTTATGATTAATTTTACTTGCATAAATCAATATCAATGCCGATCTTTAAAGCAGCGATTACCAGGGGGGCCAGCCCGGTAAACCCCGATACCATCGAAATAGATGACCGTTATGTCATCTATAAGAAACGAAGGATATACCTGATTGGGTATGATAAAATTATCATTCCACTCTCTAGGATCGCTTCTGTTGAATTGAATACAGGTATCATTGGTACCAGGATAACCATCCATAGTTTTGGAATGGGAATCATTGATGCTCACCCATTTACTCTGGATGATGCGAATGAAATAAAACGTTTAATTGAAAATAAATTGTAAATACCAAAAATTTAAAAATCAAAATTATGGCACGCTTAATAATTAGAGAAATGGCGACCGGCATAGAGACACCGGTTGAAGATGTCAATCTGGGCATGACAAACAAAGAGCTTATTGACGAATTAGTAGAAGGCGGTGTGTTGACGCCATTGTCCGACGATGAAAAGAACCAGAATTACGGTTACATTATTCTGCAGAATGGTCGCATCACCGAAGGCAACAGGCCACTCCAGGACTTTGGGTTTCAAGATGGAAATACTGTCGAAGTGGTAAAGAAAGCAGTAGGAGCTTTATAATAGCCGCAAAATGATCATTAATACAGGCTTGTACGAAATCCGCCTTCGTGAGGAATTTAAAAACATGCGAAGGTTACAGCAGGATCCTGGGATGAAAAGGATTCTTGCTATTTGGTTCGTTGACAGAATAACCGGGAACAGGATTTCTGTTATTGATGATCCGGAATCACAACTTTTTCCTGAGCAATATATGGTAACCTTCTCTATGCCAGTCTTTATGGCCAGAGATAACCTAAAAAGGGATTGGTCTGGGGATTTTACCGTAACGCTGGCTCAGGACATATTGATGATGCCAGAATCAAGAAATGTGCCTGTTTGTCAACTCGATATGGCTACTGGCGTTCCTTTCAATCACCATATTTCCCAGGGTTATTTTTGTACAGGTGGGCTTTGGTCAGTAGCTAAAGATTATGGCTTATGGTATTTTATTATCGGTTGCGGCAGCATCATCAATCAGGAATCAACCTGGATGGACGACACAGGTGTCGGTCATCTTAACGCTGAAGCTTACCAGTATTGGAAAAACGAAAGGAGAAAACAGAAGATAAATGATATACAATGGCCCTTTGATTTGCGCAACCGGATTGAAATTGGGATAAATAAAGAAATCAATCCAAATAAAATTAAAATCGGTCAACCACTCCAACGAGAAAAACCAAAAATCAGAATCATACGAAACACCTGAATTATGTCAAGGTTAGATTATTTCAACCGCCAGGAAATGGTGATCGGCCAGGAAACCGGGGAGAAGATTAAAAACACCTCCATCCTGGTTATAGGTGCAGGTGCGGGTGGCAATGAGCTGCTGAAGAATCTTCTGTTGATGGGTTATGGCCATTTTACTATCGTAGATTTCGATTATATAGAAGATTCCAATCTTTCACGTACAACATTATTTCGTAAAGCGGATATTGGCAAATCCAAAGCACTGATTGCCGCGGAACGACTTAAGGAGCTGTCACTGCACGAGAATCCAGTCATTACAGGGATTCATGGTAATATCATCTATGATGTGGGCCCTGGAATTTTCATCCGGCATGATATTGTTGTATGTTGTGTTGATACTTTGAAAGCCCGGGCATACATCAATGACTGGTGCGTCAGGTTGAAAAAACCCTTTTTTGAAATGGGATTTGAAAACATGAACGTCGACATCAGTTTTTTTGACCCGGCCATGGAAAATTCCCCATGCCTTCGCGAAATCATTGGTCAGGGTGAATTCACCGAAATGCGCAATAGTTGTTCCGGATTGAAGATCCAGGATGTTCATTTGTCACATATTCCCTCAATCCAGGTGGCATCAGCTATGGCAGGCGTTCTCGTGGCAACAGAGATAGTCAAATATCTTCAGGGTAAAAGTTCATTGCAAAATAAGATTTTGCAATACTATGGCATGCAGCAGCGAATGATTGTATTTGATATTGACCGGAGTTCTCAATGCCTGCTCCACTGCGAACCGCCGTTTGAATACACAAAAATACCAATTGATAACCATTCCACTGTTCATGATTTCCTCCAATGCGTCAATACTGAACTGCATGACTATTTTATGTTATCATTGCCAGAACGCTTTGTTTTAAATGGTTTTTGCGAGGGATGTAATAAGGAGATCGTTTTTAATAAACGTTACTCAGTAATATTTGATCGTCAGAGGTGGTGCGCGGATTGTCAGGGTCTGCAGGAATGTAATTATTCCGGAAGATGGGAAATCATTTCAGAGCTTCATTTAAAAATCAAAGATCAGCATTTGCTCCATAAGAAATTGTCGGAATTAGGTGTAGCTCCTATGGCCTTGCTTAATATTAAAGGCATTTCAACGGAACATGTGCAGTACTGCAATGTACTTCTGGATTAAACATTATATCAACCCGGTAAAGATGATCATTGGCAAGAAGAGTTTTATCAGCCCAACCAGAATTGAACTTTCAGGAGATGAAAGGATTAGGCGTATATTCAATGATCGCAAATTACTGCACAAACAATTAGTTCCATCATTTGCAGTTTACATCGAGGAATCAGCCTGGAATGCATTTCTTCAGAAGGCCAATGAGGAATATGCTGTGCGAAAAAATGAAGCGTCTGGGATATTTTTGGGTAGCTATTTTAAAGATGATGAAGGTGAATATGTCGTGGGAACCCATTTTGAAGCCGGGAACGGACCCGGAACATCCTCTGTATTTTGTGAGATATCGGTGCACGATCAGGTGCGCATCATTCAATCGGCGAAAGAAAAAAATCTTTTGCAATTGATTTGGATTCATTCCCATCCCTCATTTGGTGCGTTTTATTCAAATGTTGATTACCGGACATTGAAAAGCATGTATTATGCTCCGCATCAGGCTGGTATTGTGGTAGATAATGTTAAGGAAGAATACCTTGGTTTTAAGGTCAGGAAAAGAAAAGCAAATGAGTTTTTGGATATATTCCTGTTTAAACTTGATGATGTCGAGTTGTATATCAACCGTCCTTTTGGGAAAGATCCGGCTAAAGTTTTCTATGCAAATGCAAGTTTTTTGACTACCTTAAATAAAAAGATGAACAACCCTGTCAGCCTTAAAATTCAGAGCAGGACTAAGAACCAGGACATGGGCATTGAAATACTTGCTTTGATCACAAAGGCTGCAGATGATCTGAAATCACTACTTTCAGATCCTTTAAAAACATCTGACAAAAGTAAGATTCACCAGCAGGACTGGGAGATTAAAATAAGGGAAATAGAATCCCTTCTTAATGAGCAATACGGGGGAAAGCCTTATAGGGACGTTGCACCCTATTTTAATGTGTTAAATGAATTGAAAGACCTGCTAAGTGAGGAATCTTCATCTACCAACCAAACCAGATTCCGTGATAAGTTGAATGAATTGTTAACCGACCTCTCTAGATCATGAAAAAAGGGATGACAAAAGGACCCACCATTTGCAGTATCTGCAAACGGAAGAAGGAGGTTGCCATTCGCGAGCAGGTTGAAAAATGTGCAGGTTGCGGCCACAATAAATGCACTTTCGATAAAGAAATCAGAGCAGCCCTGCAGGCTGGGAAAAAGATAAAAATACTCCCTCCATTAGAAAAAGCATATAGGATAAAAATTCATCCACCCTTAATACCCGAAGAGGATGAAAAACAAGGATGATCTTTACATAGGCAGGCAAACCCGTCCGAAGACCTGTCCTGTTTGCATGAGGACAAGGGAGAACGCTATTGCCGAGCAGCTTCAGGCCGGCAAGCCTTGCGGACATGAAAACTGCAGATTCAAATTGGAAATTGATTTAATTACTACTATCCTGGGTGCACCTGATCTTGAGCAAAGTTGGCCCATTACCTCCGAAAATATTGAAATAAAAAAGAAGATATTTGACCTTCTGGTAAGCCTCAGGGAAAGCGTCAGGGGATTGAAAGATAGCCTCAGAACGGAAACACAAATGGATAATTCTCCGATTGGTGATCCGGATAATTTATCCGGGAGTGAGGCAACGCATAAACTGGATGTCAGCAATGAACAACTGCAAGCAATCACAGACCGTATTGACCATGCTTCACGCACCCTGTCCAGACTAATCGAAAAAACATATCATCAACCATCTTCTGATTCATTGTTACGAACCCCGGATGATAGTCGTAATAAGCAAACATCAGCAGATATTAATGAATCAGAGGAGAAAAGGAATAGGATCAACAGAGAACGGAATGAATACCTGAAATATCGGAAAGATTATAACCGGCGGCTTGATGAAGCCTTTGTAAAAGCATCAGAAGCACTCCGGGGAATGAGAGAAGCGGTTCAAGAAATGAAAGAAGAAATTTCACAGGAAGAAACCTCCCAATCTGACTTAAATCCGATATGGAGACTGGCAGATAAAATTGCTCGTTTATTGCACCTTAAGAAGTGAAACCATGTTTGTTTGACGTAAGATCGTATCACAGGATTGTCAATCGTAACAGGGTAAGTCAGGTGCAATTTAGATTTATTCTAAATTTAAAAGAAAAATTTTTGAAAGATTTATTTAACTAACTTTATCACATGGATCATGTGTATTAAACCCATATCAGCGTTTCCATGACAACCAAGAAAAATCAAATCTGTCTGCTTGATAATATAATAAATGATGTTAACAATCTTAATGCCATTGCCTCCCCGACCGATGCTGAAGAAAAGTTAATTGATTTTATTGTTGGTCGATTACAGGGCGTTGGTATTTCTTATCATCGTATAAGTCCCAGGCCTTATCTCAGAGTTCCTCCATTATTAATCGGTAATCCGGATGCGAAATATGTTCTTGTTACGCATTGCGACAGAGTGATTAAAATTAATGATAAGGTCGAGCCGTTGCATGAAACTTCCCAACCAATTATTTTTAATGATTTTGACAGTACATTGATTGGCAAACTCGACAATACTGTATCATTATCAATTTGCTTAAAGCTAATGTATGAAACACTTCCAAAAAATACCAGTCTTTTAGTTACAACGGCAGAGGAATGTGGATTGAGGAATATAAGTGAAGATGAAAAGCTTTTACTGAAAAATGACAAAAAGCACCAGAAAGGCGGTCGAGGCCTGATTTCTTATCTTGAAGATAATGTTAATGATATTGAAAAGAAGAAATTCATTTGCGTTGATGTAAGGCCCTTGGATAATGGAAATGTATTTATTAATCCTGGTATACCAATGCAGTTGGGCGATGGTCTTGTGCTACGTTTAGAAGAGCATAGGAAAAAGAATGGAAAGTATGACCTCATTTTAGAAGCAGACCAAGAACTAGTAGGCCAAATAAGAACTTGTGCGGCAAATATTAACGTTAGCCTGATTGATTTTCATGGGCCAAAGGGAACAACTGAATTAGGTCGTGGCTGGGAAAAGCTACTTCAGCCAAAAAATATTTCAAGCTCCGATTATCAAGTTGCTTGGATCCAACCACCAATTGAACACTACCATACGACACATGAGCAGATGTCAAGTAATGACGTCATAAACCTGTGCAAAATGATTAACTGCTTGATTAACAAGTTTGAGACTGCATAAACATTAAAATTTTTAAGTATTTTGGACACCTAATGAATAAATCATGGCAGAACCCGAAAAGCCAATTAACAGAGTAGGGATATTTTAATCTTTTTTTTATGAAAAAGTTAATTGCAAAACTCAGAGGTGCTAAATTGCACACAACAAGTTCTTCAATTAGAGGCTATGTAAGTGGCGGACTACGCGACGCGAATGGCAAAGATTGGAGGAAATCAGGCGGAGGAAGTCAATACTAAATTTTCGTTATAAGTGCAGTCTTCAATTTTTAGACTGCACTTATTTTTAAAAATTAAATTTCCCGTTAAATGAAATTGTATCAGATACCATTAAAAGAGGGTGATAAAATGTATAAGATTGAGCCGTTAACCGGTTCATTAATTTATTTTGAATATGACGAAACAATTATAAAGTCAAATTATCCCAAAAAACTATTAAAAGCTTTGGAACTTTGCAATAACCCATATCTTTTATTACCCTATAATATATCAGTACAACATCAAATACGAAAAAATGCACTGCTTATTGCAAAATTAATATCAGTTACATCAAAGGTTAATTTTTGGGCTTCAAATCATTTAGATTCAGTAATAAAGCCTAAATATACGGATTCAAAACAAGGGATAGAGGTTTTTAGGCAGATATATTCTAAAAAAAAGCAAGATGAAATGTGTTTACCTAGGTCAATTTTTGCTGCTTCTATGTCAAAAGAATTTAGAAAAAGCGGGGTGATTTTTATTGGGGTATTTTTACCATCAAAGTCTATGCATGCTTGGATTATTGAAAACGTTATGCAACCGGACGTTAATGATAATATTTGGATTAACTTTAAACCGGTAGCTGCTATATGTTAGAAAAAAATAGAGATAAATTTTTATCACAAAATATATCTTTTTGTAAAGTAGTCACACAAGAGATATATGCAGATATTTGGGATTTTATAAATAATGATGTTATAAGAGGAATTATTCCATACTTTCATGAAGAAAATGTAATTCAAGGTCTTCTTAACCGTAAAAATTGGAAGTCTGCAATACCTGATTTTTCCCCTGTTTATCTTGGGATGGTTTTTGATGTAGAAACAAATACTTATTTCGACCCATGCTTTTCTCCAACTTTAATGAATATTGATAAAGAAGGTTTTTTAACAATGACTGAAAAATACTTCAGACAATTTAAAGATAAACATATTGCTGTTCAGCTGAGCGGAGGGCTTGATTCAAGTATTATTATCGGGTTACTTAGGCATTTTAATATTCCATTTTCAATGGTTGGAATGACAAGTAAAAGATTTGAGTTCCGAACTGAACATTATATACAAAAATTGCTTGCTGAAGGAAGTGAGAAAGCAATTTTAATAGACTACGAAAAACACCTCCCTTTTTTTAATCTGTATGATGTGCCGGCACATCAATACCCTGATTTGTCGAGTAGCAATTACGGTTCAGATTTAGCTATGGCAAAAAAATGCAAAGAGCTGGGAGTTGAAATTTTATTTTCTGGTTTTGGAGGGGATGTTTTATTTGCGACTGGAATACCTCAGAATGCAAATGAATGCAATTGGAAGCCACAGGTATTTGTCGACACATGGGTTGCGGGTATTGCATATAAACCCTATAATGTTGATTTAGTTCCTTTTTACGCAGCTCCTGAGATTATGAATGCAATTTATAATCTTCGGCGCGGAATGCCTGAAGACATACAAAAGAGATGGGCAAGAACCTTTTTTAAAGATGTTTTACCTAATGAATTGGTTAACTATACTTATTGTGCCGATTTTTGGGGATTATATATCGATGGATTACTTAAGGCATTGCCTGAAATTGAAAAAATGCACAAGTTAGCTCATGAAATTACTGGTTTAGATTATTTTTCTGATGAAAAGTTTAAGGAAATTATGAAATTAGATCTATTAAACTGTAAAAAGGAACTCTATCAACCTATCGAAGCTCGAATATCCTTAGTTACATGGATCAATTCTCTTTATTTAGCGGGTTTGTTAAATTAGAAAATATGAGGATAGTTGTAAATAAATCAGAACTTGATTCTTTAAAAACAGAAGGTGCAAATGGCAAAATTACCATAGATGCTTCACTTTCTGTTAATCAACTTAAGTCTCATTATTTTGAAACCCTTTCTAAAATAGGGGAATTAATTTCTGTTGATGCTTCAGTATCTGACGAAGAGTTAGCAAACTTATGTTCAGAAGCAGATGTTGTTTATGCTTATTTTCATGAAGAACCAAGAGAAAATGTAAAATGTAGATTGTTGCAACACACTTTAGGTAGTTTAATGCTCATGGGAGGTTTTAAGTGTCGTTGGACATACAGAGATTCTACCATGAATATAGTTACAACAAAAAAACAATTAGACCAATTAAAAAAAGGCTTGCAAGATGCGGCACCTCACTTAGGCGTTTTTACCCCACGATTAAATTCAAAAGCTTTTTTTATGCCTGATGGTCAGCAAATCAGGAAGGAAAAAATTAATAAAAACTCACCTAATGATGAATTTAACATAATATATGCCGGAAGATTTATTGCAAATAAAGGAATTTGTCAGCTTATCAGAGCATTAAATATTTGGCCCATTGCAAATGCTCGTCTAACATTAATAGGCGATATTGAGCCAAATTTTCATATAAGCCAAAGCAATACATTGCACGTAACATTTAATAGATTCTTAAGGAGTGAGGTTATTGAGAAAAATAAAAAACTTAAATTAATTATTAAACCCACACTCCAACAAGAATTTTTGAGAGAAATATACTGGTCTTCTGATTGTTTTGTTTATCCCACTTTTCACGAAGATGAAAATTTCGGCATGGCACCACGTGAAGCCATTCTTTGTGGTGTCCCTTTTGTTGTAACCGATTTTTGCGGTTTGGGTCAATTATCTGAAGCCAAAGGAGGTATAATTAAAACATATCCAACTTTAGGAGGTGTGCGCTTCAGTATTAAAAACTTACGAGATGAATTAAACAAGATACGTTTATGGAGTAAAGGTCAAATTATTGAAAATAAGTTGTTTAATGAAAAATTCGTAAAGGAAGAGTGCTGTGAAAAAAAAGCTTATTTGTCTTTAAAAAATTCAATAGAGGAGTTGCTTCAAATACCCATCGATCAAAAACCAGTTGGAAAATGGAATTCAACAGAACGGATTGACAGATGGGCTAAGCTTGGCCCCGATTCATTTAAAAATGCAATATCGTTGGCAAAAACAGAACACCCTGATGGATTGTATGTTGATGGCACCGGATATGCAAGCGATGGTTGGTATTCTGAACCATATTTTATGCAAGCAATACAAGCATTATACACAACCTGCAATTCTCCTCCTTCGGTTATTAAAGGTAAATGTTACAGAGGTTTTTGGCGTATTGCTTTGTGGTCAGAAGAAAAAGCACTTGTTGAATTTGGATTTCCCGGTCCTCGTGTTATGAGATATAATCAAAAACAGTGGGCGAGTTTACTCGAATCAGTTGCTACTTTAAGCAATGGGGAGGTTGAATTTTATCCCAAAAACACCAATACCATTGAAATAATTCAAAAATTGGTAGATTTCGGTTATCTCGTACCGGATGAATTATAAATACTATGAACATGAATAGAAAACTACAAATTGTTTATCAGGAAGACGAAGGTAATAAAGAGGCTATACATTGGCTATATCATGAGGAAGAACGTGCAATGAAAGACGCCGGTATCATTACTGGTATTTACCCATCTGATGCCGCTACGGATTTAATATACAGAGGCGAAGTTCTCACCGAGGAAGAGTATCCAAAAGATCCTCGTTTTGTAAACAATGTTGTGCAATACTCGAATTATCTTCGCATATTTAATTGGTATCATGCTATCGAGGAACTTACTATTGAATCTTTCTTTACTGATGACCTTGACAATAGTGTTTTGGAAAAAATTAAAGAGCGAGGTTGGCATAAAGCATTCATTAAAGATGCTTCAAAGTCTCTTGCCTATGAGTCAATAGAAAAATGCATTTGGCCTAATACTTCTTTGAAAGAAATAAAAGAAGGACTTTCAAAACATAAAATAAAGGGTCAATACACTATTCGTAAATATTTAGAACCTCATTTTTTTGATGAAGAGAAACGATATTGGATAATAAATGGTAACCCTTACCATAGTTCGGGTAATATACCAGATATAGTAAGAATGACAGCGAATAAGCTAAATAAATTTGGTGGCAGATTTTATGTTATTGATGCTACACCTAAATTGATTGTTGAAGTAAATCCGGGTGAACCGGCTGTGCGGCATGCGGATAATCCGGCAGAAGATTTTGCGAAATGGCTAAAATCAGAGTTTAATTAAAAATGTTCGACAAATATGAATAGATTTCTTAACGACGGAAAATGGTTTGAAATTGAACTTATTAATATACTACCAATAAATTGGAATGATGCTAAAAGAAAGGATCATTTTTTTGAAGGAAATTGGAAATTTCCTACGATTGATGAATTGGAAGCTATTTTTGAACAATTACATAAAACAGGTGAGATGGCTTTGCCTGAAGAAATTTACTGGTCATCTTCGGAGTTTTCGGATGATGCTGCCTGGTATTTTGATTTTAAGAGCAGAATGGCCGGCACCGCAGTGAAAAAGTTGGCAGCAAAACTTATTGCAGTGAAAGAAATGGATGAACAACAAACTTTCGCAACAAATGATAAAATAATTGCTTTTGGCGACATACATGGTTGTTTTGATGCAGCGGTAACAGCTATTGCTTTAGCACGGGAAAAATATGCTCGTGCAATATTTTTAGGTGATTATATTGACAGAGGACCTTCAAGTATCAAAACGATTCAACTCATGATTAATGCAAAAAGGAACAACCCAGATTTGGTTTTTCTTAGAGGAAACCACGAACAAATGTTACTTGATTTAATTGAAGAGCGAGCTTTGCCAACTGATGATATATTCGTTCTTGAAGACACAGAATCATCCTATAAGCAAGCATCTGATACTTTTAGCAACTGGAAAAAATTAAATAGGACTGAACAAAATGAAATAATTGATTTTTTGCGTAATACTAAGTTATACTTTGAATGGGGAGATTGGATATTTGTTCATGCAGTTCTAAGAAATACAAAAGAGAGCCTCTCTCAAAAATCTAATGATGAGTTGATTTGGAATTATAAGAATGAACCATTTTGGGAAGGAAAGAGATTTGTGCACGGACATCTACTTGTCGATAATGTGAAATTCGTTGGGAAAGGCATTAATATTAATACCAAATGTGGATATGGAGGGGTATTGACAGGTTTAAAAATTGACAATGCATCTGGTGATAATTACGAAACATATAAAATCAGCGAAGATGGAGAAATATTGAATTAAGTGTCATTTCCTGAAACAGTCCAGTTTTTAATTTGTAAAAAAGATTATAATTATGTTGCAAAATAAGACAATCGTTATTTCATCTCAAATAAGCATGGGGCATCAAGTTCCAGTATTAAAACTGGCGGACTATTTTTCTAAAGCAAACAATGTCTATTTTATCAATCATTCACATATTAAATTTGAAAAAAAATTTAGTAGTATAAATTTTATAAATGAAAAGGGTGCACGGAATCACCCTGAATTAGTCGCACAACTTAAAAGTCATCTTGAATTCCTAAAGCCAGATATTACAATTCAGGATTTTTATCCTGAACTAAACATTGCGGCTAATATTTGTAACATTAAATGCAAAGCATCCATTATGCGCCCTGAATTATTCATAGGTCATCAAATAGTTAATACTGAATTGCAGCCCAAATTTGATTGTGCTTACAATCATGGATATCTACATCCCGAAAAAAATTATCGCTGCTTTAAAGAATTATTTATAGACGATTTAATTATATTACCTGGTATTCCTGAAATTGATTCTATACCAGTAAAACTGCCATACTATTATGATAAGACAAAAATAGTTTACTCTGGTCCGCTGAATGATATTTTCATACTAGACCATCTTGATAATTTGAATATTAAATGGTTTATTGAAAAGAAAAATGAGGGAAAAAAAATTATATTTATAACCTTAGGTACAGCATGGAATGATTATAAAATATGCGAAAGGATATATCAGGAGCTTACTGGGAATCAATTTGCTTTTATATTTGCTGTCGAATCTGAAGAAGTATTAGATAAACTCACATGTTATGTTAAAAACGATGAAAATGCCATGGTGTTACCTCTTGTTGATTTGGATTTGGTTTTAAAATATTCTGATATAGCAATTCACCACTGTGGACATGGAATGTTTTATTTATGTCTTGAATACCAAATCCCTTCTGTTATAATTAAATCCGGAGATCATGACAGGGATGACAATGCTTCAATATTAGCTCAAAAAGGTCTGGCTTATGTATTAAAAGACTTCTCCGAACTTACTTTTTCAATTATGCATTTACTTGTTAGCATGAGGAATAATTTACGGAATTACTCTGACATAATTAAATCATATAAAACAAACAATAAAGGCATTAAGAGAGTAGAGGATTCTATCTCTGAATTGTGCAACTAAAACGCTTTTTTATGAACTTACTTCTAAACAACTATTGCAATCTAAATTGTGAGTACTGCTTTGCTAATCAAGTTATGGAAAAAGATAAGCAAAATATAACTATTGAAAAAGTATTTGAAGTCCTGTCCTTTTTAAAAAACTCGAAAATTGACAACTTTTCAATTATTGGTGGAGAACCAACGTTACATCCAAATTTTTCTGAAATACTTGATATAACGTCAAAACAAGAATATCTAAAATCTGTGTTAATATTTTCAAATGGGGCGTTTAATAAGCACATTTTAGATTCAATAATTAAACTGTCCTCCAAAAAGAAAGTATCACTATTAATAAACTATAATAATCCCGAAATAATTGGTGAAAATGTTAATAAAATTCTTCTTTATAATGCAAAAGAATTAATTGAAAAAAATATTGAAGTAACCTTTGGGTTAAACATTTTTAAACATAATCAAGGTTTTAATTATATTATTGAAAAAACAAAGGAGTTTGGTTTGAAAAATATTCGCTGGAGTTTGGTAGTTCCCAATGGAATTAAGCAACCAGAATTTAATGTAAGGGAGTATTTTGATAATTATAAATGTGAGGTTATAGAATTTCTTGAACTTTGTCGCACTAATGGCATTCGGCCTCAAGTGGATTGTAATAATATTCCTTTATGCTTATACGATGATGAAGAATTTACAAAAATAGTTTTTCTCGAGAACAACGGCATTTCTGCTTGCTATCCAATTATTGATATATTACCGGATTTATCAGTCGTCAGGTGTTTTGCTTTATCAGAAGAAAAAAAGGTGAATTTGTTAGATTTTAGTAATAAAAGAGAAATTGAAGATTATTTCATAAGGGAGATTGATGATAAATATTCATCAGTACCTTTGTTTGAAGAATGTAATCATTGTATATCATTTAAAATGAAAAATAAGAGTTGTGGTTGCATTGCTTATAAATTAAATAAACATGATTAATATTTTCATAACAGAAAAACACAATGGGGCTAATACATTGTCATTTAGTTCAAGATCGAAAAGTGACGAGGAAATGACGATTGATACTTTCCAAAGTGTTTTAGCTCTATGTAAAGACGATTTGTATAATGGTATTTGCATTTCTGGTGGAGAACCTTTTTTACATAGCAAATTTCCAGAATTGTTATCAACTATAAGAGATAACCACCAATTAAAAAGCATGTGCTTTAATACAAGCGGATTAATGCTTACATCATACGTAATTGATCTAATCGCCTTAGCAAAGCATAAAGATTTTTTAAGCATTTGCTTGTACTATAGGGATAATGAATTTTCACCCGAATTGCTTGATTCTATTAATAACTTACAAGAAAATAACATAAAAATTGAAATAGCAACTGAAGTTTTATACACAGACAATCAAAAATTTAATGCCTTAATAAATTTTTTAGAAAAGGCCAAAATAGACACATTGAGATGGGAAATAACTATTCCTAAAGAGAAAGTGAATCCATCAGATTTCTATTTATCAGTAAAGTCCAATTTGGTTTTATTATTAAAGTTGTGTGCCGAAAATAAAATAATACCCTATACTACATGTAATCATATCCCATACTGTTTTTTTAGTAGCGAAGAACTTAGGCTGTTATCATACATATCCAATGACAATTTTGGAGGATTGCAATGCAGTAAGATTATATGTTTTTATCCCGATAATTCAGTTTCAGGTTGTACTGTGAATTTTGAAAACCAAAACTGCTTAAAATCAACTTTTGTAAATCTAACTGAAATAAAAGAAATATTAAATAATAAAGCTCAGGTGGCACCAAAGAACGATGTAATTGAGGCTTGTAATAATTGTCAGTTTAAAAAAATAATATTTGAAAAGTGCGGATGTTTTTTCGAAAAATAACATTCCTATCCCACACAGCCAAGCACAATGTCAGGTCGCACAAGCCTACGCTAAACCAAAACCTGCCATAGAACTTGTCTGTCTGCCAACGCTGGCTTTGCCGACACTAAAAAACGATACTATCCCAAAAAGTGTGTAAAGTGAGATTTTTCTAAATTTAAGGTTGCGAAACTTAAAAATTCAGAAAATGAAAAACCTACACTTTACACAAGAGCAAGTTACGAAAATTTTAGAAGAAACCGCCTATAAAGAAAATGGAATGCAGGAGTTGCAAAAAATAAGTCTGGAAGCGATGATGCGAGCTGAACGAGAAAACTCAATTCATCAAAAGGGGATATGAGTAATGGATATCGGCCACGCTAGCCATTCGGCCATGGGAAGATACTTGAGTTGCAAGTACCACGAAGCCGGAACGGACAGTTTTATCCGATATTATTAAGTCTTCTTCGTGATCAGGAAGGAGCGTGCCGAAAACTTGCTTTCAATCTATATGGGGCAGGATTAACCAC
>Ga0116164_10000918_pt1 | contig 23363 bp, 23 predicted proteins | sample AD_UKC109_MetaG_FD_89888 | JGI IMG/M metagenome (GOLD analysis project Ga0116164, IMG submission 89888) | Active sludge microbial communities of municipal wastewater-treating anaerobic digesters from Hong Kong - AD_UKC109_MetaG | ecosystem: Engineered > Bioreactor > Anaerobic > Digestate... | reverse complement strand
TCAGGCGGAAATATAGATGTAAATATACTTTCCCGTGTGATAAACCGCGGGCTTCTGATGTCCGGAAGGCTGAGCGACGTTAATATCGAACTTCTGGATAAGCCGGGACAGCTCAAAGAGGTTGCCGCAATAATCGCGGATACAGGAGCCAATGTAACAAAAGTCAGTCATAACCTGGGAGGAGAAAATACCGACATCAGGGGATGCTATCTGAGAGTGTCCATGGAAACAAGAAACAAAGCGCATCTTGATGAAATTAAAGAAGCCTTCAGAAACGCCGGGTATAAACTGCATGAAAACATGTAAGCCGAGAAACATGTAAACCGAAAAACATAATGCACCAAAACATAATCACCCAATAGAAGCATAAAACCCTGCACACAAAGTTAACAGAAAAAGCAAAAGAAAAGAAAGGAACAAAAATCATGAAAAAAGTAATTTTTACAGAAAAAGCACCTGCGCCGGTGGGACCCTATTCTCAGGCAGTTGAGACAAACGGGATAATTTTTTGCTCGGGACAGATACCTCTTTGTGCAGAAAGCGGAGAGATAACGGGATCGGACATTTGCACTCAAACGGAGAAGGTATGTAGCAATATTGCAGAAGTTCTTTGGGAAGCAGGGCTTTCTTTTGAGGATGTTGTGAAGACCACATGTTATCTGGCTGACATGTCTGATTTTCAGAAATTTAATGAAGTATATGCAAAATACTTCATATCTGAACCGGCAAGATCATGTGTTGCCGTAAAGGCGCTCCCAAAAAATGTGTTGGTTGAAGTAGAAGTCACTGCCGTAAGAAAATAGCAGGTCCATGATTGCCTCCAAAAGCAAGATTGTAATGTATACAAAAATCTGCAGAGATGCAGATTTTTTGTTGCATAACAAGACATCAGGAGTATAATCAAGTTGTAGTTTTTTCATGGCAGTATAATAAAAAATATTGATCAAAAGACCCTTTGATCAAGAGGTGTATATAAATGAATATAAGGAGAAGCTTGACAAGTTTCGCAGTGGCTGCCGTAATGATTGTATCCGTTATTCCTGTTTCCGTCTCTGCCGAGAACCAATATAAATCAGCAACAGCTTCGGATTTGGTAGTGACTGAATGGTATCCGGGCAAAAATGTTTTTTCCAGTCCTACTGATTTATGGAGGAACCTCAAGGTTACTGTACGTGTTAGTGATACAGGAAGTTATCCTTATCATTATTATTGGACAGCGCAGCTTCCTTCGGGCAAAAAGGTTCCGGTTGGTTATTCCAGAACTAAAGAACAGTACACTGGTTTTGGTGGATTCGATTCCACAATCGATGTTTATGATACACTCACATATCAACTTGGCTCTTATTATAATACGAACAAAGCATACCAAATAGTCTATCCTTACAAATCTTATCCTATAGGCCGTTCATATCTTTATGTTGAAATATACGATGGCAATAAAAAATATAAAAAGTACGGATATGCTTCCATATATGTTGATTATCCCATGTCCAAGCCAAAGATAACTTCCATCAAAAAGAAAAGCAAAAAATCAATAAAAATAAAATGGAGCCGCGTATCAAATGCTACGGGATATCTTATATACCAAAGCACAGGCAAGTCATGGAAGTGCATAAAAACCATAACAAAAAATACTACAACCAGTTACACAAAGAAAAAACTCAAAAAGGGAAAGAGATATTATTACTGTGTAAGACCTTATAAGACAAAGGGAAATACGATCAAAGGCCCATATTCAAAGTACAAGTCAAAGAAATTATAATACATTATTAGAAAGGCATCAGAAATGTTTATCTGCAGATCATGCAAAAAAGAGGATCGCTCTTTATGGATAAAACTGAATAGAGCATTCATGGCTGAAGAGATACAGGATGAAGATTTATGGAACAATACTCAGGATGTTTCTGAGGAGTGTTTTCAAAAAACCTTTGAAGAGGCCATGAGTCTTCCTGAAATGATAGATCTTTTGTTTCTGGAGGCCGAAGGAGAGGCAATCGGATTTGCAAATCTTCTTACGATTTTCAGCGTATGGACCCATGGTAAATCAATGGTGCTGGACGATCTCTATATAAAGCCGGAAGAAAGAGGCAAGGGATATGGCAAAGCTGCACTGGAGCAGATAGAAAAATTTGCAAAAGCAAAGGGATGCAAAAGGATACAATTTCAGTCTGAACTCACGAACCCAAATGCCAGAGAATTCTATAAGGCAGTAGGTTATATTCCATCAGATATGTATTTTTATCTCAAATATTTCTGATAAGAGTTAAAAGCAGAGCTGTTCACAGTTATAAAAAAGAAAAATAAAACCGGGAAGACATGATCGATTTCCCGGTTTTATTTTTCGAAAGAAGGCAGAATAATAATACTTTTGATTATGATTATTCGAAGACAGCATCAAAAAGTTCGGATGAACTTTCATCTGTTAAATCATATACTCCATCATCGTCCGGTTCAATTTCCACTGTGATTACCTTGGGCTGACCGTAACCCACAGAAGCTGCATTCTCTATTATGTAGTCATAAAAATCGTTCCAAAAACTTTCGTATACTTCCTCTTGTGTTTTGAATGCCCCTTCATGTTCTGTTCTCCATTCTTGTGACCAGCTTTCCAGTTCATCCAGTAGTTTGGACGGGTATATCCTGACTTCAACAAAATAGGAATCATCCTCTTCTGTATAATCTTCATTTACTTCATATTCCATGGCTTGGAAGAATGCTTTTCCGGCTTCTCTCACCTTGTTTCTGTTTGCTTCATTATCTTCAAACATGGCTTCGCCGCCGGCTGTATAGTTGCTTTCAACAAAATCGTCCAACAAATCTTCATAATCCTCTTCCAGCTGTTCTTCTGTCAAGCCAGTGTTTGCTAACATTTCTTCCGTTACTTCTCCGGTTTTCAGGTAGTGCAGCTGGCTGTCAACATAAGCGCTGGGGTCAAAACTGCCGCAACCCGAAAATGCAAAGAACATGATCAATACCAGAGATAACGGAATAAATTTTGATACCATTCTTTTCATAGCTTTTCTCCTCTCAAAATATCAGCTTTGTTATTGATGCCTAAATGGTTATTCCCCTTGTCAAATGGCATCAGGTTTTAGCACAAAGCCCGCAGACGTTGATCTGCAGGCTTCGTTGATTTTATTCGGTTAAAAGATATCAAAATGTTGAGTATGAATCTAATGAATTAAAAAAGCTAAATGCAGATCCCAACACGACTACAAAAATTATAATATAAATTATAAAAAATACAACTGCAACAATAAAGCTAATAAACCCGGCTCGGTTCCAGGCCACTTGAGATTTTAAAAGTTCTGCCGGAGAAGAAAACTCTCCTGTCTGCCAAAGCCACTCATTTCCTTTGATTCCACAAATGAATACCCATACGATATTTAAAAGTGGTACCAGGCACAATAGTGGCAGATATGTTTTGTGGCCTATACCCCACCATATGTTGAATGTGAATGCTCCCCAATTCCACTTTTTTATTTCCGGAGGAAATGCCACATAGGAATTATTTGGGGGCGGTGCCTGGTTTGTACCAGGATTCATATTATCTTCATTATTCATATTAATCTCCCTTCTCTGATTACTATATTATATGCTATAATACTAGCATATAACGAATTTCCTGTCAATTTATTTAGGGCTTGAAATCTTCGGTATTACAGCTTTTTTTACTTTTGATTTTTTGAGTATTATATCGCATATTTTTATAGTCAAATCATCAAATCGGTGGTAGACTTTTAATAAATATGAATGACCTGTCAGCATAGAAAAAACACATTAAAGGCCAAGAAAAAATGTGAGAATAAGGGGTGTAGAAATGAACAAGTTCAAAAATTTCGTATTAAAAATTTCCAAAGGAGCAATCAACTCATTTCAGACATTTCCGGCATCGATGATCTGTGCTCTTGCTTTTACTATTGCTACCATGGTGCAAATAGAAACACCAAGCTGTGTCACGGTGGATCATTCCTTTCTGCAAAGCTGTCTGCACTGGGCATTGGGGTTCGGCGCACTACTGAGTTTGACACTTGTAACTTTCGCCAGGAGTCGTTTTGACAAAAAAAGTTTTTTTGTTTTAGCAAATATTATTGGCATTACAGGGGCAGCCATAGCTTTCCTTGGGCTTTATTATGCGGGTGGCATAGCCTCTGCAACAGGTTCTGATGCCAAGATCCTTTCCGACCTGGCAACAGCAAGAATGATGGTGGCAATGGTGATCAGCGTCCTGGCCTTTATGGTGCTGGCTTCGCATACAAAAGAGAAATATGATTTCCCCGGAGCATTTTTCATGACTCATAAATCCTTTTTCATTTCGTTGCTTTACGGTGGAGTTATCATGGCAGGAGCAACGCTTATAGCAAGAGCTCTTCAGGCCTTGGTTTTTCCGGGACTGGGAGAGAATCTCTATGCTCATTTTGGGATCATTTCCGCCTTTATAGCCTTTTCCATCTTCCTGGGCTATTTTCCGGATTTTAGAAAGGACAGCACTGATCCCCACAGAGAAACTGCTCAGAAACAGCCGAGATTTATTGAGATCCTTTTCGACTATATTTTGATACCTGTTTTTGCCGCGCTCACTCTGGTTCTTTTGGGGTGGGCGGTCAAAACGATCATGGGCGGAATGAGTATTTCTTTCACTCAGCTTTTCGGTATCGCAGCGACTTACACTTTAGGCGGTTTGTGGCTTTATGTTATGGTAAATGATCATGACAGAGCGGTTTCCAGATCCTATCGCCGCTTTTATCCAATTGCCGCCCTTGTGATCCTGGCTTTTGAAGCCTGGGCCCTGATCCAAAGCATCAGCGATACGGGGTTGAAGATCAGTGAATATTTCTTTATTCTGCTATGGCTTATAGCCACAGTTTCATCGGTTTTGCTTATAGTCAAAAAAAGCAAAGCATTTTTCCCTGTTATATATCTGATATGTGCTCTTGCGGTGGTCTCTGTGCTGCCACTCATCGGTTATCAACCTGCAACTATCAGTTATCAGACCGATCGTCTGGAAAAGCTTTTGACCGACGAAGAAATACTGCAGGACGGAGAGCTTGTCCCGGCCACATCAAAACCGGAATTGTCCGTACGGGAAGATATAACGGATGCCGTATTATATCTGGCCGGATTCCCCGGGGACCGACTGCCGTCATGGTTTGATAAGGACATGGAGAGAAACGATGTTTTCAAGGAAAAACTGGGTTTTGCACAGGCAGTGAATATGGAGTATATCGATGTTGGTGATGGTCCGATGGGGTTTGTTTCTCTGTCTTCTTCGGCAATCGACATTTCGGATTATCAGTGGTCGGCAGTTTTTGCCAGGGAAGAAGGCAAAGGCGATAACAGGGTTGCCATCGAAGGAGAAAACGGGACATATGACATATCCTGGAAAGTAAATTCTGATAGTGGCATCCCCACTTTAAAAATCGACCTTGACGGTGATACGATAATGAAAGAAAATCTGGCATCCTATCTGGAGGATACTGTCACAAAGAATTTAGGAAGCAAAGAGGGTCAGGGCACCTTGAAAGACATGTCCCTTGAGATAGAAGCAAATAAGATCGATGTGCTGTTAGTTTTTGAATATATTGAAGCGTACCCGGGCCCGGACAACAAAAGTTTATATTACAATCTTGATCTAAATGCAGTTTATCTGAATGAAAAATAGGTCAAGGAAGGAGAGAAAAATGGAAGATAAACATCTTTATATATTATGGACAAATGCAGATCCCGTCACTTCGGAGAATATGGTACTTATGTATGCGACGAATGCACTTTTGAACGGCTGGTGGGACCGGATCACAGTCATAATATGGGGAGCACCACAAAAGCTTGCACTGGAAGATAAAGCTATAAAACTCAAGATGGAGATCGCTGAAGGAGCCGGTGTTGAATTCTCAGCATGTCTGGCATGTGCGATCAATCTTGGGACCCGTAAGGCTCTTGAAGACAGAAATATAGAAGTGATAAGGTGGGGAGAGAAACTTACAGGTATAATGCAGAACAGAGAACATCTTTTGACAGTGTAAGATATTCATATATTCTTTTTTGGAAACATGAAAAAAACATTGTGTTAAACTTCTCTATTTGGATGGGATATACGGATGGACTGAAGCCGGGAAAGAGCACACATAACAAATCAATCGTTTTCCTTGGAAAAAGTTCTTTTTTCATCACCGAATATCAAAACCAACTTGTCATCATCAATACGATCGATTTTTATAGTTTTGTCGCCGCCGGAATCAATGCTTTCCAGTGTAATGGTTTTAGTATCATCATCATATGTATATTCATCATATAGATCATAATCATCAACAGGGCTGCCTACCCCATAATAATATGAAAAGTGGCCATTATCATTGAAGTTTATACACTCACTGTCAACTTCTGTTGTCCTGGACCAGGAGGTGCCCTTTAGCGGGTCATTGCCCGGATCCTTCAATAAAAAAATCGCACACAAAACTGCGAGAACAATTATGATACCGATACCTATCAGAAACTTTTTTTTTCTTAACAATTCACATTTCCTCTCGTTTCGTCAATAAACACATTATAATACCTTGCATATGACAATTACAAGGCTTGACAAAAAGAAATATAACAAGTATTATAAGTTATACTTGTTATACAAATATATAAACAACATAAAAACGGAGGTTTTGCTATGAAAAGCAAAATTCAAAAAGAAGGCAAATATATGGGCTCGGTAAAGGTCGGGCCAAAAGGGCAAATCGTTATCCCAAAAGAAGTTCGCGATATGTTTGAGATCGATTCCGGAGACACATTGATGTTGCTGGCAGACGCACAAAAAGGCATCGCAATTGAAAGGATGGATTTTTTCAACAAGGTCGCTGATGCTATTTTAAGCGGGAAAGCAAAAGAACTTTATCCCGAACACAGCGAAGAGGAAAGTTTGGCTTTTGCTAAAGAAATAAAGAGACAAAAAGAAGATGAAGAGGTCAATAAATGATAGCCGTACAAACAGAAAATCTTACTAAACAGTATAAAGAAAAAGTTGCAGTAAATTCTCTTGATCTATGCGTTGAACAGGGAGAATTGTTTGCTTTGCTCGGGGTCAACGGCGCCGGCAAAACTACACTGATAAAAATGCTCTCATGTCTTATCAAACCAACAAAAGGAGATGCATCAGTATTTGGGAAAAGCATTATCGCAGAATCCTTTAAGGTAAAAGAGCTGATCAATGTTTCTCCCCAGGAAACTGCGATCGCTCCGAATTTGACCGTCAGAGAGAACCTGGAATTTATCGCAGGGATACATGGAAATGACAAGAAAAGTTCCAAAGAAAAGGCCCATCAAATGATTTTATCTTTTGGTTTGGATGAAATAGCAAAAGACAAAGCCAGGATATTGTCAGGAGGATGGCAGCGGCGTCTTAGCATAGCAATGGCATTGATATCTGAACCGAAACTATTATTTCTGGATGAGCCTACGCTTGGTCTTGATGTTATTGCCAGAAGAGAACTTTGGAATGTGATAAATAAAATGAAAGGAAAAGTTACGATCATCCTCACCACTCATTATATGGAAGAGGCGGTCCATTTGTCAGATCGTATAGGAATAATAGTAAAGGGAGAATTAAAGGAGACCGGAACGGCTGACGAGCTCATGAAAAAGACCTGCGCCAAAACATTTGAAGATGCTTTCATTACGATCTCAGGAGAAGGAGGTGCCGTTATATGAAGACATTGGCACTTGCCACACGAAACAGCAAAGAAATATTGAGAGACAAGCTTAACCTGGCATTTGGTCTTGGTTTTCCGATTGTTTTACTGCTGCTTCTCACGGCGATCCAATCAAATATTCCGGCGGAGATATTTGTAATTGACCAGTTGACTCCCGGAATAGCTGTTTTTGGGCTTTCGTTTATTTCACTTTTCTCGGGAATGCTGATCGCAAAGGACAGAACCAGTTCATTGATGCTACGTTTATTCACATCTCCGCTTAGGCCCGGCAATTTCATATTCGGGTATACTATCCCGTTATTGCCCATGGCCGCGTTACAGGTGGGAGTATGTTTTGCTGTTGCATTTTTTCTGGGACTGACCATTGATATAAATGTAATGCTGGCTATTATTGTATTGATTCCTGCGATGGTTTTATTTATTGGCATCGGTTTGCTTTGTGGCAGTGTATTTACCGATAGGCAGGTGGGTGGCATTTGTGGAGCTTTATTGACAAATCTATCCGCATGGCTTTCCGGTACCTGGTTTGACCTGGATCTTGTCGGAGAAACTTTTAGATCTGTTGCGGAGCTGCTTCCTTTTGTGCATGCTGTTGAAGCAGGACGTGCTGCGATATCAGGTGAATATAGTGCGATATTACCCCATCTGTGGTGGGTAATAGCATACGCAGTCGTTGTAATGGGCATCGCAATCATAGTTTTCACCAGGAAAATGAGGAGCGATAATAATTAAATCAGAATTATTTTTAAAACAAAAGTGGATTTCAAACAACTATGACAGCCATTTGGCTGTCATAGTTTCTTTTATGCTGCAATCGAAGTGGCATTTATGAGCCTATTTCCGTTCAGTCAATCCGTCAGTAATCTGCTTGAAAAAATCCGCACTCCATATATCCAGAACACTTTTATCCCTTATAAAAGGAGCTATGTCTTCTTTTGCCTGTTTAAAATCTATTGAATCAAATCGATCATAGAGCATACTCTTAATATCGGGCAGCTCAAATTTCGTATCATCTGTTATGTGTCCTGATTGAATTAGCCTTGCCCTCAAGTGTTTACGATTGAATGGGATTCCTTTTGAAAGATAGAAAATAAAATCATATAGATCCCGCCCCTTGATTCGTGTTTTCCATGCACGTCCTAGCACAGCATGAAGTTTTCCTGCAAAGAGAGATGCCTCATCGTATAGATTCACCTCATGCGGAACGGGTTGCAGTCGAAATTTGCGTTCAAATGTAGCAAACTTCGGCGGATTCACGTCGATCTCAAACTTAATTTTGGTCAGTTCATTGTTTGAAACACCAGAAAACTCCTTGTCAGCTGAATAAAATATCAGTAAATGTTCTTTAGTGTTTGCTTTTAAAAAGGCTGATTGAATATTTGAGTCGGAAGCTTTTTCTTTTTCGTCAATCATAACATTCAGGCCATACGCTTTAACTGACTTCTCTAAAGCAGGGAAATATGACTGGATCTCAAAATCATCATCCGCATGCATCAACGAAAAGTCTAAATCCTCAGAAAAGCGGTCAAGCCCATAGAATATTCTTAGCGCTGTACCTCCATAAAAGGCTGCTTTCCGGAAAAAGCCTTTTCTACTTAACTCGCAAAGCACAATCTCCTGCATTACCTCTTTCATCGCATTTTTCTTGTCATATACAGTTTGCGCCTTATATGTTTGGATCATTTGTTCCACTAAAGTATTCATTTTAGCATCCTCCGCATTAGACCGCAAAATCTCCTCACATTTATACTTGGATAACATTCTGCCAGTATTACCATATTTTCAAGACTTATTCTTTTAAGTTCCTGTTCATCAATTCGCAAATCAAAAAATAAAAGATTCTGAAGCTCTTCATAATTGGGTACAGGGCTCATCTTATATAATTGGTCACAGATAGCCTTTTCTCTCGAAGCTATCATGAATGCGTAACTACCTTCCTCTATTATTTCAAGCCCCATGGAGTAGACTCTTGATGGAACATCACGGTATGTATATGTCCCAAAGGGATTTTTAAATATTTTCTTTTTTTTCTTTTCAAATGTTGCTGATGTAAAGGTATATACAGCTTCTGGAATCATCCCATAATATCCAAGCGCAAATTCAAATGACAAATAAGAGGGACCATAAATACTTCCTGCCAGCAGATAACCGGGGGTTGACCTGTCTGTCTCATATAGTCCCTTGGCGATTTTTATATATTCGCCCTTCTGAACCATGCGTGTTAATTTGTGCATTGGACTTGCATATTGTCGCTGTTCATCCAGAATCATTGCCGTTGTTTTTATCATATTTTCACCTCACAGTTGCATTATACTTCACTATGCGGTGAAAATCAATTATTTTTTATGTTGCTTTTGGGCATTTCTTGATTTTCGAATCCCTTTTTTGAAAGAACAAAAATAACAAAACCCCCTATATTTTAGGGGGTTTTGTTATTGGTACACCATGAGGGGCTCGAACCCTCGACACCCTGATTAAGAGTCAGGTGCTCTACCAACTGAGCTAATGGTGCACGCGCATATATTTAGTCTGCATACCTGATGCGGGCCTGATTGATCTCAAAAGAGAAAAACAAACCGCAAATGGCGCAGGCGTTGGGTTGGTGTGCCGTGGTTTTGGCACATTGAAAAGTCTATCATTTCAGTGGGCAGGTTGTCAACAAAAAACAGCAAAAACCACAGAGGTGGTTTTTATGCTTTGCGTTGCAAACACAAGGGTTGTGTTGTATAATACTAAAGAGTGTACGCAAAATCAGATGCACATTGGGAGTATCATGGTATGGATGCAGGAAATTACTGGAGTACAGAAACACTTATAGTCATAGGTATCGGTATTTTTGTTCTGTTTTCATTGCTGGGGATAGTGGTATGGAACAAAAAAAGCAGTATACAGGTCAAAACCCTCAAGAGCATTGATGTTACACTGAAAGAAGATCAGGAAATCTCAACTGAAGAAAACAAAACGGATATCGGGGATGAAACTGATGCAGAGGGAGAAAAAGCAGAAGCAACAGCTGCATCAGGTGATCCGGAGGCAGACGGACAGCAAAACAAAGAAAACATTGGTAATGTTGCAAAAAGCGGCAGGGCATATACAAGAGAGGAACTGGAACAGCAGATAAAATGCTGACTGGGAGGGAAATTATGTATTGCAGGAATTGCGGTAGCCCCTTACTTGAAGGAGACAGGTTTTGTGCGAATTGCGGCAGCAAAGTAGTTAAGGACTTTATAAGCATGGATAAAAAGACCAAAGAAGAGAAGGAAAGTTTTGAACAGATGTCATATGACAGCGAGAAAAAAGTTGCTGACAGATTCAAAGTGGAACCGCCTTCCAAAGACTTCAAATGGGACGTTTATACCTTTCCCGGACATCAGATAAAGAAAACAGAAGACATAGACTTTGACTGGGGCGATACCGACATGTTCAAAAAAATCCCGGATACCCAGTCGGAGATCGCCTTTGGCGAGGATATAGGTGTACTGGCAGAAGAAGAGTTCATACCTGAAGAAACCACAAGCGATCAGCCCAGGAGAGAAGAGGGATACTGGGAATACGCTCCGGTAACGACAGAAGAACAGGCAGATGATTCGGCAGAAGAACAGGCGCTGGAAGCGGCAGAGCGAGATCATACACCTGAGGAAACCACGTTTGCAGAGAGTTTGACAGAGGGTCTGTCAGAAGAAGAACAGAAATTTGAAGATGCTTATCTGGGGGAGACGGCAGAAACAGAAAATCCGGTGCCCGAAGAGACCTTTGCAACAGAAGAAGAACTGGAGAAGGAAATCTTCGATGACAGAAAAACAACAAGAATTGATAAGTTTTATACATTCAACAAAAAAAATGAAGAATTCCAGGAACTTTTAGATAAAGAATATGAAAAATTCAAAAGAGGAGAACTCCTGAATGAAGAAGGAATAGACCCAGGCAAAGGAGTTCACGGAGGAGAAGAGGAGTGGCCTGAATTCAATCCGGCAGAACACATAGAAGAAATGGCCAGAGCCAGGGAAGCATTTTTTTATGATGAGCCCGAAACTGCCGGGCAGCCGGAAGAAGTACAGCCGGAAGGCGCACAGCCCGAAGAAGCACAGCCCGAAGGAATAGGTCCGGAAGAGATCAGGCAGGAAGAAACGAAACAGCCGTTAACCGCAGAAAAAGAAGACAAATGGGAAGCCTTTGAGAATTATTCCGAGGAAGAAGAAAAGAAGGAAAAAAAGTCCGGCAGGAAAGCCGGGAAAATAGTAATAACTATACTGGTAATATTGCTTTTTGTCCAGGTGGCGCTTTTGGGGATAAGGTTCTTTGCTCCGGAAAGTACAGTGGCGCAGTACGTGGATGAAAAGGCACAGGTCGTTCTGGATCTGTTCAAGTGATGTTAATGTTAGCCTGGATGACAGGCATTTCAAGGAGGGACAAGTTTTGAAAAAAGAAAAGAAAAAAAGAAGATTTGGAATAAAGGTAATTATTATAGTAGTACTTCTCATAATCCTTTTGCTAGTAAGTCTCATTCAGTTCTTTACAGACTGGATGTGGTTTGGAGAAATGGGATATGTGAGCGTTTTCTTTACTAAGCTTTTCACACAGCTTAAGATAGGGATACCGACATTTATTATAATAACATTCCTTTCATATATTTATTTCAAATTTCTCAAGAGAGGTTATTATAACAAAATAGAATCAGATGATCCCGTGGAAAATCCCAGGGTGATCAATCTTATTGCATGGGGCCTTGCAGCTATCTTCGGTGGCATAGTCACATTTTTTGCTGTCTCTCAGCTTTGGTTCAAAGCACTGCAGTTTTTCAACAGCACGGATTTTGATATCAAAGACCCGCTCTTTAATAACGATATTTCATTTTACACATTCAAGCTGGAATTTATAACAGGAGTAAATAACCTGCTTATCGGAGTTCTTGTAATTTTTCTGATTATGACTCTTATATATTATCTTGTGCTGATGTCAACAAGAAAACCTCGTGTTTTTGAAACCGAGGAAGGTCCGGCAGAAGAGGAAGAGCAAAGATATGATGGCAGTGAAGGCTTCGGCGGCAGTCAGGGCGGATTCAAAGGCGACAATATATTCGGAAACTTCGGAAGCGCATTCAGTCAGTTTGGCAAGAACTTCAACAAGAACATAAACAGGGCACCAAGACAGAGAAAGCAGTTCGATGATGAAAACATTAGAGAACTGCTGACTATTGCATCTAAACAGCTGATAATAGTAGGCGCACTGTTTTTCCTGATGCTGGGTGTACATTTCTTCTTAAAGCAGTATTCTCTGCTTTTCGGATCCACAGGAGCTGTATACGGAGCCGGCTTCACAGACATAAACGTGACACTCTGGGTATACAGGATACTCATGGGACTTTCCGCCCTGGGAGTAATACTGTTTATAATAGGTGTATTAAAAAGAAGATTCAAAATCATATTTACCATACCGGTAATAATGATAATCGTGGGAGTTGTCGGCATGGGAGCCGGCATGCTCGTACAGAATTTTGTGGTATCTCCCGACGAGATAAACAAAGAGAGCAAGTACTTGGAGAGAAATATAGAGTACACTCAATATGCTTATGATCTGAATCAAGTAGATACAAAACAGTTTGCGGCGAATTACGACCTTAGTACAGCAGACATAAAAAACAATGAGGCCACTTTTTCCAATATAAGGATAAACGATTATCTGCCCGCGGAAAAATTCTATAATCAGACCCAGAGTATAAGACAGTATTATACATTCAATGATGTGGATGTGGACAGATATATGGTGAACGGAGAATACACTCAGACATTCCTTTCCTCAAGAGAAATAGATGAAACAAAGATAAGCGAAACATGGATAAACACTCATCTGAAATATACTCACGGATATGGCATAACAATGTCCCGGGTGGACAAGATAACAGAAAGCGGTCAGCCTGATATGCTGGTGGACAATATACCTCCCGAATCAAACGTCGATGAGATAAAGATAACAAGACCGGAAACATATTTCGGAGAATCCACCAATAATTACATAGTGGTCGGTACCGATGAGGATGAATTTGATTACCCCGACGGAGACAAAAATGCGTATACCAGATATGAAGGTTCCGCAGGCATCAAACTCAATCCTATCAGCAGAGTGCTTTTCTCCATCAGAGAAAGGAGTCTCAAGCTTCTGGTATCATCAAATATAAACAGCCAGTCCAGGATAATAATCAACAGAAACATAAAACAAAGAGTAGAAACGATAATGCCCTATCTGGCATATGAAGATGACCCCTACATGATCACTGCCGAAGGCAAGCTTTACTGGATGATAGATGCTTATACCACCAGTGACAAGTACCCGTATTCCGAACCCTATGATTCGGAGACCATGATGAATTATATAAGGAACTCGGTGAAAGTGGTAATTGACGCATATAACGGCGATGTAAGCTACTACATAGTTGACGAGAGCGATCCGATAGCACAGACATTCAAAAAGATTTATCCTAAACTCTTCAAAGATTTTGATGAAATGCCCGAAGCTCTCAAAGGACATATAAGATATCCGAATACTATGCTGGAGATACAGGCAAATGTATATCAGCGTTATCACATGTCAGATGTGAAGGTGTTCTACCAGAATGAAGACCTTTGGTCCATAGCCAATGAGATATACGGCACAAGTGAAAAAGAGATGACTCCCAACTATTATATCCTGAATCTTCCGGGAGAAAATAAAGAAGAATTTGTTAACACCATTGCCTATACTCCGAAGGATAAAAGAAATATGATGGGGCTACTTTTGGCAAGGAATGACGGTGACAATTACGGTGAGCTTGTTCTGTTCAAGATGCCAAAAAGCAAAATAGTGTACGGACCCATGCAGGTGGAGGCAATGATAGACCAGAGCACGGAGATATCCAAAGAATTTTCTCTTTGGGATTCTTCGGGTTCAAATTACAGCAGAGGGAACATGTTCATATTGCCGGTGGAAGAATCACTGCTTTATGTTGAACCGGTATATCTGGAAGCGACAAATTCCAGTATACCTGAAGTCAAGAGAGTCATAGTGGTTTATGGGGAAAAGATAGCCTATGAATCAACTTTGGGTGAATGTCTCAATTACCTGTTCGGAGAGGGCAGCGATACTGCCACCAGTTCCACAGGACAGGACAAGGACGGTCCCGGAAAAGATACCGGCGGCGATCAGCAGCTCAGCCAGAGTGACCTGATCGAAAAGGCCAATGAAGCCTTCAACAACGCTCAGGAAGCACAGCAGGACGGAGACTGGGCCGGATACGGCAGATATATGGATGAACTTGAGAAATACCTGAGTCAGCTTCAGTAAAAAGAACAGACTTGAAATGAAGCTATAAAGAAAAAGAGATATGGGCAGGCATTCTTTACCGTTTTTTCGGTGAAGAATGCTTTCCCTATTATATCTTGCGAAGGGAGAAGATAATGTTTGAATTCGATTTAGACAAAATGCTTTTTAATATACCGGCAGGAAGACATGACATAAAACAAATAAAGGAAGCTTTGAAAGCACATCCTGAAGTAGAATTCGTGTCTCTTGTGGGTCTTGACATAGGCGGACATGACACAGATGAAAAGATACCGGTAAAAGCTTTCATTGATAACATTGAAAGATTCCTTGAGCATGGTGTCCAGACAGACGGTTCAAGCGTTGTACTCCCCAAAATAGCCGATCTCAATAATGCAAAGGTCGATATAATACCTGATGTTGATGTAAACTGGTATGTAGATCACAATCTTAAACATATAGATCTTGAAACGGGGCTTCCCGTTGGGACTCTTCGGATACCTTCTTTTCTCCTGCATAATGATGTCAATGAAGTAGGCTCCAGAGTTATTTTGAGAGACAGCGTGGCGGCATTCAAAAAAAATCTCATGGATATGCTCAAAGAAAATCCCTATGTCTTCGATAATATTGATATAAAAGGATCCTCAGACATTGAAGATATCGCTTTGACAAGTGCCACTGAGCTGGAATTCTGGGTGAAAACTCCTGATGAGGAAGCAGACAGAGAGCAGCTGACAACGGCACAGATACTAAAAGAGCAATATTGGAAAAGGACAATAGGACCCGTAAGGACTGCCCTTGAAAAATCCATAATCATACTTGATAAATATGGATTTGAGGTGGAAATGGGTCATAAGGAAGTTGGCGGAGTAAAGGCTAAAATGGGACACTCCGGACATTATGATCATGTTATGGAGCAGCTGGAAGTTGACTGGAAATATTCTACCGCCATGCAGGCTGCCGACAACGAGAATCAGGTCAAATATGTTATAAGGGATGTTTTTCGGATGCACGGCCTTGATGTGACATTCACTGCAAAGCCCATGGAAGGTATCGCAGGAAGCGGAGAGCACACCCATATCGGCGTGGCGGCAAAACTTAAAAACGGTAAAACCGTCAATCTGTTCAGCCCCAAAGACATGTCGAAAGATTTTTTGAGCCCTGTGGGTTTCGGAGCCCTGATGGGGATATTAAAAAACTATGAAGTTATAAATCCCTTTGTTTCATCAAGCAACGATTCTCTTAACAGACTCAAATCCGGATATGAAGCTCCCGTTTCTATTGTTACTTCCCTGGGGCATGAAGTAGATAAGCCCTCGAGAAACAGAACAGTACTTACCGGCCTTGTAAGGGATATCAACGATCCTCTGGCTACGAGATTTGAGCTCAGATCACCAAATCCCAAAAGCAATACCTATCTGGTACTTGCCTCATCTTATATGGCCATGCTTGATGGGATCAAAGCTGCGGTGGAAAACAAAAAAACTTCAAAAGACCTGGAAAAATCCATCTCCAAAGATTATGGACAAAAGGATTTTTACCTGGAAAAAGACAGAGTATACAGAACAGAAAAAGATGTTTTTGATGAATATACCCCGAAAGAAAGAGATAAATTTTTCGGAAAAGCTCCCCGTACTGTTTGGGAAAACCTTTGCGCTTTCGAAGAACATGAAGAAAAAGTCAAGATTTTCCGAAGAGATAATGTTATGGATGACGCGATCCTGGAGTCATATAAAGAAGCGATCCTGGGACAGTGGGTAACGGAGCTGCATAACAGGATCGTTCCAAATACAATGAATCTTATCAGATCCACCGTTAAATGCCATAATGACACAGACAGCGTTGATTATGATGTGGCATACTGGGGAAGGATCAATAAGATAAGAAATGAGCTGGGCAGAGACACTCTTTCGGAGCAGTGTCTTCTTACCAAAATAGTCAAAGCCCTCGAAAGAAAAAATTATAAAACCGCATCTTCATTGCAGATAAAAATGCAGAAAAGAGTTGAAGAACTGGTGGAATTATATACCATATACAAAAAAAATCTATTTTAATTTGCCTTGATGGCAGATCAAGACAAAGCAGGGAGAAAACAATGTTAGACATCAAAAGAATCAGAGAGGACTTCCAAGCAGTAAAAAAAGCCGTTGAATCCAGAGGAAAAGGAAGTTTCGGACTTGAAAATGTAGTTGAGCTGGACAAAAAAAGAAGACAGCTTCTTGCCGAAGTCGAGCAGATGAAAAGCAAACAGACAAAGGATTCAAAAGAGATACCGAAGCTGAAAAAAGAAGGAAAAGATATCTCTTCGCTTATGGCGGAAATGAAAAAACTGTCGGATGACATAAAGACCCTTGATGATCGTGTGAGTGAAACAGAAAAAGATCTGAAGGACGCTTTGCTTGGCATACCCAACACTCCCGCAAATGATGTGCCCTGCGGAACAGATGAAAATGATAACGTTGAAGTCAGGAAAGTGCGAAAACCCCGTAAATTTGATTTTGAACAGAAGGCTCACTGGGACGTGGGAACGGATCTTGGAATACTGGATTTTGAAAGAGCGGCCAAGGTATCAGGTGCCAGGTTTGCTGTATACAAAGGAATGGGTGCCCGACTTGAAAGATCAGTGATCAACTTTATGCTTGATCTGCATACGGAAAAACACGGATATAAAGAGATCCTGCCCCCCTTCATGGTCAACAGAGAAGCAATGACCGGAACCGGACAGCTTCCTAAATTTGAAGAGGATATGTTCCATATACCGGCCAAAGACTTTTTTTTGATACCCACTGCGGAAGTTCCCCTTACAAATTTAAGAGCGCAGGAGATAATGCCTGCAGAAGAGCTACCGGTATGCTATACCGCATATACACCGTGTTTCAGAAAAGAAGCGGGATCTGCCGGCAAGGACACCAGAGGCCTCATAAGACAGCATCAGTTTAATAAGGTTGAAATGGTGAAATTCGTTGATCCGGAAACATCTTATGAAGAACTGGAAAAGCTGACTGCCGATGCGGAGGAAGTATTGAAAAAGCTTAAGATACCTTACAGGGTAGTTGTTTTGAGTTCTGGAGACCTGGGGTTTTCATCGGCAAAAACCTATGATATAGAAGTATGGATGCCCAGTTACGGAAAATATGTAGAAATATCTTCCTGCAGCAATTTCGAAGATTTTCAGGCTCGCCGTGCAAATATAAGATTCAGACCGGAAGAAGGGGGCAAACCCCGGTTCGTCCATACATTGAACGGATCCGGACTGGCGGTGGGAAGGACTGTTGCTGCCATTCTTGAAAACTATCAGCAATCTGACGGATCTGTGGCAGTTCCGGAAGTTCTGAGAGAGTACATGGGGACGGATATTATAAAATAGTTGTTTTATGTCAAACGGAAAATCTGTATTGTTAACAGATGCAAATATTATTTTTCCGGCGAAGAACAGGAGGCAAAATGTCATTTAAATTACAAGAGTATATTGAACCTGATTTTAGTATGAATGGTTTTGTGAATGCTCCCGACGCAGTGCTTATGCCCTGCCCAAGGGATATGGCAGCACCGGATAATTACCATGCCACTTCCATATTTCCGGAATACTTCAAAATAAAAGGGAAATGGCTTCTGGCTGAGGAATCGAGAATGGACTGCCTGCCCGTTTATGAGGATGGGAAGATACATATAAGAGAGTTCAGGAATCTGTTGAAGGGAGACCTGGTGGTGACCGGCAGGAGCGAAGACTGTGAAGAGGGCATATATGTGCATTCTCACTGTTTTCATCAGGAAGTTTATGACGTGGACAAATCCTTTTCATTCAGACAGGGAAGGACTCGTGAGACCGGATTTTCCTGTGATTATGATTTTCTATATGAACTAATGGAACACGAGAAGAAAAACGGCAATATACTTTGGGTGCTAGGTCCCGCATGTGCTTTCGATCAGGAAGCAAGACTGGCCTTTTCGCAGCTTGTATCAAACGGATATGTAGATGCTCTCCTTGCGGGAAATGCTCTTGCCACCCATGATCTTGAAGCCGGTTATCTGGGCACTGCCCTCGGTGCGGACATATATAATCAGAGACATCATTACAACGGACATTACAATCATATAGACACAATAAATAAAGTCAATCAGCACGGTTCCATAAAGGAATTTATCGAAAAGGAAGATATAAAAGACGGGATAATATATTCATGTGTAAAGAATGACATCCCATTTGTTCTAAACGGATCCATAAGGGATGACGGACCTCTTCCCGAAGTGCTGGAACATACTTATATCGGTCAGGATACTATGCGAAAATATATAAGGAAGGCCACAACCGTAATAGGCATGGCCACTACACTTCACACCATTGCCACGGGAAACATGACTCCTGTATTTCGTGTTATGCCTGACGGAACAAAAAGACCTGTATATTTTTATGTAGTTGATACGGCGGAATTTGCCGTTAACAAACTTTCAGACAGAGGAAGCCTGGGATCAAAGGGTATAGTAACCAATGTACAGGACTTTGTTATCAACCTGTGTAAAGGCCTTTGTCCCAAATAGCGGAGAGAAATCGATGATATCAAAAAAGATGCAGCCTTTGATGGCAAATAATTCGGTCATACGCACTATGTTCGAAGAAGGCCATATTATGAAAAAAATATACGGAGAGGAGAATGTATATGATTTTTCTCTCGGAAATCCCAATGTGCCTGCCCCGCCTGAAGTGAAGCAGGCAATTTTGGATATACTTGAAGAGGAAAAATCACAGGTCCTGCACGGATACATGAGTAATGCGGGATTTGAAGATGTAAGAGAAGCGGTGGCCTTGCATATAAACAGAACCCAGGGAACAGAACTTTCCTCACGAAATATAATAATGACTGCCGGTGCGGCCGGCGGTATCAATGTGGCATTAAAAACCATACTGGATCCGGAGGAAGAAGTAATAATTTTCAAGCCATATTTTCTTGAATATAACTGGTATGTAAACAACTTTGACGGAAAAGTAATTCAGGCAGAAACTGATGCATTTTTTCAGCCGGATCTTAAAGATTTCGAGAGCAGGATAAACGAAAAAACAAGAGTATTGCTTTTAAATTCTCCCAATAATCCCACGGGAATCATATATTCTGAAGAAACCATAAAAAAAATCGCCGGGATACTGATAAAAAAGCAGAAAGAACTGGGCAGGACGTTATTTATACTGGCGGATGAACCCTACAGGGAGCTGGCATATGACGGAAACCGGGTGCCCTGTATAATGAAATATTACCCGAACACTATAGTTTCCTATTCATACAGCAAGACACTTTCGCTGCCGGGAGAAAGGATAGGGTATCTTGTCATACCCGATGAACTTGAAGAAAGCGGTCTGGTTATTGATACCGCGGCCAATGCCAATAGGATAGCCGGATTCGTAAATGCTCCTTCGCTGCAGCAAAAAATAATAAAAAAATGTGTTTCCGCAAAAGCAGATGTCGCATACTACGACAGGAACAGAAAGGCTCTTTATGACTGTATAACTGACTGCGGATTCCAATGCATAAAACCACAGGGCGCTTTTTACCTTTTCGTCAAATCCCCGGTGCCGGACGAAAAAGAATTCTGTAAAGCCGCAAAAAAATATAACATAATAATGGTGCCCGGCTCATCATTTGCAGTCCCCGGTTATGTAAGACTGGCATACTGCGTTTCATATGAGACAATACTTGCTTCCTTTGATTCCTTTAAAAAACTTGCAGCGGAATATAATAGATGATTTATGGAGAAAAAAATGGCTATTGAAACTAAAAACATTATAATAAGAGAATCAACTTTTGAGGACTGTGCTTTTTTTGCGGAATGTGAATCAACAAAGGCAATAAGCGATAGATTCAGCATTGATAATGGATGGTGTAAAGAAGATATAGAAGAAGAGTTTTGCAGAAGAAAAAACAGTGGGGATGGTTCTGATCTTCAATTCACAATAATTCTGAAAAAAACCATGAAGCCCATAGGAAGGCTTTTCACACCTTTTGACAGAAAAAAAGAACACCTTCATATAGACTGGTTTTATATCGGCAAGGAAGAATACAGGGGAATAGGATATGGAGAAGAAGCGTTGCGTGGATTTCTGGATCATTGTTTTCGAGAACTAAATCTGGAAAGAGTCAGTATAGATCATTTCCTTGATAATCATATAGCTGCATGCCTTTATAAAAAAGTGGGATTTGTCAAAGAAGGGATACTAAGACATTACACAAAGAAAAACGACGAGTTTTTTGACTTGATGTTATTATCAATGCTTCGTGAAGAATACATCAAATCAAATCCTTAGTATTTCAATGGGGAAGAAAGATGTTAACTCAAAAAGATTGGAACCGTATAAATTATATTACCCTTATAATTCATTCAGAGAAAAATATGGATGACATGCGCATGCATTTTTTTGAAGCTGTGGAAGTGCTTATTCCATATGAAAAAGCAATGTTTTATCTCGTAGATGATGAAGCAAATAAAATTAAATTAAAAGATCCGATTTTCATAAATGTTGATGAAAGGTTTGCTAAGACTTATGAAATCGTAGTGGAAAAATTTCATTATGGCCGAGTTGCAATGAGCACAAGGAGGACCATGTCTTTTAACGACAGTGAGATGCTGGAAGGAAAGCAACGTGAATCAAGCGATATGTACATGGCTTTCATGAAACCAAACAATATACCATTCGGAGCCGGAATAATCATTGCTGATCAGGGAAAAGTGACGGCGGAGATCTCTTTTTTCCGAACAGACAAACAGGGAGACTTTACGAGCAGAGAAATGAAGATCCTTGATATCTTAAAGGATCATCTGGAAATAAGGATCAACGGTGCCGTTGAAAGCCAAAACGAAAACACACAGAAGAAGACGAAGCTTATTGATTCGGGATTGACCCAGAGGGAAATAGAGATAGCCGGTCTTGTTCATCTTGGTAAAAGTGCAGATGAAATCAGTGAGGATCTTGATATCAGCAAATTTACAGTCAGGAGACATTTGCATAATGTCTATTCAAAATTAGATATTTCCGGAAGAATGGAACTTATAAGCCTTATGAATAAGATGTAGAAAAGGTGTATGTTCGAACCACTATGATGTAAAAAAGATGTATATCAGATGAATTGTATGAAGAAAACACTCTGGTAGAATATTCTTGAGCTTTCTTATATAACAACGGTAAATGTATATGGATTTTGCCGTTGTTTTTTAAGAGTGGAAAATTTTAGATCAAAAGATAAAAGAAAAAGGAGGACAAAATGCTCAGGTCTTTTCTGATAAACCATGCCGATAAACATTCGGTGTCATATCACATGCCCGGACATAAGGGATCTGCAATATATAAAAAATACGGGTACGGTGAATTTCTTGAAAAGTTTATGGACTGTGATATAACAGAAATACCGGGAGCAGACAACCTTTTTCAGACTGAGGGCCTGCTTAAAGAAGTGCAGGAAAAATATGCCCGCCTTTATGATGTAGAAAGGTCATATCTTCAGATAAACGGAACCAGCGGGGGTCTTATTGCTGCCATACTGGCCTGCGTCCCGCAGGGAGGTAAAATAATAATGGCAAGGAATTGCCATAAATCCGTATTCAATGCATTGACACTGGGAAATATAAAGCCGGTATATGCGCATCCGGCAATCATTGATGAGTACGGAATAACAGGACCGATACAGGTTTCGGAAATAGAGCGCCTGCTGGAGGAAGTTCCCGATGCGGATGCTGTCATACTGCCCAGTCCAAACTATTACGGGATATGCAGTGATATAAAAGCAATTTCTGAAGCCGTGCATAAAAAGGGCAAACCTCTTATAGTTGATCAGGCCCACGGCGCACATCTTCATTTTTTCAATAAGTTCGGTCAGGGCAGGGATATGCCTCCATCTGCCGAGGAAGCGGGAGCGGATATAACTGTTAACAGCATACACAAGACCCTGGCATCATTCACCCAGTCTGCAGTGCTTGATTTCAATACAGATATTGTAGACAGATATGTACTTGAGGACAAGCTTCAGGCAATTCAAAGCACCAGTCCTTCCTATATACTCATGGCCGGCCTTGAGATAAATGCTGATATCCTTGAAAATCATGGATCTGAAGCAATGGAGCAATGGAAAGAAAACATCGAATGGTTTTATAAAAAGACGGCCGAAATAAAAGAACTAAAAGTAATGAGGGAAATAAACATAAAACAAAACAGATCTCATGCAGGAGAGAAGAATGGCAAAGCAGATATGGATATAACAAAAATTAACCTGGACATGAGTTCCTGCGGCATAGACGGTGCAAAACTGGAATCGATGCTCATAGAAAAAAACATATATACGGAGTTATATACAGGGAATATCCTTATGTGCATGACAGGGATAGGCAATA
>Ga0116164_10000917_pt1 | contig 23367 bp, 19 predicted proteins | sample AD_UKC109_MetaG_FD_89888 | JGI IMG/M metagenome (GOLD analysis project Ga0116164, IMG submission 89888) | Active sludge microbial communities of municipal wastewater-treating anaerobic digesters from Hong Kong - AD_UKC109_MetaG | ecosystem: Engineered > Bioreactor > Anaerobic > Digestate... | reverse complement strand
TTCTTCATGGGTCGCTTCAATGTCGAATAGGGATTGATTATGTTCCTTAAAGGCCTTGTAAACCATGTGATAGATCTTTTGACTGATGGAATAAAACTGATTTTCCCACAACTTGTTGGCCAAAAACAAGACTTTATTGGACAAAATACGGAGAAAATTCTCCTCCATCCTTGCAGAAATCCTGAACATGTTTAATAATGCGGGTTTGTCGATCTCAATCAATTGGCAGTCGGTCTTGGCGATCAGAGAGACCGGGAAATACTCTTCTTCAGAAAAAAGGTTGGCCGGCGCCGTTAACTCGGATGGGGAAAACTCCTCCACTTGATACACATGGCCTTCAATGTCTTCCATCATTCCTTTAACAAAACCTTCCAGTATCAGAAACATACTGTTTGCCTCTTCATCGGCACTTCTTATGATCTCTTCACCTTTGAATTTGGCAATCGAGATCGTGGTATTTTTACTGATTTGCTCCAGTTCATTGATGGTGACGCCTTGGAAAAGCTGCGATTTTGAAAGATTGACTACCAAAGGATTCATGATTTCCCCCCATGCATGTGTCATTCCATTTTATTCTACCACGAAATAAAAAGGGAAATACGACGAGCGCATAAAGTGATGTCGTATTTCCCTGTTCATTCAAGAAAAGCTATTTTAAGCTATTTAAGTATTCTTTGATTTCATCACTGGCTGCATAGAATTCAGGTGTCTTGCCGTCGTTGTCTGTGATATTGAAATCCGCACCGTATTCATTTAAGAATTCAAGCAATTCCATTCCATCCCATTCTTCCTGAGCGGCATAATGAGCAATGGTTTTTCCCACTTGATCCTGAGCGTTAATGTTTGCGCCTTTTTCCAGCAAAAACAGTATGAGTTCGGGTTCGCTGAATGACATGATAGCTTCAAAAAGAGGGGTATAGCCTTCATCGCTGGCAATATCCACGTTCACACCATTGTTGATGAGGTATTCGAGTACCTCAACCTTTCCCCGTCGGCCGGCAGCAGCGTGTAAGGGCGTCAAACCGGCATCTGCACGAATATTCAGGTCTGCCCCATTTTGATGCAAAAACCTCACCATCTCCAAATCCCCGTATCCGGCGGCCAAATGCATGGGTGACAAAGCGCCTTCAATCCGGTTCATATTCACATCCACACCCTTTGATAACAACCACCCCACTTTTTCTTCGTCTGATTCGTAGACAAACACATGGATATGCATGGGCATGTCGTTGTTGTTATCTGCGGCAAACAAATCTGCACCATTGTTGATCATTTGTTCGACCACTGTGTCATAACCGTTTTCTGCGGCAATATGAAGGGGTGTTTGGCCTTCGTTGTTCTTTGCATTGATATTCAGACCTTGAGAAAGAAGAAAATCAATGTTTTTGTTGGAGTTGATACTCGCTGCAACGTGAAAGAGTGTATCACCATCTTGATCCACATGATGAATATTCGCCCCTGCCTCCATCAGTATTTGAGCCAATTCGACATCTCTCTTTTTGATTGCCATTTCAAGTGGCGTATAGTAATCAGAACCCGTATTGGGATCGGCTCCCGCTTTCAGCAACACCTTGATGAAATCATTGCCTAACCCCTTGTCAATAGCCAAGTACAGAGGGGTTTGGCGGTTGTTGTTGGGTACATTGGGATCAGCTCCCATTTCCAACAGATATTGTGCACTGAGCGGTGCTTTTGAATTCATACAATTAGTCAATGGACTCTGAAAACAAAAGCTGATCTTTACCATACTGGCTCCCTTTTCCACCAAGTACTTCACCACTTCAAGGTTTTTATCGTTGGTGTTTGAATATGAACAAGCACTGTTAAGGGGAGTTTCCCCTCGATAAAACTTTGTCTCGTCGGGAAAAACGTTCAAATCAGCCCCTCTTTCGACCAGCATTTTTACCACTTCAAGATGTCCGTTTTTAGCAGCATAATGCAGGGCGGTGAATCCGTCGTTGTCTTGATGAGCCAACTGTGCCCCTTGTTCGATGAGGTATTTGGCAATTTCAACGTAAACCGGATCCATATACCCATATGAAATCGCCCGAAGCAACGGGGTTTGATTCTTTTGGTCGTATTCATTAACAGCGTTGATATCCTCTCCGCTTTGAATTGCGGCTTTGATACCTTCCAGATCCTTTTCGGTCACAAGCTGAAAAACATTGCCAAATGTGAAAGCTATGATAGTGGCGAACAAGATCAACAGCAAGATGGTTCTTTTCATAAGTACCAACCTCCTCCTTTAAAAAAAAGATATGATGATGACAATGCGATTGATCTTATTATACAACATAATTGCTTCACAAATACGTTTAATAAACAAAAAAGCTCTCAAATGATATGAAGAACTGGGCTTTACCAAAAGAAGCTTGGATAAAACAAAAAGTCGATAACGTGAAATTTCATCGGGTTGAAGTGTTATAATAGCTCCATTGATTAGCTTGATTTTGAGTTGGGATTTGGGCGTTGGGGGAGCATTATGAAGAGATTGGAATTATCTGTGAAGTCTTTTGATCCGGCTATGTGGGTGATTATTCTTTATCTGACCTTGTTTTTTGTTTTGTTTAAATCGGCCTCACAGATTATGGGTGCTATTTTGTTTGGATGGTATTTGTCCATGATCATCAGTGTTCCCACCGGATTTTTATCCCGTTTTATAAAATACAAGCTGGCGTTGCTCATCAGTTCCATTGGTATGTTTGTTCTCATTGCCTTCGCCATTTATTCAATTTTTCCCGTATTGATAGAGGAGGGAAAACGATTTTTCCCTGTTGTGGGAAGTACGGCAAGTGATATTAATGTTGAAACCTTTTTCAACGGGGATAATATCGATCCAAGATTCACCGAATGGGTGAATTCTCTCATAGGAGATATTGGGCGAAATATCTCGGAGTTAGGTGCCTCGATATTAAATACCGTTATACAGCATATTCCTGCCGTTTCAACTTCAGCTATTTTGTTCATCATCACGGCTTCCTATTTTGCCACTCTGATGCCGGTATTAAGAACTAATCTTTGGCGATTTTTTCCAAAAAGCACCCGTCAAAAATCGATGCGTTTTGTGAAGGAATGCTACAAAGATATTGAGCATTATATTCGTGGTCAGGTGATTCTCGCTTTAATTGTTGGTGTGATGGTGGGAATCGGTACATCTCTTTCCGGTATTCCTTATTCGCTGTTTTTGGGGTTTTTGTCCGGAATTTTTGACTTTATTCCATTTTTAGGACCAACACTTGTTTCCATTCCCGATTGTTGCTGGGCTTTTTATACGGCGGCATTGAAGGCTTGATTAAAATCCTGATTGTGTTTTTATTTGCCAATCAGTTTGAATCCTGGGTTCTTCAACCCCGGATTCAGGGAACACGAATGAAGGTAAATTGGTTTGCGATTTTGTTGGCAATATTGATTGCCGGCTCCATTTTTGGCTTGCCGGGAGTTTTGATCGGTATTCCGTTTTTAGCGTTTTTTAAGCGCTTCTGGGTGGAATACGTTCAAGAGGGCTTAGAAAAAATGTGACGTTATTGGAAGCAATTTGAGATTTTTTTGCAGTTGTCTTTTGAAACGTTGCTGTTTTTCACAGCCATTCAGACAAAGGGGAAATGTGATGAGAAAAGGCGCTTTTTTCTGCATAATGGCATTATTTTTTTTCGCCGTTATAATGGCTTCGGAGACTGATGCTTATTTTTTTACCTTTATGGGAACCCGTCACGACGAGATTGTTTCCAATTGGGGTGTTCAAGCCGGTGTAGGAGGATATGTTTTTGACGGCCAATTTGGTTTGACCGGAGCATTCGATGCCCGAAATTTTATGATAGGTACATTTCAGCCCCAAAATTCCCATGCTTCCAGTTGGCCAGATCTTTTTGAAAACTTTTATTATTTGCTTGATTACGGTTACGCTTGGTATGAAGCAGATAAGATTAAGCTTTGGGCCGGATTTCAAAATCTTGAAAAGGGGTTAGGTGAGTCGTATAAGCTTTGGGTTTCGCCTAATTCGGGCTCTTATCCTTCGGTTTCGCTTTTTTATCAACCCTTTGGAGAAGTATTTACCGTGGATTTAAACTTGCTTTTTCTCAAAAATGCCATCTTTGATTTTTCAATTCCTAATAAACAGCGAATTCAAACGGCAAAAACACTTTATTATCGAAGTTATTCTTTGAATCTGTTTGACGCTTTTCGTTTTGGTTTTTCGGATGCCATTCTCTTTTTCGGCAGATCGTTGGATTTCATGTATTTGCTTTCTCCGGCGCCCTTTCAGACGACCCAAGAGATCATGTGTAATCAGACCGGCCCGTGGGATAGTTCAACCGTTAACGACAATGGATTTATGGGGTTGTTTTTTGAGTACGACGACGATATTGTAAGGGTTTTTAGCGAGGTGTTGATTGATGATTTTTTCCCAGAACAGCTGTTTGATGCCTCGAAAAAGAAGGAAGGACTGGTTCAAAAGATCGCTTGGGATTTGGGAGGCGCCATTAATGTATCTGAAAGATCCCGAGTAGGAGTCGAATTTGCAGGCGCAACCAGATACACCTTTCAAGCCAGTGCTCATTCTGCTACAGTCCCGCCTTATGCATATACCCATTATGACGAAGAACAATGGCGAGATTTACCGATCGAATACAATATGTTAGGCTATTTATACGGTGAGAATAGTGCTTCTTTGGATGTGTTTTACAAGTTTAAAGAAGATCATTGGAATGCGCAAGCCCATTATGAATTCGTATGTTTTGGTGAACGGGAACCATTTCGTGATCAGGTCAATACGGGTTCAGGTTTTGTCTGGTTAGAAGATCCGGTGCTGGAAATGCAGCATAAGCTGAAATTTAAACTGGGAGTAGATTTCGTATGGGATACCCATTTAAACTTGGATATAACGTTGGGAAGGGTGATCAACAAAAAACTCATAGAGGGGCTGAACGATTATGTTTTGGGATTCTCTGTTGAAGCGACAAAGCACATCCCCATGATGCAGTTTGTGCATTTTTAATAATCAACCGTTGAAATAAATTGAAAAAACACTTGACAAAATGATTTTGATCTGTTAGTATTCAGTAACCGATTTATTGGAGAGGTTAGTATGAGAGCATATTCGTTGTCGTTTAAGCAAGTTAATATGAACGTTTGGTGGTGGCGCTGCCCCGTTTCAGGAGGGCGGTCCTCTTTCGTTGCATGAATGACGACTGAACATAAATCCTGAAAGCGGGGAACTCGAAAATGAAGAGTTCCCCGCTTTTTTTGTTGGGAAAAAAATAATCTTTTAAAAATTTGAGAGGAGTGAGTAACATGAAAAGAGAAAAAATCACATTGAGTTTTGAAGAGATGCCAAAGAGCTGGTATAACATTAAGGCGGATCTCCCTTTTAAGATAGAGCCTATGCTTAATCCCGCAACCAACGAGCCGGTCAAACCGGAAGAATTGGCACCGCTTTTTCCTCCCACACTTGTGGAACAGGAGTTTAATTGCGAAGACAGATTGATCCCGATTCCGGAAGACCTGTTAAAAGAATACGCTGTTTACAGGCCATCTCCTCTAGTCCATGCAACAGGTTTGGAAGAATATCTGGAAACCCCAGCTAAGATTTATTTTAAAAATGAGAGTGTTAGCCCTACGGGTAGCCATAAGGTAAATACAGCATTGGCCCAAGCCTATTTCAACAAAAAGGACGGTTTTTCAAAACTAACCACCGAAACGGGAGCCGGTCAGTGGGGGAGTGCTCTGAGTTATGCTGGTACTAAGTTTGGATTGGATGTAGAGGTTTATATGGTCCGCGTGAGTTACGATACTAAACCAGGCAGAAGGCACATGATCCACTTGTACAATGGACGGGTTTATCCCAGCCCCAGCGAAAGGACGCAAGGAGGACGGGCTATTTTAAAAAATGACCCGGATTGCAATGGCTCGCTTGGAATGGCCATTACAGATGCTGTAGAAATGGCGGTGAAAAGTGATGACACCAATTATTCTTTAGGCAGTGTTCTGGATCACGTTCTAATGCATCAGACGATTATCGGCGAAGAAGTAAAGCTCCAATTCAAGAAAGCCGGCATCAAACCGGACATATTGATCGCTTGTGTCGGTGGTGGTTCCAATTTCGGCGGGTTTACCTTCCCGTTTGTGATGGATGCTATTGAGAACAAAAATATCGAGATTATTGCGTCTGAACCCGAAGCATGTCCCACTCTCATGGAGGGAAAATTTGAATATGATTTTGGCGATACGGGTAAACTCACACCGAAAATGAAGATGTACACGCTGGGTTACGCCTTTGTTCCGCCCCCCATTCATGCAGGCGGTCTCAGATATCACGGGGCATCCCCTATCGTCAGCAGATTGGTCAATGAGGGGATAGTCCGGGCAGATGATCTTGGGCAAACGGAAATTTTAAAGGCAGCCCAAATCTTCAGTTTAACCGAAGGAATCATTCCGGCCCCTGAATCCGCTCATGCCATTGCCTCGACCATCAGAGAAGCCAAAAAGTGTAAACAAACCGGTGAGGCCAAAACGATTGTATTTAATTTATCAGGTCATGGGTTTATGGATTTGAGTGCCTATGATCATATTGGCAAGCTGTAACAACTGAATCATCAAAGGGGAATTTTCACTTAGGCGTTTTTCACTTATATTAAAGAAGGGGCTTTTCCTGCCCTTCTTTTTTTTGATTGCGTGTTATAATAGAATGAAATAATCAGGAAAAATGGGGGGATTAAATTGAGTAAACGTGCTGTAATCATCTTCATGCTGATAGGATTTTTTGCCTGCTCTTCCTTTTCAATTGCTTTCTATATCTTAACGCTGGATATAAAGGACGATTTTCTCGATAAGGCAAACGCCGTAATGGAATTTATGGAGACCACCGGAATCAAATCAGATCCGTTATTGATTTGCACGGGTGGCTTGGGAAATTCCACTACGCTGAATATCTTTTCTCAGACCCAGTTAGACAGCCCTGTAAAAACAATTTTAGATGAATTGAACACGAAATGTGTTGCTCCACCTCGATCAGAGATGACAGCGGAATTGATCAAGGATTTAAAAGGTCACATTCCCCTTGTGGTTAGCGACACCAATGATTCGGGTTTTGATGCGTTTTTAAAACTCAATTTTGCCGGAATTGATGTGGGTATCTTCAACATTACCCAGATTCCCTCAGATTGGTATGAAAATGTAAAATCAAAGATCAATCTGTTTTCATTGGATTCCATTATTATTCTCATGGACAATCCGGACTTAAAGATCGTCCCTCCCGAAATCCGCAGCAAAACGTTTGTCATACCACGTAATAGTGCCGTATACAGGGTCGATATCGAGTTTGGACCCCTTCTGACCGAAATCAACTTGAACAGACCGGACAACATTTATCCCGTTTTTGAAAAAACAAAGGAGAAATATTCGGATTGGCTGAACAAGGCTTATACGGTGGATCCTCATCAGTTGACTCAGTTCATGGAGATACCCTTTTATTCACAAATCGGGTTAATGGCTAAAAAAGACGCCGCAGCTGATTTGATGTTTTATTACAATCCGCCGCTTTCAGCAACAATGACCACACAAGAGGCAATCACCATATTCAAGGATTACGTTCTCGGAACGGTCTATCTTGAAAATGCCAACATCCGAAAATTGTTGTTGCGTTCAGCGGCTATGATCCAATACGATGGATTTGAAACAAAGATCAGTGAAGAAGGCAACTATTATTCTCTCTATGGTGTAAAATATTACATAGACCTTTCAAAGGTGCCCCAAGACAGGTTGATTTGTAAAACCTTTACCAAGCCCCAAAAGATTTTAGTTTTTGGCCCAAAGGAGTTGGTTAAGGAGAATTTTCCGTTCCTAAAGGAATTGGACCTTTCACCACTTTATTACGTCTTCTGGGCGTTAAATGCTGGGAACCCCCCTTTGGAAGCCGCCTGGAAAGTAACCGCTCAGCCGTATTTGTACACCTACACCATTCAAAAAGGGGACACGATCAATACCATCGCCTCTAAATTGGGGATTACTCCCGAATCTATTCGGGCTTTTAACCCCGATTTAATCGATATGTATTTAACAGTAGGTGAACATATTTACGTGCATATCCCTTATGAATCTGAAAAGAAAAGCGAGGAATAAATGATACTAACAATTATTAGTTTTATTTTAATTTTTACCGCTATCGTTATGATTCATGAGTTAGGGCATTTCCTATTTGCCAAACTGTTCAAAGTCAGAATTCTAGCCTTTGGCATCGGTTTTGGTCCGGCTCTTTACAGAAAAAGGACTTCTTCGGGAATGGATTTCAAGGTCAACCTGTTTCCTTTAGGGGGCTATGTCCGCATGGACGGGGAAGATCCAACGGAGATCGATGAATCCGTCAGTGAAGAGAAGCGGCGTGGTTTTTATTATTCCAAACCCGCCTGGCAGCGTTTTTTCATAGCTTTAGCAGGCCCGGCTTTTTCTATCCTAGCCGGTTATTTGTTATTGTCTGTGGTTGCCCTTTTTTGGGGGATCCCGCAAGTGGGAATCGCTCAGGTGGATCCCATTTCTCCTGCTCAGCAAGCCGGATTAATGGCTGATGATATCATTTCCAAGATGAACGGACGCTTGTTGTTTGATACGGATGAGTTGTCGACCACAATTAAAGATTCTGAAAGTGTCACGCTAACTGTCACTCGTAACGGTTCACAAAAGCAAATCACAGTGCATCCTAAGGTGTTTTCACAGCAGGTTGAAATGGTGATTAAAGGCGATTCAATCCCAGAAAATTTGCAACTAACTCCTATTAAGCAAATCAATGGCGGTACAATGGAGGAGTTGGATCTTTCGGACTACACCAATAAGCCAATCGTTATAGAAACAGAAAACGGATTGCAAATCAACGGGGTATTGGCAGGCTATCAGTTGATTAAAGAGCGCAAAGTAATTGGAATCGAATTTGATTCTCTTTCCAGAATCTTGAAAACTGCCCATCCCCCTTTTAAAAACGGTGACGAGATTTTGGCGATTAATGGCCAGAAGATCGATAAGGGAAATGATTTATTTACAATCTTGCGATTCATGGATTTCCCTCCTGATTCCCAACAGTCTTATCATTACCTGAGTATCCGGGATTCAACCATCATGGCAGCCTACAGCATGAAAAATTTAAATATTGTCTCCGTTGAAGTCCTACGCAATGGAGAAAATGTCCTTTTTGAAACTCCTTCTGAAGTTTTTATAAACGCATTGGGTAACAGCTTTTTTGTCCCTCCGGTTGAAAATCTACGGACTGCTAATCCTCTTTTGGCAATTTCTTGGGGTTTTCAATGGGCTAACAATTTGCTCAGACGTATGGGCATGATTATCGGCAATATCTTTACCGGTGAGCAAAGCATTTCAGAATTTTCAGGCCCTGTGGGTATTGTCAACGTCATCGGACAGGCTACAAAAGCCGGAGTGGAGTCGTTGGTTTTGATCTTTGCTTTGATCACACTGAATCTGGGGATCATCAACCTCATCCCCCTGCCGGCTTTGGATGGGGGAAGAATCGTTTTTAACCTGATTGAAATGATTTCCAGGCGAAAAATCAACCCCATTATCGAAGGCTATATTCACGCAGCGGGCTTCTTCTTTATTATGGGTTTGGCCGTGTATGTAACCTATTTTGACATTTTAAGATTTATGAAATAAGGGAATATTTGGATATTGGAGGACAGCAAATTGTGATAAAATCAAAATCTCTCTACGGTATCTTAATCGGCATCCTTTGTCTGTTGGCGATTACCTCTTTTTCACAGGAGGAAACTCTTTTCATTAAATCCGAAGAATTGAAGATGTTTGATGACCGCACCGAATTCTATAAAAATTCCCAGATCAGCAAAGGGGATTTATTTCTTCAGGGAGATGTGTTCACCATATTCCGTGAAGAGGGTCAAGAGAAGCAAATCGTTGCACACGAAGGCATTTACCTGGAATTTGAAACGGGTAAAGCCACTTCGCTCACCCTGGATTATGACCTTATGGACAAAAAAGGCCGGATGACGGGAAATGTTCAGGCTGTTATCAGCACCTCGCAGAGCACGCAAGTCATTGAAATCAACTGTGATATTTTGGATATTGACAATAGTGCAGGGCTGTTTACCGGTAAAATGGATTCACAAGATTCCCGTGTGAATCTTGTTAAGGGAAATATGAAAGCCAACAGTCAATCTTTTGATTATTTCGAAACAGAGGATATCCTGATTCTTTACGGTGATGTTTATGTAGACGATGATGATAATCAACGGGAGGTCACCGGTGATTTGATCCGAATCACGATGGCGGATGATTCCATCGAGGGGCAAGGCGTGTCTATCAAAAACAAAGACGCCCAAGATGAACAAGCCCTTGAGATCGAATCGGATGATTTTAAGATGCTGGATGATCGCACTGAGTTTTACGGACCTTCAACGATACGCCAGGGGGATTTCACCCTTCGCTCTCCAAAGTTCACCGTTTACAAAGAGGACGGCAAAGAAAGGCGTGTACTTACCGAGGAGCGTTCCTACATGGAATTTGAAACGGGAAGGGCCACCAGTAATGAATTAGACTATGATCTGGAAGATGAAGCCGGGACGTTACGTGGAGATGTGGATGCGATTATCATCCCCTCTGAAGGAGCAACACCGGTTAATATCAAATGCGACAAGCTTGAAATCGACGGAAAAAACAAAGTTTACGAGGGTCAAGCCATCGAAAATCAAAAGATCACCCTGACCAGGGGTTCTCTTTACGCCGAATCCAGAACATTCTCTTATTCCTCTGAAGACGAAAAAGTTCTTTTGCAACATGAGGCCTATATAGACGACTTAACAAACGATCAAAGAATTTGGGGTTCTGAAATACAAATCGGCCTGGATGATGATACCTTACAGGGTAAGCAGATTCGTTTGTCAAAGGTCAATGAAAAGGAAGGAGAAAATGAAACCTTCCAGATGAAAAGCGACGATTTTAGAAGTTATGAGGATAGAGATGAATTCAGAGGCCCTTCTGAAATCATCACCAAGGATATTACGCTGATTTCCGAAAACTTTGACATATTAAAATCGAATGGCCGTCAAGAAACCATTCAGGCGACACAAGGAATCTTTATCCAGTTTGAGAACGGTGAAGCAACGTCTACAAATTTGACCTTCGATTTGGATACCAATCAAGGAACCTTGACGAAGGATGTAATTGCCAGGATTGAGCAGGATGAGCAGGATGACGTGATTACCATTGACTGTGATCAGCTTTACATCAACCAAAACAATGGTTTGTACTCAGGATGTGTAAATGAATCCCCAAAGGTTTTGATTACCCGTGGGAATTTAATTGCCGAAAGTCAATCCTTTGAATATGATGACGAAAATCAGGTCTTGATATTGATCGATCAAGTGTATGTGCTGGATCCTGATAATCGCAGAACAATCCTTGGAGATCGGTTGAAAATGAACTTGAAAACAGATGAAACCGAAGGTCAGAATGTTCAAATGACCATTATTACGACTGAATAAATTCAACGAAGGAGGAATAGACCATGTATAAAATTGTTCTTTTACGACATGGAGAAAGTGTTTGGAACAAGTTGAACTATTTCACAGGATGGACCGATGTGGATTTATCCGAGAAAGGTGTAGAAGAGGCACATAAAGCAGGAAAGATTTTAAAGGAAGAAGGCTATCAGTTTGATGTGGCTTATACTTCTGTTTTAAAACGAGCGATCAAAACTTTGAATATCACTTTGGAAGAATTGGATGAACTCTGGATTCCCGTCTACAAATCATGGCGCCTGAATGAAAGGCATTATGGGGATCTTCAGGGGCTCAATAAAGCAGAAACCGCAAAGAAATTGGGGCAGGAAACAGTTCATATTCTTCGCAGAAGCTATGATGTCCCACCACCCGAACTGGATATTTCAGATAAACGTCATCCCGTTCATGAAAGAAAATACGCAGATCTGAACCCGGATCATCTACCCAAAACTGAATGCCTGAAAGATACGTTGGAAAGATGTCTGCCTTATTGGAAAGACACCATCGCCCCAATGATCAAAACCGGTAAAAAGGTGATCATCGCTGCCCACGGTAACAGCCTGAGAGCTATCGTAAAATATCTGGACAATATCAGCGATGATGAAATAACGGGCTTGAACATCCCAACGGGCATTCCCCTCGTATACGAACTGGATGATAACCTGAACCCCATTCAACATTATTATTTAGGTGATCCGGAGGAAATAGCCAAAGCCACTAATGCTGTAGCCAACCAAGCAAAAGCGAAATAACATTTCTTTATATATAGGGGGATTCTAGGTTCCTGTTTAATTTTAGGCGGATTCGGTTCCGCCTTTTTCTTTGCATTTTTGGTGATTTTTCTATGTTATAATTGTTGTGAACGCTTATAATGATAGAGGATGTGTTGGTTACGGCGCATGATCAGGAAAAAAGCAAGACGATCAGATTAAAAAAATCACTGGGACAGAATTTTCTCAAAAGTCAATCCGCTGTAGAGCGAATCGTCGATTTAGTGGGCAATGAGCCTTCGGAGTGTGTGGAAATTGGCCCCGGAGCCGGTGTGATGACTCAATTATTATTGAAAAGAGGCCATAGGGTTCACGCTTTTGAAATCGATCGCAGATTAGAACAACCTCTTAAAGAGCGTTTTCAGGATAATCCGGAGTTTCAATTATATATGGGCGACTATTTAAAAACATTAGTACCTGCGAATTTATCTGAAAAAGAAGTTTGTGTGGTTTCCAATCTGCCTTATCATAACGGAACGGCCATTATCAAAAAAGTATTGGTGGATTTTTCCAACATAAAGGTCTGTGTGTTTATGGTACAAAAAGAAGTGGCAATGAGAATGTGTTCTGATGCGGGGCATAAATCCTACGGATCACTATCAATTTTTATGCAGTATCATTTTGACATTCACATGGTCTTTACCCTGTCTCCAAAGCACTTTAGTCCACCACCAAAAGTGGATTCCACTGTGATCAGGCTTTTTCCCCGCAAAGATAAACCCTTGGGCGACAATCCTGAATCGTTTTTCGATTTTGTCCGACAAGGTTTCATGATGCGAAGAAAGAAATTAAAGAACAACTACGACTATGATATCATGGTTTATGCTTCGAGAATCGGACTTTCTGATGCTGTTAGAGCGGAAGAAATTTCTCTGCAGCAGTGGATCAAGTTATATCAAGAGGTGAAAAGAGATGGCTAAATCGATAATTGATGAATTGATCAGACGTGTCCTCTATTCAATCAAAGAGGGCGTTATTATCACGAATTCAAACAAAAACGTGATTTTCATCAACAAAGCCGCCTTGGATATTCTTGATTTACAAGAGGATCAGGTGATGGGAAAGGATGTAAAAAACGCCATACCCAACACCCGTTTACACATTGTTCTGCAAACGGCCATCCCTGAATACGATCGGGTTCATTTGCTTAAAAATACCACAATCATAACTTCCCGTGTTCCCCTTTTTGATGTGGGCGGCAATATCATCGGTGTAGCAGCTATTTTCAGAGATGTAACGCATATACAAAAAATGGCTGAAGAAGTGACCGATTTAAAACAACTGGAGAAGACCTTGAAGGCAATTATCAATTCTACACGGGATGCCATTTCAGTGGCGGATGAAAACGGAAAGATCCTGATGGTTAATTCCGAATACACCCGTATCACCGGATTGTCCGCAGAAGAGGTTGAAGGCAAACCGGCTACGATTGATATAGCGGATAAGGATGAAAGCAAGCACATGCTGGTTGTTAAGACAAAAAAACCCGTATTGGGTCGACGAATGATCGTGGGTAAAACAAAAAGGGAAGTCATCGTGGATGTGACTCCGCTTTATGTCAAAGATGAATTTAAGGGAAGTGTGGGGGTTATTAACGACGTCACCGAGATTTCGAAACTCATGGAGGAATTGGCCGATGCCCGTTCCGTCCTGCGTCGTGCAAATTCTGGCGGTATTTTTCAAGATATTGTTCACTACAGCGAAAAGATGAGAATTGCCCTTGAACAGGCAAAGAGGGTTGCCGGAACCAATGCGACAGTATTATTGAGGGGTGAAAGCGGCGCCGGTAAAGAATTACTGGCTCAAGCCATTCACAATGGCAGTGCCAGAACTGATAAACCCTTGGTGGTAGCCAATTGCGGTTCTGTTGATTCTAAAAACATTGCCATTGAGTTGTTCGGCTCCCCCGTTAAGAACGGAAAGCCGCAGATGGGATATTTGGAGGAAGCGGATGGCGGAACACTGTTTATCGACGAAATATCGTATTTGGACAAATCAACACAACTGAAACTGCTGAAATACATACAAACCAAACGATTTACCCCTTACGGCGATTCGGAGGAAAAAACGCTTGATGTGAGAATTATTGCAGGCTCTAGTGCGAATCTTGAAAAACTGGTTGAGGAAAATGCCTTCTTAGAAGAGCTGTATTACAAATTAAACCTCATTCCGATTTTCATTCCTCCGCTGCGGGAGAGAAAGGAAGATCTCAAGGCGCTGGTTTACACGGCAGTGAAAAAGTTTAACCAGGATTATCGGCGGGATATTCGGCGCGTGAATGATTCGGTGTTCAGTTTATTTATGCAGTACAAGTGGCCGGGAAATGTCCGGGAGCTCGATAATGCCATCGGCCGTGCGATGATCAAGGCGCAACCGTTTGTTCAGGAATTGACGCTTGAGCATTTTGATTCTCTCATGCCCAATATGAAAGAAGCAGAAACTAATAAATTCCTGAAAGGTAAATTGAAAGATGTTGTGGCAAAAGTTGAGAAGGAGACCATTGAACAAACCCTATTCAAGAATCAGGGGAATCGTGCCAAAACAGCGAAAGAACTGGGGTTGAGTTTGAGGGCTTTGTATTATAAATTGGAACGCTACGATATAGCCATTAAAAATAAAGGATAAATCGATGAAAGACATACAAAATGAAAGCGACAGTAGAAATATTCCCATCAATAAAGTTGGTGTGGGAGATGTCCGCTACCCCGTTTTTTTAAAGGACAGGCAGCATGGTGAACAGCACACGATCGGTACGGTGGACATGTATGTGAATTTGCCGGAGAATTTCAGGGGAACGCATATGAGCCGTTTTATAGAAATCCTTCATAGTCATGCCAACCGAATGGAGCTTCAAAACGTTCAGGAAATTCTTCTGGATATGAAACATCATTTACGAGCCAATGAAGCCCATATGAGAATGATGTTTCCATACACGATCGAAAAACACGCACCGGTGACGGGCATTCAAAGCCAACTGGTTATCGATTGTGCTTTTGACGCTACCTTGGATAAGGACAATCACTTTATCTTTGTCCTGGTTGTAACAGTGCCTGTTCAAACGGTTTGCCCCTGCTCCAAAGCCATTAGTGAGCGGGGAGCTCACAATCAGAGGGCTTATGTGACGGTAAAATTGAAGATGACCAAGATGGTATGGATAGAAGAGGTCGTGGAAAGTATTGAAAGCGCCGCTTCTTCACCGGTTTTCCCTTTGCTGAAAAGGAGTGACGAAAAATACGTCACAGAGTTGGGCTATGATAATCCGAAATTTGTGGAGGATGTGGCTAGAGACTTGGCAATCCTGTTAAAAAAAGACCGGCGAGTGAAATGGTTTAATCTTTCCGTAAACAGCCAGGAATCCATTCACAATCATCAGGCCTATGCTTGTTTGGAATGGAAAAGAAAATGACCGGTATGCGTGATTCATTTTTGGACAAAGAGGGAATGGATTTTTTAGAAATCAAGCCGTTGTTGAACCGTTTTTCTCCCAGTTCTCACTATGGAAAACGGTTATTAAAGGAACCAGGTTCTTTTTTCCCCGGTCAGGAGAATGCTTTGGCGCAACATTACCAAAGGCTCAAGAAGTTGGAAGGAGCCTTAGTTGGTGTTGAAAAAGAGAGTCTTAAGCGCTGTTTGAGTGAGCTTAAGAATATCTCCCACAGTGTAGAGAAACTTGAAAATAAACAATTACCCTCCATTGTGGATTTTTTTGAAATCAAAAAATTCTATTTCTTTTTGAAGCGTCTTTTGGGGATTTTGGAAGGCTTTTCAGAAATAAAGGAATGGTACGGGTTGTTTTTAGAACCCGATGTTTGGACAACCTTAGACCCAAGAAACACCAACCAGTTTTTTTTCTCAATTGATTCCGATTATGCCGTGGAATTGAGAAGAGAGATGGATAAATACCAAGCCCTTGAAAAAGCGCAACTACGAAAAATATGCGACAAATTGGAAGAACAGTATAATCTCTCGCTGAAAAACCGAATGGATTTTCTCTTAGATCGATCGGATATTCGCAATCATGCCTTGAGAAAATCGGATCATTTCACCATTCTTTCTGAAACCGCTTTTTCGGTCCATTACAAAGTGATCAAATCTCATGAAGACGCTGACTATTCCGAGCAAATCGATCACCTGACCGGTGAAATGGAATCTGAGGAGAAACGATACAGGATGGAATTGATGGAAAGGCTATCATCATATACCGATTATTTAAGATTCCAAATGAAAGCCGTTGGGGAGTTTGACCGGGACATTGCCTTTACTGAATATAAAGCCCAATACAACGCCTGCTGGCCTGATATCAACCGACAGGACCATGTTCAAATTCAAGAAGGGGTTTTTCAGGATGTAAAGGATTTTTGCGAAAGAAATGGGTATCATTACGATCCGGTCAGCATCGAGTTGAATAAAGGGGTAACGATCATTGTAGGAGCCAACATGGGCGGTAAAACAACTGCGTTAAAAACCATTGGGCAGCTTTATGGGGCATTTGCCATGGGATTACCCATAACGGCTAAAGCGTTTTCCTCTCCTCTATTTCAATCGCTCAACTGTGTTTTTAGAACCCATGAGGAAGAAGGATTAAGCGGTTTTGCCATGGAGGTTAAGCGAATCAAACCGGTATTTGAACCGGGAGGCCATTTGAATCTGATCGATGAATTTGGTTCGGCCACTAATCCAAAGGAAGGCGATGCCTTGGCTTCGGCTGTTGTCAAACATTTGACATTAAAAGATTCAATCACGGTGTTCGTGACCCATTTTTCAGGGCCATTGTTGTATTGTGAACAAAGGTATCAAACGGGTTTTTTAAGAAAACATGATCCTGATATTTTAAATTCACAGAATATTTATCGCTATATCGATCACAGACTGGAGCCAATCGAGAGTGATCTTGTTCCTCAGGCGGCCATTGAAATCTCGAAGGCGCTGGGATTACCTTCAAAAGTGATTGAGGAGGCAAAATTGATTGCCAGGTATCCGGTGTGTTGATTCATTGTTTAAATCATAAAGAGGAGGAAGTATGAATAATCAAATTAAACACAAAATTATGGTTTTAAGTGGAAAAGGCGGGGTTGGAAAAAGCACGGTTTCAGTGAATCTCGCCACAGCGTTAGCTGAAGAGGGTTTTAAGGTGGGATTAATTGACATCGATATTCACGGTCCGAATGTTGCCAATATGCTGGGTATCGGAGATAAGAAACTAGAGGCCACTCCCAAGCAAACTATTCTACCCATCAAAGTATATCCGAATTTAAGTGCAGTTTCCATAGCCAATTTGGTTGAACGTTCTCAGCCGGTTATTTGGCGTGGGCCACTCAAACAAAAGATGATTGAACAATTCGTTAATGATGTGGAATGGGGAGAACTGGATTACCTGCTCGTCGATTCTCCTCCGGGAACAGGTGACGAACCCTTAAGCGCCCTTCAGGTCATTGGAGATATGGATGGCGCCATCATCGTTACGACACCCCAAGGTGTGTCCACCATGGATGCCATGCGATCGGCGGTGTTTATCCAAAAGCTAAATTCAAAGGTTTTGGGGATTGTGGAGAACATGAGTTATTTTGTATGTCCAAATTGCGGTCAGCGAATCTATTTATTTGGCGAAGGCGGCGGAGAAGCCCTTGCCAAAGAACTTGGAACTCAGTTGATTACACGTATTCCGCAAAATCCTGAATTAATGAGGCTTTCGGAGGATGGCAAACCAGCTGCTCTTTATATGCGAGGAACAGAAATGGAAGCTGTCTTTAAAGAAATGGCTGGCTATGTTATCAATCAATTAAAGAATAAAAAGGAATCAAATCAGGAAGATGCTTAAAATAGAGGTGTTAAAATACCTTCTAATAGCCTTTTTTTCAATCCTGTTGATCTTTATGAGTCTGACCGGTCTGACAGCTTTTTTCTCGTTGGATTTTGCCTCTGATTTTATCAAAGAACTGTTTTCAGGAGTCAATTTGTTTTCATCTCGAATCTTTTTTATTCAGTTTGCATTGTTGGGATTAACCGCTGTCTTTATCCATTGGTCAGCGGTTTTAGGCCTAGGTTCAAAAAACCTGAAACCCACTTTATGGCTGTCTTTTGTCGGGTCTGCGATACTACTGGTCCTGAATGGTTATTGTTTACTCAATCACGGATTCAAATGGATGGGCTATGAGTTTTTTCACGGACAATCCATTGCGGATAACCGTATTTTTCAGTTGGCAGGCGTTGCCTATTTTCTGGTTGTTTTTTCCATGACAGCACTGACAGGGTCTATGTTGTTTAAGAAAGGTGATGCTGGTGAAACGAAGGAATAGATGCGAGCTTTTCTTTCTGATTGTTTTAGCTGTCATCATTCTATCGCCTTCCGTGGTTTTTTCTCAAGAAAAAAACGATGAACAGGTAGCTATCGATCAGTACATGGAAAATATGCCCGAGGAGGAATGGTCAAGGTTTTATTTTTCCCAAGCAATTCAAAGTTGGGGTGAAGCGGATTATTTAAGAGCTCAAGAAATGATCGAAAAAGCATTCGAAAAGCCTGTTTATCCCCGGGATATACCAAAATTCTGGTATTTTTTGGCGAAGTTAAATATCGAAACAGGCAATACCAACGAAGCAGTTGAAAGCCTGAATAATGTTCTGTTAATTGAACCGGATCGGACGGAAATCATTATTCTTCTGAAAGTATTGGAAATGCTGGGTAAGGAAGCAACCGAGGAGAATCCCATTCTTGGTTTGGAATATATGAACGAGATCAGGGGCTTTTACGAAACCTATGAATATTTTTATAACCCGGTGGCCTCGGATGTGTATAACGAAGCCATTTTCATATTGGATCGTGCCAATCAGTTTATTTTTATTTCAAAATACGGTCAGAACAGCGCCATTGAACTGGATATGAAAGCCCCTTCATCCATTGCCATCGATAAGATTACCGGAATGTTGTATTGTTCAGACTTGGATTCGGGAAAGGTGTACGTTTATGACTTATCAAACAACGAAATCGTAAACGAGTTCGAAGGATTTAGAAAGCCGTTTGTTCAGACCGTTGACCGGATGGGTAATATCTACGTCTTGGATCCGCCTAATAATCGAGTAGCTATTCTCAGCAGTACGGGAAAAGTAATTCGATATTTATACCTTTCAAATGGGTACACTGTGAACATCATCAACGACGTGGATGTTTCTTTCGACCAAATCATTTTGCAGCATTTATCATCCAGAGAATTTAGGATCATTCGTACCGACTCATTTGAAGAAGAATTTGCCATTCCTTTCAGAGAAGATGCTTTAGCAGTTTGCAGCACCGTGGGTCCGGATGGGATGCTTTTGACGGTTTGGGACGATGGGGTGTTAACCGCACATTCAGTTGTGGACGGTGCTGAGTATCAGATCATTGATACCACCAACATCGAATTAACCGGTGTTAGTGATATTGACTACCATTCACCGGTATTAACTGTGACGGATTTTAACATGAATCGGGTAAGACTGTATAACGTGGTTCAGGAAAAGCCCATGGCTTTTGTGAATATTGATGCGGTAGAAGCCAGTTTAAGCGAGCTGGACATTCAATTTCGAGCTCTGGATAACGTTGGAAAAGCGTTCCAGTTTATCACACCTTTTTTAAGTGTCATTGATAGTGGTGGATTTGTTCCGTATCAGTTGGAAACCGTTCCTTCCACTGTTAATTTTCTTGAGATTACAGACGGTCAAATCTTTTTTTCCGAAGGGTTTAAAAAACTTAAAAAAACCGAGTTCAACGTCGTCTTATGGAAATATGATGGTTATGATTTCAACTTTGAAAACATCACTCCAGCCTTGTTTTCAAAGAACGTGAGTGTGTTTGTTTTAAGCAATGTATCCGTTCCGGATAAGGTAAAGATGCTGGCAAGGCTAACCGGTGGGATGGTTGTTAATTCTGATATGGAAACATTTTTGAAGGAGTATTTCTCCCAGGTAAAAACCGTCTTGACCCAAAAGATCAACTACAGCTTGTCATTGCCTTTTGAAGGGATCAAAACCGTGAGCATTTCACTGAGAATAGCCGGGCTCGATTATTCAGATTCCATTTATTATGCCATTTATATGATTCCTTATTTTACTCAAAGGACTGATTGAAAACATGGATTATAGGGAACAGGTGGTTTCTTCTCAACGTTTAAGAAAGGCAAATGAAGTCCTCAAAAAGGGCAAGATAAAAGATGCTCTGAGCATGTATGCTGACATTATCGAAGAGGAGCCAAATAATCCTTTAGTTTACTACAATATGGGTGTTGCGTTTGTAGAAAGGGAAGATTACGATTTAGCCAGGCAGGTATTTTCCCATTGTTTAAGACTGGGTTTACAGGACAGTCGAATACAAATTGGCTTGGGGATCTGTGCGCTTCATTTTGATGAAAACGACCAAGCATTGGCATGTTTCCAACAAGTGAATTCGCAAGAACCTTATTTTAAAGAGGCCTTGATCGGCCAGGCATATGCTTACATGAACAAAGGCGAAAAACAACAAGCCCTGTCAATTCTTCATGAACTGAAAAAGAGAGAGATATGGAATCAAGAACTATCACTGATAGAAAAAAAGGTGAAGATGTTGATTCAACCAACCATAGAGAAGCTATAAAACAAAAAAAGGGGATTCGATAGTCATTTGAATCCCCTTTTTTTTGTTGTTCCTATATTTTAGGTCAACAGGAAGAAATAAACCAGAATGACAATTAACCCCGTTACCATTAACAGCAGCAAGGTAGTCAGAAAAAAATCACCGAAACCACTGCTCTTTTTTTCAGTGATGGTCTTGTTCATTCCTGCTTGAATACGTCTGTTTTTGCTCATGACTTCAGCTAATGACAAAGAATCACTGGCCGCTTCAGATTTTAAGGTATTTAAGCGTTTTTTCATCTTCTCCGGATCATACATGAGACGTATGCTCCTTAGAACAATGGATTTTGCAACAAAAAAGGATCCTATTTGCACTTTAATCAATACAAAATTCTTGGATACCGATGGCATGATTTCCTTTGAAACAATGATGGCCTCTAGGGGGATAATGTTTTTATTCTCAGCGTCAAAATGCCCGGGATATTCGTCCAGGAGTTTACGTTGAGAATCTTCGTCCGTAAATCCCAAAATCGTACAATAGATCATATCCCCAATATCAAATTGGTCTATAGAAACCCCTTCCAGGGGATCTACGATAGGATAAATTTCAGGAAGGCTCATGATGTCGTCTCTTGTTCTCAATGAATCTAAGAACAGCCCGTTATCCACATCACCCAAGAACGAATTGGTTAATTCCTCGTAAGTGGATGTCTCAACCACCAGCTCAAGATCTAATGAACTGGTCCAATTTTTAAAGATTTCGTTTACTTCAAATCTAATGATGTCCACTTCGTTGTTCTGTATGATTTTTGATAGACGGATGGCGATGCCTTCACGTCCGCCCAACTTGTCGATTTGATTGTGAAGATAACGCATGAATTCACCGGTCATTTCACTAACTTCCACCGAATGATTGGCAATGTCTAAATAAAAATTATTCAAGCTTTCCCTAAAATTGGCAAGGGGTAAATTGAGATCAATAACGATTTGATTGGAAAAACGACGTGGAAAGCAAATAAATCGGTATTCAATGGTTTCGTTGGTTTTTCCAAAGAAATAACCCAAAAAGGCTTCATCCGTCGCTTTGCTTTCCGCTTTAATTTTTAGTGAGAAAAAATCGAAAAACATTCAATACCCCTTTATGATCATGATATTTTTACTATCGGATACATTTTCCGCTTGGAACCTGCCAATTATCAGTCGCATCCTCTTTCACGCCGTTATGGACGACACAGTTCTTACCAATTATAGCATTTTCAGGTATGATTGCATTATACCCGATGACACTGATATGTGAATTATAGACCCCCGGATTTTCATCATTTTCAGCATAATCTCCTGCCCCAATTTTGGTTCCGGAACCGATACGGGCATTTTCCGCAATAATGGCGTTGGAAATTTCAACTCCCTCACCAATTGTAGCGCCAGTTAGTATGATGGAATCTTGTATGAGGGTTCCCTTCCCCACCTGAACGCCTTGGAAAAGAATGGATTTGTTGAGAACACCATGGATTTCACAGCCTTCACTTACCAGGCTGTTCGTACAGACAGACTCTTTGCCGAAATATGCAGGCGGCATTTCTTCTGTTCGGGTGTAGAATCTCCAAGAATTATTGTAGAGATTTAATTGGGGAATGGATTGAATCAATTCCAGGTTGGATTCCCAATAGGAGTAAATTGTTCCCACATCACGCCAGTAACCGTCGTATTCAAAGGCAAAAATATCGTCTTTATCTCCTACCATTTTGGGTATTATGTCTTTTCCAAAATCATGACTGGAAGATTCGTCTTTGGCATCCTGAATGAGGACTTCTCGGAGAAAATCCCAGTTGAAGATGTATATTCCTAAAGAAGCTAAAGTGCTTTTGGCATGTTGGGGCTTTTCCTGAAATTCCACGATGCGTTTGGAAAGGTCTGTAACCATGATACCAAATCTGAAGGTTTCATTAAGAGGTACATTCATACAGGCACAGCTGGCTTTGGCATGCTTTGAAATATGAAAAGTGAGCATATCCGTGTAGTCCATGCCGTAGATGTGATCTCCGGAGAGAATCAAAACATACTTGGGATTGGCTTTATCCAAAAAATCAAGATTTTCGTATATGGCATCCGCCGTTCCCTTAAACCATGCTTTACCGCTTTCGTAAGTATAAGGTTGAAGAACGGTGACACCGCCTCCTTTTCTGTCCAAGTCCCAAGGTCTTCCGATGCCGATATGGGCGTTGAGTTTATGCGGTTTGTATTGAGTCAGTACACCGACTTTGTATATACCCGAATTGACACAATTACTCAAAGCAAAATCGATGATTCGGTATTTTCCGCCAAAGGGAACTGCAGGTTTGGCGATATCTTCTGTCAGGACTCCGAGTCTTGTTCCCTGTCCTCCGGCCAATACCATGGCAACAATAGATGAATGCATCACAATCCCCCCTTAAATGACGCTTCCTTTTTCAAATACCAAAAGATCGTCTTTTCTGCCGACTAATCTTTTCTCCGTTCTGATG
>Ga0116164_10000916_pt1 | contig 23367 bp, 22 predicted proteins | sample AD_UKC109_MetaG_FD_89888 | JGI IMG/M metagenome (GOLD analysis project Ga0116164, IMG submission 89888) | Active sludge microbial communities of municipal wastewater-treating anaerobic digesters from Hong Kong - AD_UKC109_MetaG | ecosystem: Engineered > Bioreactor > Anaerobic > Digestate... | reverse complement strand
CATCCCGGTTTACCGAAGGTAATACCGGGATCTCATAGAAAATATTCATGAATTTATCGCATGAGATTCCGGTATTTGCAAACTCGGAAGATGCAAAACCGGAATGACAAAACTACGTCACCCTCAAAATTATACTGCTACCCTTATTAAAAGTCTATACTAAAACAGCATTCGTTACAATACAATAGTGTAAAGGGAAGAAAAAAACAAAGGAGAGGGGTATAAAAAATTTATGTGGTCAGGGACGGAATCGAACCGCCGACACGAGGATTTTCAGTCCTCTGCTCTACCGACTGAGCTACCTGACCACTTGAGATGAAACACCTGTAATATATATGCGAAAATTGTCAATAATTTATTTCACAATAATATTTGCTACACAGCTTTTTGCTCCTTTTACTATCAGCACCGCTGAAAAAAGGATCACCGACCATTCATGGAACTATTACTACGAAAAGGCAAAGACCCAGGCCGGGCTGGAAATTTACGATGAGGCCATTTTTAATGCGCGCAAGGCCTTTCTCTTAAAACCGGACCTGTACCAGGCTGCGGAACTCCTCGGTGACATTTATGTCATAAAAAATAAAAGGATGACCGCCCAGGAGTATTACCAGAAAAGCCTGAAAATAAAGGAGGACCAGCCTGACCTGCACTGCAAGGCCGGGGAACTGTATGAATTCCACGCCGAAAAGGACCTGGCCCTCAAGCATTTCAAGCGTGCGGTTGAACTTGACCCTTCACACGTTCGCGCGAACAATGACCTTGTCCGGTTTTATTTTTCCCAGGGGAAAAGAGACCTTGCCGAACAACACTTTCGTGTAAGTTACAATGCGGGAATCACGGCCGCATCCCCCTATTTAAAAAAAGCCCGGCAGCAGGAAAAAATCGGAAACAGGACCGGGGCCATTGCACATTATGAAAAGGCCATTGAGGCCGGCCCTGCCACTCTTGAAGCCTACATCGGCATTTATGAAAACAACAGAATACTCTCCCGGTTCGGTGAAGCAATTGACGCGTTGAAACGGCTCCTCTTTGTCAAGCCCGACCATGTGCGGGCCCACATATGGCTGGGGCACCTGTACTTCAACCACCCTGTACCGGGCCGTTCACGAAAATACTGCATTGACCAGGCCGTCAGGCATCTTGAAAAGGCGCGCGAACTGGACCCGGCTGACCCGCAGCCCTGTTATATTCTGTCCGACCTCTACCGCGTTACCGGCGACGACCTGGCCGCGGAAAAATACCACAGCATGGCTCAATCGCTTGAAATGAACAAAAACGAAGCAGGAAAATAGTACCGGCAGGACACGGCCCTCACCCATCCATTGATGACTGCAATCCCGTTTCAATGACCCTGATAGTTTTCCACTTGCCCCCGCGGTAGCGCACGACCAGGGCAACGCAGAAAACAAGGAAAAGCATGACCAGTAAAAGCCATCCCGTGACCGCGGGCTGGTCCAGCACGTGCAGCACCAGGTACAGCACCGGGACAAAAATCCAGTGTGAAGCCACGGAAAGGGCCATGGTAAAATGGGTGTCCCCCGCGCCGCGCAGGGCGCCGATCAGGGCGACCATGACTGATTCGGCAAGCACATAAACTGAAGCGATCCTGATCATGGTAACGGCCATGGGCGCCGCCTGCTCAAACACCGCGCCGCCTTCAGCCGGCCTGAAAATGAACACCAGCTGTGAAGGGAAAAACACAAAGAGAACAAAAATGACGCCCGAATACAATATACCGGTGCGGATGCCCGACATTGCCGCGCGGTGGGCGATGTCCGGTTTCCCCGCGCCCATGTACCTGCCGACAAGGCTGGTCACCGCGATTTCAATGCCCAGCAGGGGGATGAAGGAAACCATGTCCCAGTTAAACATAATGGTGCTGGCAGTTGCCGCGGCGCTGCCTTTTGTGTGAAAGAGAAGAATAATCACTGAATAAGCCAGGAAGTTAAGAAAGAATTCCACGCCGGCCGGATACCCGAACCGAATTAGTTTTTTCATCACCGGCCAGTCAAAATGGAAAGAGTTCATCACCGTAAAGTCTTTGCGGTTGCTGCGGCCCAGATACAACCAGGCCATGACTGCCAGGGCCGTTGCCTGGCCTGAAAGAGTTGCCAGTGCGGCGCCCCTGATTCCCATAACCGGAAAGCCGAACCTGCCGAAAATGAGCACATAATCAAGGCCGACATTCACCATGAGCGCGGCAAGAGTGGCTGCCATGACCACTCTCGTTTTTCCGATTCCCGAAAAATAACAGCTCAGGCAGTTTCTCAGAAGGCCCAGTGTCACCCCGCATACCAGAATATTAAAATATTCCATCTGGGGCATCTGTTGTTCAGGGGGGATGTTCATGGCCGCGATCAAGGAAACAACCAGCGGCCTGAACGCGATGATAAGGGGAGTCGCGGCCAGCACGATAATGATCGCCTGAAACGTGGCGACCGGGCTCAGGTCTTTTCTGCCTGACCCAAGATACTGGGCGACAAGGGCGTTCGAATATCCGGTCAGGCCGATGAAAAAAAACATCAGGGTCTGGACCATGACCCCGCCTCCCATGGCGGCGTTCATGTGTTCCGGCCCGAGGAGCGCGAGAAAATAGCGGTCGGTAAAGACCATGACCCCGTCGCAGGCTGTTGAAACGATCATGGGAAGGGCCATGGCAAGCATTTCATAAACGCCGCCCTGCCAGTCAGGATTGAGGTGTTTCGCAAGATTCATGGTCACGCAGCGCCCCGCATGGTATTCCCCGGCGCGAGCTAACCCGCCCGGAGCCACACAGGGTTGTGCGCTGAAGGTCTTTTGTCAAGAAATTAAAAGGCTGATAAAATCTTCCTGAAACACTCTTCCATGTCCTGAACATCATTGTTCGAAAGGGTAAGCACGGGCCTTACAATCACGCTTTTGCGGTCAACCCGGCCCCTGGTACAGATCATCCCGCAATTTTTTGCTTCAACGCAGAAACGCTGTGCTTTCTTCTCGTCTTTCAGTATGATTGAAAGCAGCAGCCCCTCTCCCCAGACATCATGAATCAGATACTTGTGTTCAGCGGCAATTTTGTGGAGTACGGCCTTTAAAACGGCACCACGCCTCTTTGCGTTTTCCCAGGGACGTTCTTTCTCGTAGAGCTCCAGGGCCTTGACCGCGACCATGCAGCCGACATCATGCCCGCCGAACGTGCAAAGATGAATAAGGGGATGATGATCGAAAAACGACTTCAGTGTCCGGGTAAAAGAAATAGCCGACATGGGAAACATCCCGCCCGTAATCGCTTCACCGAGCACCGCGATATCGGGCTCAAACCCGAAATACTCGAATGAAAACCGTTTCCCCGTGCGCCCGAATCCGGTCTGTGACTCGTCCACGATCAGCATCGCGCCGGACCGGTCGCAGAGGTCCCGCAGCTGCCTGTAATATTCATTTTCCGCATAACGGCACCCGTTCTCGGCCTGGATCGTTTCAAGTACCACCGCAGCGGTTTCTGACGAGACCGCCTTCCGCGCGGACTCGATGTCCCCGAAGGTGACCATCTGTATTTCAGGTATGCCGGGGCCGAAAAGATTCCGGTCTTCAGTGCCTGACATGCTCAGTGAAAATCCCGTATGGCCGTACCAGCCCCCGTCAACGGTAACGATCCCCGGCCTGCCGGTGTATCCGCGGGCAAGCTTGCACGCAGCGTCCATCGCTTCCCCTCTCACCACGGTAAAAAGGGCGCACTCAAGTTTTCCCGGCATAAACGCGGCAAGCTTCTCTGCCAGCAGGGCCTTTTCCTCAGAGATGGCGATAAAGTTTCCCTGGTCTGTTATCCGCGCGGCCTGCCAGAGCGCATCGGCCAGGTCGTCCCTTCCCCTTCCGAGGTTGAAGGTCGCCGCCGAGGTAAAGCAGTCGATATATTCATTTCCCGATGAATCAAAGAGCCGCGGTCCCGAGCCGCCGGCCTCAATGATATCAAGTCCTTCCGCCCTCATCTTTGCCACATAGCCCTTTGAAAACACGCCGGCGGCATCCCTGAGCAGTTTGTCTCGGTCACCATTATTTTTCTGAGCGGTCTTATTCATTGCCTTCCTCCCTTCATGTGCGATTTTTGCTGCTAAGCAAGATGCAGTTTCCGCAGAAAGTTGTTCACGACTATGAGCACATTCACATTGTTAAGAATCTTTTTGAAAAATGATATTTTCGCCAGGGGAAGCATTAGGGCCAGATAGAGCCCCATTCCCTTTACCGCTTTTTTTATCTTCACCAGGATATCATCGATTTCACGATCACTCGCCGTGATCGGCACCATAAAACGCATAACCTGCGGGGCATTTCCCGAATAGGCGGCGAACACGCCCTCTTTCGCCAGATTGTCAGCCATGAGCACACCCATGAATTCATGAATATACTCGACCCCGAGCATGAGCCCCTTGCCCCGGATCTCTTTGATGATCTTCGGATACGACTTCATGAGATCATCAAGCCCTCTCCTGAACGTTTCACCCCTTTTCGCGGCGTTCTCCCAGACCCTGTTTTCAAAAAGAAAATCGATCACCCTGCATGATATCGTGCACCCGATATCCGAACCGCCGCCGAACGATTCGTGAAAGTCAGGATGAGCATCAACAAATTTCGTGAGCACCTCAATGTCGCGGTAGACTATGGCGCCGTTGGGGTAAACCCCGCCGCTCAGGGATTTCGCCAGGGTCATGATATCAGGCACCACGCCGGAGTACTCGCTGTAAAAAAGACGGCCCGTCCGGCCGAAACCGGTCTGTATCTCGTCAAAGATGAGCATGATCCCGAGTTCATCACACAGGGCGCGCAGGCCCCTGAGGTACTCGTCGCTTCCCACGTGGATGCCGCCCTCCCCCTGCACCGGCTCAAGGATCAGGGCCGCGGTGTTGCGCGACGCCGCCTTCCTCGCGGCCTCGAGATCGCCGAAGGGAACAAAGCTGAAGCCGGGCTTGAGCGGCTCAAAAAGTTCCTTGTAGTAGTCCTTGCCCCCGGCCGAAAGGCTGTACCCGGAATGGCCGTGATAGGCGTTGACCATGGCAATAATGTCCGTCCTGCCTGTTGCGCCGAGCGCGAGTTTAAGCGCGCACTCGATTGAGTCGGCCCCGCTTCCGGTCAGGACCACGCGCTTGAGATCGCCGGGTGAAATTGCCGCAAGCCTTGTGGCGAGTTCAACCTTACTCGAAGTTAAAAGACAGTGACTGCCCATATCGGTGTCGTGCAGGCCGCTCAGGCCGTCGATCACCTGGCTGTTTCTCCTTCCCACATTAAAAGACCCTGCTGACGAAAAAGCATCGATAAACTGTTTTCCTGAAGTGCGGTCAATAAAACCGGCCCCTTTCCTCTCGGACTCGAGAATATCCAGGTGCCCGGCAGCGAGAAAACGGATCTGCTGTTTTGATAGGTGCTTTCCAAAAAGATCAAAGGCTTTCCTGTTCTTTTGTCGAACATCATCGGATACTTTTTCGCTCATAATTCCCTCCGGTTAATTTTATGCTATTTTCTGGTCGTCGCAGTTCATGCCATGCGCCTGTGCGACCTGCTCACTGGTAAGTTTGCCCCTGTATACGTTAAGCCCCTTTCTCAGGGCAGAATTGCTGCGAATAGCCTCATCCGCGCCCCGGTCCGCTATCTGAAGCGCATACGGGAGGGTAACATTGGTCAGGGCATAGGTGGATGTTAACGGCACCGCCCCCGGCATGTTCGCCACGCAATACAGGACAACGCCGTCAACCATAAATGCCGGCTCAGCATGGGTTGTGGGCCTGCTCATTTCAGTGCATCCCCCCTGATCAATCGCGATGTCAACGATCGCGGCACCTTTTTTCATTACGTTGAGATCTTCTTTTTTAACCAGCTTCGGGGTCTTTGCCCCGGGAATGAGCACCGCCCCGATGACCAGGTCAGACTGGGCAAGGCATGCGCGGATGTTTGACGGGCTTGACATAATGGTAACGACCCGGGAATGAAAAATGTCTTCAATATAACGCATGCGGTCAGCAGAGACATCAATGATCGTGACCCTGGCCCCCATGCCCGCCGCGAGGTGCGCGGCGTTTATTCCCGACACTCCGCCTCCGAGGATGGTCACTTCTGCGGGCCTTACGCCCGGAACACCCGCGAGCAGGAGCCCCCTGCCGCCGTTGATCGTTTCAAGGCACCTGCATCCTGCCTGGACCGAGAGGCGCCCGGCAATCTCGCTCATGGGAGTAAGCAGGGGAAGCAGGCCGTTATCGGTCTGGACTGTTTCATACGCGATGCCGATGACTTTTTTTTCAAGAAGTGTCCGTGTTAATCGTTCGTCCGCGGCAAGATGAAGGTAGGTAAAAAGGACCTGCCCTTCACGCATTCGCGAAAATTCCTCTTCAATGGGCTCCTTGACTTTAATGATCATTTCAGAATCCTGCCACACTATATCAGCGCTGTCAATTATCTCCGCACCGGCTGCCTCATATTCGGCATCCGTGAAACCCGAGCCAAGGCCGGCCGATTTTTCCACCATCAGTGAATGCCCATGGTTAATGATTTCAGCTGCGCCAGGCGGGGTCAGAGCAACTCTCCTTTCCTGGGGCTTAATTTCCTTTAAAACTCCTATCTTCATACAGGTATCCTCGCAAAAATAAAGTATATGCAAAAAGGGAACATCTTGTTTGAATCATGCAATACGTAAAAATTCCCCTGCATTTTCGTAAAGAATGCTCAGACTAAAATTTCGCAATGGAGAAATGACGAATCACCCGGATGACGGGAAAAGCCCTGTTTCAATCTAAATATTAATGTTTTAATAATTAGTCATCCGTATGACTAATATAACATACCAGTTTAATTTTGTCAATCTATATATTAATTATTCATATACCCGGAGAATCCAGAAGGTATCGGTGAGGCCATTAGAATTATACCCTGTTCCTCACCGGTATTTCTTCTTGACAGGAATAACTGCCAAACATGATAACTGAGATTAAGTTCCCATCATCTTAATAATTGCATTACGGGTTCCATTTGGTCACTATAAACAACGGCGCTTCTTTGCAGCGCCGGCAATAATAAAAAGACACTGCACGTGTTTTCCATAAAACGAGGATTCAATGTCACGAAAAAGCGTCCAGGAAGAAAGACGTCTTCAAATATTTAGCGCACTTCGCGAATGCCTTCTGCAAAAACCATTTAACGAAATATCCACGCGGGAAATTGCCCGTCTTGCAGAAGTTAATCATGGGATGCTCTATTATTTCTTCAACAGCAAGGAAGATATATTACTTCAGTTCATCGACTTTACTATTGATAGATATAAAACTGTTTTTTATGAGTGGCTTAACAGGCACCTGAAGGACGGCAAACCGGATAAAGAATTCATTAAAGAGCTCTTTTCTTTCATAATCCAGAAAATAACAATGAACAAAGACCTCTCAAAAATTTTTATCGAGATATGGTCAATTGCAAGCCACAATACCGAGGTAAAAGACAAGCTCAGAAGCCTTTATAATGACTGGGAGCAGATCGCCCTTGAAATGTTTACCAATGCGGGAATTGACAATAAAACCTCAAGGCTCGCAACAACGGCAATGGTCACTTCCTTCGAAGGTATTTCCCTCTTTTCCATACTCCAGGATGACCGCACTGCGCATCTTTCTGATGTCCTTAAATGGCACCGGGACAGGATCATTGACCTGATGCCATAAGACGATCCGGAAAAACATCCATGATGAAATGATATCCGGGATCGATTGATAATCAAGCAACCATGTCTACGGCGTATAATCCACGCCTTAACATTTCATTTGTTTGTATGGATATTATTGTAGGAATACGGATTAAAAAAATCTTCAAGGACCGTTTGTTTGGTCACGGTGCTGCCTTCCTGTATTGAGTGGCGCAGCACCGTATTCAGGAAAATAGCGCCTACCAGAACCGCCACTGCCGCTGAAATGGTAAAACTATACGACAGAAAACTCATGATCAAGCCATGCTGTTGCACGGAAAGAGGCTCTGTGGCAAACTCGGACGCAAAAACAGCGGAGGCGATTTTTTTGCTCCATCGTTTGCTTGATTCCCTTTTTGAAAGTTCTTTTTCAAAAATTTTATTAATTTTTTTCTCATTCATAGATTACCCCCCTCCTGAGCGCGATCCTGCTTATCATGTCTTTACCGCGATGTATTCTCGATTTCACCGTCCCCTTTTTAATAAGCAATGCCTGGGATATTTCTGTTTCAGACCTGCCCAGGAGCAGTAACTCAAACACGTCCCGGTATTTTTTGGGAAGGTCTTTGATAATTTTTTTTAATAGTTCTATTTCTTCACCATCATTTGCTTTTTCATAGGTGCCAATAATTTCGAGCTCCTGTTTCATGCGGGCAATACGCATATCTTCGCGTGACATCTTTTCTCCCATGCGCAGGGACTCGTTTCTGGCGATCGTGTACAGCCAGTTTAACAGGGACTTCCGGTCATTAAACTCCGCGAGTTTCAGGCCGCGGTATGCGCGTATATATGTTTCCTGCACGACATCATCAATCGCCTGGTAATACTGTGCAGAAAGATATCTCCTTACCGCGGCCAGGACAATTCCTTTTGTCTCTTCGACAAAATTGCAAAATTCTTTTTCATTCATAAATGACGACCTAATAACCTCTCCTCTCTGTTATCTATGCCGTCACGGAATAAAAAGGCCGGGAGGATGATCGGGAGGGCCCGGCTCACGGTCTCCTCCGGGGCCCGGAGGATGGCCTTCAGGCGGGCCGCCTTTTCGCAACCGCTTCATCTCCTTCCTTTTTAATTCCCGAAACTTTTTTAGCTGCTCAGGTGATAATACCCCCTCAATTTCATAAATCTGTTTGATATGTAGAACTTTCAGCTCTTCTTCAACCGGATTGAGCGAACGAATTGCGGCGCGAACCGCGTTTTCATTAAAAGACTCTGCCTCTAAAAGATTCTTTTGTGCATCAAAGACAGCATGAATTTTTTCCCGATACTCTTCTTCTTTTTTTGTGTTTTTCTCAACAATATTCTTGATCCGCCTTATCTGTTCAGTGCTGAGATCCAGATCTCTTTCCAGATAACGAAGTATATGCCTTCCGCCAGGGCCACCCGGGGGACCGAATTCAGGCCCTCCCCTGTCCAGAAGCCGGTGAAGAGGACCGGAAACAATAATACCCCCAGCGAAAGCTAAAGCAATCACCAGGATCCCGATCAGCACATTATTGTTCTTCATTCTATACTCCTTACACATTCAGGCGATCCCCGCCATATCGGTAATAATGATCATCCCGGTTACCGTATAATTCAATGGTTCCCGGGCAATAATCAATTTTGTCAGGCAATTGCGAGCAGTAGAAACTCCCGCTTTTTCGATTACATCATTATAACCGTGTATATCCTTGAATGGTTCATTTTTTTTTGAAACCAATATCTGTTTTGCCGGGTATACGTTTACAAATAAACAAAAGACAATGAAGTATTATCTTACACCTGTAATTATTGTAACAAGGTAATACCTCATCCGATTTCCGGCAAAAAGGCGGCCTGATGAACCTGATTAAAGACCCGTGGCTCCCCGTGATAAGGAATAATGGGGATGAGGAAAAAATCGCGATCAGTCAAATTCTAGATTCATATAACACTAATCCGGTAATTGATATCATAGCCCCGAGACCGGATTTTCGCAACGCCCTCTTTCAGCTGCTTATCGGCATAATCCAGGTCGCGCTCCTTCCTGAAAATGAAGACGAGTGGCTGAAAAAATGGGACACTCCCTGTTCAGCCGCTCAATGTAACGATAAAATCCTTGCTTACGAGGACTGTTTCAGGATCGATTCAGATGGGCCGGCATTTATGCAGGATTTTTCCCTGAAAGAGTTTAAAGCTGAAATGCTTACCAACCTCTTTGTCGAGCTGCCTTCCAATGAATATTTCAACAAGAAAACCCCGCGATGCGTCAATCCGTACTGGGCAGCGGTGACCCTGTACGCTTTACAGACCTTCGGCCCTGCAGGCGGCCGTGGCCATAAAACCGGCCTGCGTGGAGGCGGCCCGGTAACAACGATCCTGTGGCCCGAACAGGTCAAAGACCGGCAGTCTACCCTCTGGCAAAAACTGTGGGTGAACATCCTTTCAAATGATTACGTGCCGGGCCTGACAGGAAACCATCGTAAAAAAAACAAAGCGGACATCTTCCCCTGGATGAAACCGACAAAAAACAGCAGGGTAAAAGGGAACGGCCTGTACGCTGAAGAATGTCATCCCTTTCACATGTTTTTCGGCATGCCGCGAAGAATCAGGCTGGTTTTCGAAATAAAAGACGGGACATGCGATATTTCAGGAGAACAGGGATCAACGTTCGTAACCTCGTATAAGACATACCATTCCGGTAATGATTATTCGGGGGAATGGATTCATCCTCTGAACCCCTACCGCAAAGACCCGCAGAACCCGAAAAACCCGCCGAACCCGCTTAAAGCGCAACCCGGTGGCATAACATACCGGTACTGGCACCGGCTCGCGCTTCTGCATGTTTCGGAAAATGAAATACCCGCGCCGGTAATCGCCTGCGCGCAGACTTCTGCGCAGCGCAGGAAGGCGTTGAATGCTTCATCGGTGAAAATATGGGCAGCGGGCTATGACTTCAACAATATGAAGGCACGCTGCTGGTATGAGACAATGGTCCCATTTTATCAACTGGAACAGGAAGACGCGAAAAAAATCGCCGACATCGTCACCCGCTTTCTTTCATTCACGACCGAAGGGGCGTCAAGCGTTTCATATCGTCTTAATGAAGTCTGGTTCAGGTCTTCAAAAGAAAAAGGGGGAGACTTTTCTCATATTACCCGCTCATTCTGGGAAAATTCTGAAGGCGATTTTTACCGGATATTAATGCGTCTTGTAAAAAATATCTCTGATGATCGCACTGTTTCGGAATGCGCATTGGACTGGAAAAACACGATCATCAGCAACACCCTTGAACTTTTTGATACCTGGGCCCTTTCGGACCAGACGAATCCCTATAAAATGAAAAAAACGATCATTGCGCGGAATGGGTTAAAAAGGGCCCTGTACGGGTCTTCCAAAAAATATTTAAACGACATGCTTGAGACGTCACAGGGGGGATGATGGAAAAGGTCGCTGAAAAAAAATCCGGATACAAAAAAATCTCCGAAAAAGAAGAAAAAGCGCTTTTCGAGTGGTGGCACTGGCTGCATGGACATAACGGTCAGCGCGCCGGACTGCGACGGTGTTCATCGTTCGCCCAGGTTTCACTGCATCCTGAAACATTTCTGATTAAACACATCATCCCCCATATATCCCATGAAGCGGCCGCCGTTACTGCCGGAATTCTGTCGCATATCGACAGGGACGACAACAAAAACCTGAACAAAAAATTTATTGAAACGCTCGCACGCTCCCACCGCACCGGGCGCCCGCCGTTTTCGGAAACACGGTTCAGGCACCTCATATCGGCACACAACTGGGATGAGCTCTACTCTGAACTGCTCAGGGCGGTCAAACTCCTTAAAGGCAAAACAAACCCGGTTGCGGTCGCCGATGTCATTCTTCGCTGGGATGATGAGTTCCGATCGATTAACAATAGAAACGGGCTGGCAGCGGGACTCAGGTTTGAACTGTCGGAAGAATATTTTTCACTGGTGATAAAAAATAATTAAGAAGGAATCGATCATGTCACAGTTTATTCAACTGCATTTATTAACTTCGTACGGGCCGTCTAACCTGAACCGGGATGACCTGGGCCGACCGAAAACGGCGATAATGGGAGGCGTTGAGCGCCTGCGCATATCGTCCCAGAGCCTGAAAAGGGCCTGGCGGACCTCGGACATCTTCGAAGAGGAGTTGAAAGGAAACATCGGGAAAAGAACAAAACTGCTCGGGATAAGTATTTATGAATACCTATGCGACAAGTCAATCAAAAAAAAGCAGGCGAAAGAATGGGCACAGGCCATTGTGTCGCAATTCGGCAAGCTCAAAACCGCGGACAAAAACAATCCGCTGAATGACCTCGAGATCGAACAGCTCGTCCATATCTCCCCCGACGAAGAAAAAAAGATATATCAACTCGCGGACCTCATAGCGGGCCGGAACAAAGGCCCCGGAGAGGAAGAGCTGCAGCTTTTGCGAAAAGACATCCAGGCAGCAGACATAGCGCTTTTCGGAAGAATGCTTGCCTCTCACCCCGCTTATAATGTCGAAGCCGCGGCGCAGGTCTCCCACGCGCTGACCGTGCACGGGGTGAGCGTCGAGGATGACTATTTCACCGCGGTTGACGACCTCAATACGCGCGAGGTCGACATGGGATCGGCCCATATCGGCGAGCTGTGCTTCGGTGCGGGCGTCTTCTACACGTATGTCTGCATCAATAAAACACTGCTTGATGAAAACCTCAACAACGATTCTCTTTCAAAAAGCTCGATTAAAGCACTTGCGCTATGCGCCGCGCAGATAGCCCCTTCGGGGAAACAGAACAGTTTCGCCTCTCGTTCCCGCGCCTCCTATGTTCTTGCCGAAACCGGGCCGCAGCAGCCCCGCCAGCTTTCGGCCGCTTTTTTAAATCCGGTGGCGGGCAATGACATTATCAACACCGCGATCAAACGCATGGAAACCCTGTGCGAAAACATGGACAGGGTTTACGGCGCGTGCGCGGACAGGCGTTATTCGATCAATGTTGAGAAAGGCTCAGGATCCCTGGACAAGCTTATAAAATTCATTACGGAGTAGTCAATGCAGTACTGCGTGTTTCAGTTATATGCGCCGCTCATGTCATGGGGCGAAACCGCCGTGGGAATGGAGCGGCGCAGCTCTCCACAGCCTTCAAGATCAGCTGTTATCGGACTTGTCGCGGCGTCACTGGGAATCAAAAGGGAGGATGACAGGCGGCAGATCCTTCTTGCGGAAAAAATCGGCGTCGGGGTTAAACTGCTCAGCCCCGGAATCATGATCCGCGACTTTCACACAATACAGATTCCACAGCCGTTAAAAAAAAGACCGTTTTTCACGCGGAGAGATGAAGTGACCGGGAATTCCATGAAAACAGGAACCGTGTTGTCAAAGCGTGAATACCGGTGCGATTCCATGGCTTTCGTCGCTCTGTGGATCAACTCTCCGGTCCCGGAATTAACCGTTGAATCGATTAGTGCCGCCCTGAAAAAACCGGTGTACCAGATCTACTTCGGCAGAAAATCATGCCCGCCGGCACTGCCGCTCATGCCGTACATAGTCGAGGCCGACACCATGAGGTCGGCGCTTGACAGGACAGCCTTTCCTGAAGTCTCATCACTTGCCGTTACCGAAAAAGAGATGAAAAAACATGCCGCCATGAGCGATAGCCGCATTTTTAATAAAAAATACATTGCCTACTACTGGGATGACAATGCCGCTGCCGGAATCGAGGCCGAAAACCGGACAGCACGGTATGACCAGCCCGCGGACAGAACGCAATGGCGTTTTTCTTTACGGCATGAAAATTCTCACCACATTCAAAGGGAGCGTGACGATGTATTTCAGCCGAATTAAGCCTGCAGCAGGCCCGGAAATATTCAGCTACCTGAACTCGGACAAAGCAGAAGACCTCTACTCCGAGCACCAGCTGCTCTGGTCGATGTTCCCCGGCGAACCGGATTCCGACAGGGACTTCCTGTTCAGAAAGGAGACAACGGCAAACGGGCCGTTTTATTACGTGGTTTCCCGGCGCACTCCCGCGCCGAAAAGCCCCCTGTTTAACATTGAAACCAAGGAATTTTCGCCCGTGATAAGGGCCGGTGATAAATTTTCTTTTTCTTTAAGGGCGAACCCGGTTATAGCCAAAAAAAAGGAAGGCGAAAAAAATTCAAAGCGCCATGATGTCTGGATGAACGCGTTGATCGAAGGAAAAAAAAGGGGCTATCACTCAGCCGAGCTGAACGCCTATGCCAGCCTTCAGGCAAAGAAGTGGCTTATAAGCCGGTCACAGGACTGCGGGTTCACCACTGACGAAAATTCGATAGCTGTCGAAAGCTATACCCACCACCGTTTTTACGGGAACAAAAGCAGGCGGGTAATCAATTTCAGCTCCCTCGATTACCGCGGCGTTCTCGAGGTAACGGACGAGAAAGCCATGCTCGACACGCTGTATCACGGCATCGGCAAGGCGCGGGCGTTCGGATGCGGACTTTTGCTCATTAAAAAAATATAACTGATGTTGTACGTTCACCACACCCGTGGTGATGAACCAAGATAATGATTCATGCGTTACTTAAACGATTGATGTCCCCGCCCCTGCGGGGATGAACCGCGTTTATTATCCAGTACGGAAGCAGAAGGATGATGTTCCCCACCGCGTGGGGATGAACCGATTATCTATGCGAAGACACGCAGTCTCAGTATGATTTCCCCGCTCCGGCGGGGATGACCCGGTAAAAGGAGCCTGTAACTGCACGGGAAGTTCTCTCCCCGCAGGTGCGGGGATGTACCGGTCAAGGATGTCTTATCACAGGCGGGCCTGGAGTATTGCCGGCGTGCCCGGGAATACTCAGGTTCAGGAAAAGGGCTTCAGTTCCCTGTACCGTTGATTCCCCGCAGGAGCGGGGACGGCCCGCACAGCGGAAAATATTCGTCAGCGGATTCAGGGTCGGGGCTGCCCCAAAAGTCGTCTCGATACTAATTTCGCAACGCTCATTGAGTGATTTTGATTGTAAAAACATCAAAATCGTATCGAAATAAGTGTGAATACTGTATCCACTTTACGAAATTCACTCGACGAGCGTTTTTTGGGACAGCCCCGATCATAGCAGGGGAAAAACGGCGCGCGCTGCCGCTTCTGACATCCGCCCGTGTGCTTTATTGCTTCTGCGCTGAAAAAAAGAGAGTTAGAACGAGTAACGGTAGTGAACTGTAGGTGTAACGATAGTGTGACGATTAAAAAAACTTTAAAATAGCCGGAAAATTCGCCTTTTTATCCAGTTTGAGGCCCCTTTCTTTCCATCGCGGGGCCTTTTTTACTAAAATTCTAAACATTGATAGACCTCAAACTATATCATTTTCTCAATTCTATTCCTAAAAATTACAGCGTTAAGTGGTATTATATTTGACTCTAAAATTGGAATATGAAATATTATCATAATAAATACTGCACGAATGGAATATTTCTAATAATAAACCATATCATGAAAATTAAGCTGACATTCATATCCGATAAAAAAATAATTTTCCCTCGCGGATACAATGAATATATCCAGGCCTTTATATACAGGCATCTTGACCGCGCAGAATCACAATGGCTTCACGACAATGGCTTTTCCTATGAAAAGCGAAGGTATAAACTCTTTACTTTTTCCGATATTGTTCCGCGCGGTAAGTACAATAAAGTGACCGGGACTTTTATTTATCCTGAACGGATCAGCCTTTATGTTTCCTCACCCGTGCACTGGATTCTGGAGCAGCTTGCCCGAAACAATATTATCAGTGAAGAAATTATACTCGGCAAAAATAACCTGCATGTTGAATCCGTTGAGATCATGGGGAATGAATACATTGAGCTATCTCCGGTCAAGGTGCGTACACTTTCGCCAATAGAGGCCCATACCACATTCGAGAAAGAAGACGGCAAAAAGAAAACGCATTATTATACTCCCTTTGAAAATGATTTTTCTGATCAGATCAATGCCAATATCAAAAAGAAATGGCAGTCATTACATGAAACTGAATTAAGTGATAATATCACTATCAAACCGCTGTTTAACGGTAATAAATACGAAAGGATACGGTTTTTCGGGACAGGAGAAAATAAAACAGTCATTAAAGCATGGCACGGGTATTTTGAATTACAGGGAACACCCGAGGTTATAGCCTTTGCTCTTGACGCCGGCCTGGGTTCGCGCAACAGCCAGGGGTTTGGGATGATAGAGGTTGTGTGATGCCTACCCCCCCTCGGTCTCCCCTGACAGGGGGGAGGTAAGAGATTAAAAGCTCTCTGCGAGAGAGCGGAGGAATTCTGAAATGCGAGCATATGCTGACTACAAAGGCCGGGTTGGCTATTAGATCAATAATTTTTTTCCGATAAATCATTTAAATGGCAGTCGCTTTTTTATGACAGGATCATCAGGGACCAGAATGAATTGAACAATGTGAGAAAATATATCCGGGATAATCCATTAAGGATTCATGCGTAATTGTTTTGCAGGGAAAAGATTTGGTTCCTTCTGCGCGGAGATGCGACCGCAAGAAGCCGATTTACATATATTTACCAGGAGATAAATTCATGAAATTATTTTTTTCAAAAAAACAATACCAGCAGTTGTTCAAAGCAATTGCCGTTGCCCGATGGATCGCGGAGGTGGGGACTGATTACGGCGCAGAAGGAAAAGAATTCAAGGATTATTATACTGAAATAAAAGAAATAGCTGATTACATTGAATCCTTTGCCGGGGACATGCAAATGTTAAAATTCGTTGATGATGAATCTGATGAATATGATCAATTCATGAAAGATATTTCAGATATAATGCATGAATACGAAGAATCAATTTTTTACGACAAGCTCGTTGATAAGCTCTGCGTGCGTGATTGCGTAAAAAAATACGGCAACGCTTTTTTCGACATGGACCCGGTTGAATCCATGAAAAAGCGGCTCGAGTTTGCCAGGAAATACGAGGATGAGATATATGAGAACGGGGTTAAGAGATTGGAGATTGTGCGAAGCGGGAATTGATAGCGCATATACTCCCCCTGTGTAGAGACGCGATTAATCGCGTCTCTACACAGGGGGAGCAGGAAAAACATAAATATTTTCCCGGCAATGAATTTAATGGCAGGTGCGGTGGCGTGATGAGAGTTATTGGGGGTTTGGGTGGAGATAGTAAAGTTTAATAAAAAACAAGAATGGTAAAAATTATGAGCCTTGCGTATAAACTATGGAAAATAGGAAGTATTCTTGAATTGAATGATATGCGAGAGTGTATTCAAGAAGATATACCTGAAAAAATTAATGATCCAATATATATAAATATCGATTTTAAGTTTAATAAAGAAAATAAAATTGAATCAATTCTTTTGAAAAATGATGGTGTATCAAAAGATAAATTCTTTTTTTCTAAAAAAATAGGCGGAAGTGGTACTGGCATTTATTACTTATATCCGAATTTAGCAGTACAAAAAGGAGAGCCAGGTGATAAGTTGAATCTGTTGATAAATACAGTACAAAGTATTATCAATGTTCATTCAAGAGGAAAAAATAAGAAATATACAGAAGAAATAATTCAGATAATTAAAAAGATACAATATGATATTGAAAAATTTGATTTAGAGAAACAATTAAAAAGTGAAAAAAAGAAAGATAAAATAAAAAAAATTGAAAATAAATTGAATAGTCTCGATGAGAGTATTAAGAATCGAAAAGAAAAACTATCGTCGAGTGAAAATTCCTTAATAAATATTTACAAAAAAATTTCTAAATTTGAAAAATCTGATTACATAATACTGTTTAGTATAAACGGAAAAACATTCTATGAACAAATGCCTGAAATATGGGAAAATTGGCACAACTCGCCTGCTGTTAAGAATAATGATACAAAGAATGGATATGATGCTTTTACCAATGAGGAAACTGAAATAGGTTATAGACCTGAAGTAAAAGTATTTTCCTATGACCAATATCATGATAATTATAAACATAGAATAAATGAAAACTTACCACTCTCTCAGCAAAGTGCCCGCAATATAAAATTTGCCTGGATATATATATTGAACAATTTAGTATTCAAATATAAGGGATTAGAGTATGTTATTATTCCCAATTTACTTTGTGATGATTCTGAAATACATAAGACTATTCTAAAACGTCTTGTAAATGCAAATAAGAAATCAACTGAAAAGAAAAATATATTAAAGACGCTACACGATAAAGAAGCAAAAATAGAAAAGGATTTAGAAAAATTAAAAAAGAAACAGACAAAACTTCAGTTAAAAAAGATTGATACGTTAAATGAAGAATACAAACAGTTAAAGGATGAAATAGAAAATAGCGAAACAGGTCTTATTTCTGAGTTGAATGAACAGGTTGACGAAATTGGTGATTTGAAAAATTCAATAACATTGGATTATCTTTTTACTTCAATAAATAAAACTGATCTTTCTTTTGATATAAAGGGAAGCATTGAGGATGTAATACCAAGCAAGTTTACTCAGATTGTCAAAGCAATGGACGAAAATGATATTGATGATAAAATAAGCTTAAAAATGAAGAACCGTAAACAGAACTTGTTACAGAACTATTTTAATCGGAATGAGTTATATCTGGCATGCAATAGATCAACCCTGGATGAAAAATATAAGCTAAAAAACGTAATAGTAAAAGAAAGAATTGAATTAGCAAAATTACTTTTGACAGATGAAAGAATCAGCATGGAACAACTGTTGAGGAAATTTGATTATCATCGACAAAAACGGTATGACCTTAAAAAAAGAATAACAAAAGAAGGAACTAAAGAATGGATTGAATATACAAATCAGTTTGTTTTATCTGAACAACGTATATACCATTTTTTTCAGAGTCTTGATAAAATTAAGGAGTAGAATATGAATGAAAGAGTTCATTTTGATGAGTACTATGAGAGACGCTTAGATGCTGGACAAACAAAATTTTGGGAATTGCCTGCAATAAAAAAGGCCTATTTTATTGGGGCATATGCACGTGCAGTAATAATAAGTTCATTATATTCCGTTGTAAGTAAAGAAAATACAACTTTTAAAAACTGGCTTTCTAATCAAATTATAAGTTATAGAAATTTAGATAGAATATTTGAGAATGCCTTCCGGTTTGAACAAAAGTTAAAGTTAAATATAAGAAATGATTCGGAAGTACGTCGTCTTGCCCATGAAATTCCAGTGCCAAAAGCAACAGGTATATCAAATTCAAAAATATCTTATGCATTTGTAGCAGGATTTGATGATTACAGTACGTTTTTACATGAAAATCCATTAGAAAATTTAGATAATAAAAACAAATAGGTGGAGGTATAATGTATGGAAAATTTAGCAAAACACAGCGAATTGCTTTTTATCTGGGATGCGAAAATGTGTAATCCAAATGGAGACATGTCGGCTGATAATGCGCCCCGTTTTGATGATGTGGATGAAAAAGCAATAGTGAGTGATGTACGGGTAAAACGGACAATTAGGGACGATCTTCAAAATAGAAAGAACCAATTGATATTCATAAATAATGAAGAAATTATTAGTAATGGGCTCAATGCCGAAAGTCGATTTAACCAACTTAAAGAAAGTAGCAAAGAGGAAGACGCCAAGAAAGTATTTCTATCGTGCATAGACAATCGTTTATTTGGAGGAGTGGCTCCTAAAAGCGGTATTCAATTAGTTGGTGCTGTACAATTCAGCTGGACCAAGTCATTAAACAAAACAGAAACCATTTTAAAAAGTGGTACCGGTGCATTTGCAAATCCAAGTAAGGATTCTGATGTTGGTGAAGAACGTCGCAAAACATTTAGGGCGGATAATTATATTCCATACGGACTTTTCCCTATGTATGGCACGATTAATCGATTGCAGGCATTACGTTCTGAGACCACGGAAACTGATGTTCTTGAGATGCTTGATTCATTATGGCATGGAACAAAATTGCTTAATACGCGAAGTAAAGAAGGACAAAAGCCTCGTTTGTTGTTGCGTATAATTTATAAAGAAAAAAGCAATTATTTTATTGGGCTCATTGATGAATTAATTCACCTTGAAAATGAAGATAGTGAAGTAATCAGAGCTATTGATGAAGCTACTATCAATTTTGATGCTCTGGTTAATGGGATAAATAAAATGGAAGAGCACATTGAAAACGTAATCATTGTGTATGATGACTCTATGGGAAGATATAAGAAAAAATTAGAAGGAATAAAAAAGGTTCAATTTATTGATGAAGTATCAATACAAACAAATAAATAGGTGAGTCATGTTTGCATTTAAATTATGGTCGAAATTTGGTGTGTTTCGTGACCCCATAACGATTACACAAAATATAACATTACCCATCCCTCCTAAAACAACAGTTGGTGGAATTTTAGCAGCAATAATTGGATTAGATTATAATAAGTATTTTCAGGATGAAAATTACTTTAACTTTATATATTCTGTAGTATTGTCAAAGGAAATTCGAAAAAAGAGCTTTGCCCAAAATTATGTGATGGATTATACAAAAAAATCTGAGGCGAAGCTCACTGTATTCAGTAGTATTGAAAAAAATATGGATAAAATTTTTACAAAAATGGCTTATCCAAAACCGATTTTTCGCGAAATATTACTCGATCCCGAATATCTGATATTTGTAGATGGATTTAAATACGAAACTGAAATTATAGAATTATTAACAAAACATCAATCTGTATATCCTCTTTATATGGGTAATAGCGAATTTGCTGCTAATTATGAATCTATTATGTGTGAAAACTTTAAGGAGAAGTCGGTTGATGTCCTCGATTCTTTTACGGAACAAGGTGACAAGATTAAATTTGAACCTGGAAAGAAATATACAAAAGTGTATGCTGCAACCAAGGTCAGAGAAAACAGAGAATATCGTGACTATAAAGATGTTGTTGTTTCAAATGGAAAAATTTGTTTTAAGAAAAAAATAACATGTTTAGCAATCGAAACGCAATATGGAGAGTTTAATTGTGAATTTATCTGAGATTGATAACTCCCTTCTCTCACACCCAGGTTATCCTTATAAAAAACATATACTAAATATATATGATTCTTTTGATGATGACTTGCATAAAGAAGCATCTTTATATCATGATATTGGCAAATTATCAGATGAGTTTCAGGAGTATATTCGTAACCTAAAAAACAAAAATACAACACACTCTTTTGAAAGTGCATTAGCCTATCTAATAGATAATGATAATGAAATAACTCCTGAAAAATTTTATGTCTTTTTGGCAATAATTAAACATCATGGGGATCTGCCCGATGTCAATGAATATATGGAAGATCATTTATCCGCTGAGTCCTCATATAGCTGTATGCAGTCAAAGTTAGAAATTATATTACACCGAGCGCATATATCTAAGGATATTGATATAAATCAAATACCAGACTTTTTTGATACAGAAACTTTTGTTGAAGATCATGAATTGAATTTACTCGATAACTATTTTAAAGTTAAAGAGATTTTTTCAAAGCTAATTTTTGCGGATAAATATGAAGCGATTTTTAAAGAAGCGTATAAAGCATCCAATTTTGATAAAACGGATATATATATTGATAAATTATTAGCCATAATCAAAACAAAGTCAAACCAGCTTTCTTCAATAAGAAATAACGCCAGATTAGATATTCTGAATAACTATGAAATTAATAAGTACAAAAGAATATTTATCATTGAAGCACCAACTGGTATTGGTAAAACATTTACCGCACTTCATTTGGCACTGAAAATTGTTAACGACAAAAAGAAAAAACGAATTATTACTGCATTACCTCTAACATCAATTATTGATCAAACCTATGAAGTATACTCACATATAATTGATAGTGACGATCTTTTAAAATATCATCATCTTACAAACACAAAAAGCTATAATTATAAAAATGAAGAAAGTGATTTAAGCATACTGCAGAAAAATGACTACCTTGCGTCTTCATGGTGTTTTGACAAGGTAATCGTTACTACGTTTAATCAGGTGTTTAATGCATTTTATTCTAATAGAAACAAAGATTTAACAAAATTCTGGGTGCTTCGTGATTCAGTTATCATATTTGATGAAATACAAAACATCCCGCGTATTCTATTACAGGATATTGCAAAAACACTGAACATTCTTTCAACTGAGTATAATATTGATTTTATCTTAATGTCGGCTACAATTCCTGCTATTAAAAATTTCTTAAATACAGAAATAACCTGTGATCTGTTAGATCTCAGCTATTTTTCAAAAGACTTTAATAATCGCTATAAGCTTATTGTTAACCAAAAAATTGATTCTTTGGAGATTCTGGCAGAAAATATATGTAAAGTGAATAATGAATATAATTCTATTTTATGTGTACTCAATACAAAAAAAATGTCTTTAAAATTGTTTGAAATGTTGGAAGACCGATATCAAGATGATGAATTATATTTGTTAAATACAAATTTTATTCCTGATCATAGAAAAAATATTATCAACATAATCAAAAACAGACTTGAAGATGGGGAAAAAACTATATTGGTTTCAACTCAAGTAGTTGAAGCGGGAGTTGATTTAGATTTTGATTATGGTTTTCGTGAATTCGCACCATTAAGCAGCATCGTACAAACTGCTGGCCGAGTAAACCGAGAAGGGAGAAAAAATAATACAAAAGTTGTTATTACGGCATTACTTGATCGCTCTCCTTATAGTAAGAATGATCTCATATACGATGATGTAATAAAGTTGTTACAAGAAGAAATTGATGAAAATCAAATGTTGCCATATTTAAAGAAATACTTTGACTTGGTGATTGCTAACACCAGACCTGATTTATTATTACTAGAAGACATGAAACAACTTAAATTTTTTACTGTTTATAAAAATTTTGAAGAAAAATATATGCCTGAGATTCCAAACATTGTTTCAATTTTTATTGAAACCGAGCAAGGGTTATATGAGAAATATATACAGGAAATGGAATCCATTTTATTAAATTTGAGGGATGAGCTTACTTTAAAAATAAAGTTATCTTTAAAAACTGAATTGAAAAATTTATATAAAAAAATTTCATATAACGTAATTGACGTGCCGCATAAAGAGGGAACTAAATACTCTGAATTTTTTAAAGATGGATCAATGCGTTTTTGTCCCTATAATATAGTAATTACAGATAAGGTCTATTCAAAAAAGAAAGGGTGGATAAATAAAACAGAGGCTTTGTATTTTTAATTTAATTCAATGATTAATTTCTAACATCACCCCAAAAGGAACAAAACCCAAATGAACAACACAACCGTAAAAAAAGCAACCACAGACCTGAAACATTAATGCCAGGGAGGCCATAACCACAATGGAAGCAATAAAAAAAATAACGAGCATAAAAAACAACACCCTTCTTATTCCGGGCCTGAATGCCATTAACAACAAAAAAGTTGAGGTAATAATACTCCCTCTTGATGAGGATACGAAGACTTCATCATCCAGGCCTGCATATTCGCTCCGCGGGAAGCTTGTGAAATATGAAAATCCCTTTGAACCGACTGAATATCCCCATGTGCAGCAGATAAACTAAAAGGCGGGAATATGCACGATGATACGTCAATAACAGTGCCTCCCTCAATATACAATGCGTACCATATATGCCGGCGCGAGGCATGGCTTATGTTCAGGCAGCTTAATGCTGACCAGCAGAATTCCTATCTCGAAAGGGGACGCTTTATT
>Ga0116164_10000911_pt1 | contig 23447 bp, 20 predicted proteins | sample AD_UKC109_MetaG_FD_89888 | JGI IMG/M metagenome (GOLD analysis project Ga0116164, IMG submission 89888) | Active sludge microbial communities of municipal wastewater-treating anaerobic digesters from Hong Kong - AD_UKC109_MetaG | ecosystem: Engineered > Bioreactor > Anaerobic > Digestate... | reverse complement strand
GAATCACCGGCAAACTTCACGGCACTCTTTGGCCGGTTTGTGTGGCGGGCCGCCCCCGTTGCCTGTCTCTTGATCGTCGCATTGACGGTGGGCCTGTTAACCCTTGACTATGCCCCTGAATACGAGATAACCGCAACATTCATGACAGATCCGATAGAGAGTACGGTACAACAGCTCTGGGGAGGATAAGGAGTCGAGAATATGAATAATAAGGTGAAAGTGTCTGTTGGAATTCTGCTTGTGTTCGTCCTCGGGGTTCTTGCCGGATCGTTCGGAACGAAGGCCTACATGAAATACCGCTTTTCGCACTTTATGCAGAGAGGCCATGAGGCACGAACGGAATTTTTACTGGGTCAACTGTCCCGCGATCTTGACTTGACAGAGGATCAACGAACCGAAATCAGAAAAATCCTTACCGATTCCCATCAGAGACTAAACCAGATCAGCCGCAGGTGTCAGCCTGAAATACGCGGTATTATCGAACACGATTTCGAGATGATTCGTGAACTCCTAAACGATGAGCAGAAACCGAAATTCGATCAGTTTCAGAAGCAATTCCATAAGAAGGGAAAGCAACGGGCTTTTCAGCCGCCCCTTCCTCCTCCGCCGCATCGCTCACCTCCGATGTAACAAAGCAAAGCATAGAGCCTTACCATATGATCCCACCTGGTTGACAATCCGGTAGAAAACCACCGTTACGAGGAGATCTCTTATCATTATCTGGGGCAAAGGCTGTATTGATAATCCCTGAACTGAGCTGATTTTCTGTTACTCGTGGCGGAGGGCATCAATGGGATCAAGTGATGCCGCCCGTCGCGCCGGGAAGAAACCGAAGATGACTCCAACGGCCGCCGAAAAAACAAATGCAACGGCAACAATCTGAACATTCATGATAAACGGAAGTCCGAGCATGCGAGCACCCACTAGTGATGCGAGGAGTCCAATTATGATACCAAAGAGTCCTCCGAAAGAGGAGAGGACCACCGCTTCTACAAGAAACTGCATGAGTACTTCCCGCTCAAGGGCGCCGATGGCGAGACGGATTCCGATCTCCCGCGTTCGCTCGGTGACCGAGACAAGCATAATATTCATAATGCCGATACCTCCCACCAGGAGGCTCACAGCAGCCACCGCCCCCAGCAGTGCCGTCAGTATACGGGTCGTACCGGTCATGGCGCTGACAATCTCCTGCATATCCATGACATGAAAATCGTCGTCCTTCCCTGTCGTGATACGGCGCCGTTCCCGCATCAACCGTTCGACGCTCTCTTTTACCTCCGTCGTTGAAATACCCTCCTGAACCGACATATAGATAGTACTCACATCGTTATCGCCGGCGATACGACGTTGAAATGTCCGCACCGGAATGAGGATAAAATCATCTTGATCGCTGCCGAAACTCGATTGGCCCTTCGATTCAAGAACACCTATAATCTGGCATGATAGTTTCTGCAGTCGGACGGTAGCACCGATGGGATCCGTACTCCCGAAGAGTTCTTTTCGAACCGTTGAACCCACAATACAGACGGCCTTGCCGGAGAGCATTTCCGCGTCGGTAAATACACGCCCCGACGCAAGGTCCCAATCGCGAACCTGAAGATAGTCATTGGTGCTTCCCATAACGGTGGTTGACCAGTTCTTATTTCCGGCAATGGCCTGAGTGCTCCCTGATATTGCCGGCGCAACCGCCTCCAAACCGGAAATTTCGCGGGTGATGGCATCGGCGTCCTTTAGCTCGAACATATCCGCCTTTGAACGGGTGCCTCCGGGCCCCCGCATGCCCTGTCCGGGCCGCATCTGAATCATATTTGTTCCGAGACTGGAGATTTCGGATTTTACCTGTGCGGTGGCGCCACCTCCCAAGGTAACCATGGTAATGACGGCTGCGACGCCGATAACGATGCCGAGAACCGTCAGCGACGAACGCATGACATTCCGGCGAATTTCCCTCAAGGCGAGGATAATGGTTTCCCATATCATGATGCTATGTTACCTCCGTTCTGCTCATCCGTATCGATGACGCCGTCGAGAAATCGAATGGTTCTCTTTGCATAGTGAGCCATATCGGGCTCGTGAGTAACCATGACGATGGTGATACCACGTTCCGTATTGAACGAAGAAAGGAGTTCCATGATCTCGCGGCTGCGTTTTGAGTCAAGATTCCCCGTTGGTTCATCTGCCATGAGAACCTTCGGCTCTATCACTATGGCACGGGCAATAGCCACACGCTGTTGCTGACCTCCCGAAAGCTCTCCCGGAGTATGGGTTTCCCATCCCGTCAGCCCCACGGCATCGAGAGCTTCTCGGGCGCTGCGCCGGCGATCCCTCGCGGAAATCCCCCGATAGATGAGCGGAAGCTCAACATTTTCAAGGGCTGAGGTGCGGTTCAACAGATTAAATCCCTGGAAAACGAATCCAAGATAATGGCGACGGAGTAGTGCCCGCTGATCCCGTGACAGCGATCCCACATCAACGCCACGGAAGCGATAGCTCCCCCCGGTCGGCACGTCAAGACATCCCAGGATATTCATGCAGGTCGATTTGCCCGATCCGCTCGGTCCCATAACAGCCACAAATTCACCCTCTTCGATACGCAGATTGACTCCTCCGAGAGCGTGGACGGTTGCTCCCCCCATGCCGTATGTCTTTATTATGTCCTGCAGCTCGATCAGGGTGTTGTTTTTGTCTGAAGGGGATGGAAGGTTATTCATTTCTCCACACTCATTACGGCGACGATCAGGGGTGTTCCGGCTTGCAGATCGCCGCCTCTTATCTCTGTCCTGACGCCGTCGGTCGCTCCGGTGGTAACTACAACGGGAACAGCCGTGCCGTTGTGAACCATCCATACGCGCTGCTGCGATTTGTTCACCGTTACGGAACCATTATTTTGGGAATTTTTACGACGTTGCGGAGGACGAGGAAGGATCTTGCTTACAATGCTTCCGTTGCCCGACTGTTTCTCGGCCATAGCGGCGGTATCGATCGGCGGAGTGAATCGCAGAGCGGCGTTCGGCACAAGGATGGCATTGTCGATCCTCTTGACTGTGATATCGGCCGTTGCGGTCATACCGGGCCTCAGAAAGAGGTCTGAGTTTTTCACGGTAAGCACCGCCTTGTATGTGACAACGCCATCCGTTTCTTCCGCCCCGTATCGGACCTGTGCAATTTGTGCCGGAAATGATCGACCGGGATATGCATCAACGGTAAAGGTGGCCTCCAGCCCATCTTGTACCTCACCAACGTCCGCTTCATCGATGTCCACATGGAGTTCCATCTTGGTAAGGTCTTCAGCCAGTGTAAAGAGAACCGGTGCCTGGAGTGATGCAGCCACCGTCTGGCCGGGTTCAACGTCCCTCACAAGGACGATACCGTTTATGGGTGACCGGATAACGGTCTTTGTCAGATTCGTTTCATCCGATTCAAGTGTCGCCTGTGCCTGCGATACCTGTGCCTTTGCACTCGATTCGTCTGCCCGGGCGCGTTCAAATTCGGCTTCGGCGGTATCCATGTCCTGCTGTGACGGAACCTTGCCGCCGCTTAACAAGCGAACCTTTTCCATCCGTTCAAGGTTAAGCCTTTTTTCCTTCACGGTTGCCTGGGCCTGCAGCACCTGTGCCTTTGCTGATTCGAGGGATGCCTTGGATTTCCTGACCTCGGCTTCGAGTTTCGTCGTATCGAGGCGTGCAAGTATCTGCCCAACCTTCACATGGTCGTTATAATCTGCTTCGACGGTTTTTATAATCCCTGACAGTTCACTCCCTACGTCAACCTGATTGGTCGGCTCCAGGTTGCCGGTGGCGGTAACGATAATCGTCAGATCTCCCCGTTCAGCGACTTGCGTACGGAACTGAAGCGGTTCGGTCTTATTACGGGTTGCCAGAAATGCAAGGGCAACTCCGACAATCAGAAGCGCCATGATCCACGCCAGCCACTTCTTCAGTCGTTTTCCCTTTTTTGAAGCCTTGTCGATTCCCAAGGTGGTCGTAATATCTGAACCGGCTTCAGATTTTTCCTTCATCTTCATCTCCTTGATATTTCAATTCGGTATTTGTTCCAACCGTCGATGCTTCCCAGCCCCCACCCAGAACCTTGTAGAGACGCACCAGATTGGAAGCTACGGTGCCGTTGCTCTGGACCAACTGATTCTGATAGGACAGCAGGGATCGTTGTGCATCGAGCAATGTCGTGAAGTCGATCATCCCTGCCTGGTATTTATTCATAGACAGTTCCACCGCACTTTGTGCCGCCTGAACGGCTTCATTGAGGGAGTTCAGACGGTTCTGTTCCTCCGCATAGGCAACGAGGGCATTCTCAACCTCTTCAAGGGCGTTCAGAACGGCCGCTTCATATGCATTCAGGTACTGTTCCTGAAGTGCTGACTGAACCTCGATATTACGGCGGATGGCACCGGCATCGAAGACGTTCCAGGAAATGCCGGGAACAATGCTCCAGAACTGACTGGCCGATGTGAACAGACTTGAGGATTCGCCGGATTTCAGGCCGATGGCACCGGACAGTCGGAACTTGGGATAAAGATCGGCAGTAGCCACACCGATCCGTGCAGTTTGCGCCGCCAGTTCCCGTTCCGCTTTTCGTACGTCGGGACGGCGGCGGAGGACATCCGCGGGAATTCCAACGGCGATCTCCGGAGGAATAACCGGTATCGGGGTTTGTGTTTCAAGTTCTTTATGGAGCGTACCCGGACCCTTCCCCAGCAGGACGGCAATCCTGTTTTTCGATTCCTCCAGTGCATTTCGAAGCGTCGGAAGTTCCGATCGTGTATTCTCAAGACTGTAGCGGGCCTGATGTACGGCCAGTTCGTCATCGAGGCCTGCCTCATATCGCCACTTTGCCAGTTCGTGTGTTTCCTGCTGAAGCACAAGATTTTCCTCCGTCGTGGCAAGTTTCGCCTGATACATGCGAAGTTCGATGTAATTCAACGCAACTTCCGCCGTCAGGGAAACGAGGGCATTTCGCAGATCCTCACGACTGGCCTGGAGATCGGCATCGGCTGCCTCAAGGGATCGTCTCACACCACCAAATAAATCAAGCTCCCACCCCGCGTCAAAACCTATAGAATACAGTTTGCTATCCTGCTCGTTACTGTGGCTCTTGGAGACGGAACCCGACGCGTCGAGTGTCGGAAACTGATCGGCTCCGCTGATTCCGCGACGGGCCCGTGCCTCACGGAGACGAGACTTTGCCTCCCGGAGATCGAGATTTTCCGCCACTGCTCGATCGATAAGTCCGGACAGGACCGGATCGTTGAGTGTCGTCCACCATCCGGCCAAAGAGTGCGAATCAGTTTCATTGTCAATCAGACCGTTTTTCAGTTGACTGTTCCATGAGGGAGGCGAATCAATCTTCGGCTGTATATAGTCGGGACCGACCGTCGCACATCCGGCAAGGATCATTATTATAAGAATCGCCAATATCGGGATAAGGAACAGGTTGCGGTATTGTTTTATCGGATTGTTCATCGTTCGCTTTCCGTAAAAATATGTAGAAACGAAACTCGGTAATCTGTATAGTTCATACCGCTCATTATGTCGTATCAGGATCGAAAGAGGTTACAATTTTTTTACGGTTGCATAATTAAATCAAAAACGCTCTTGGGTGACCTCAAGATATGGTTAAGCAAACCATGCTGTGAAACCACGTTTACAGAAATTTAAGACACAGCCAGTAGATTCCAAGATTGATAACCGTCAGCGGGAGTCCAAATGCGGCAAATTGTATGAAAGACAGACCGGCCGATCCCCGTTTCTCTGCATTCTGAATAACGATTATGTTGCTGGCAGCCCCGAGGATGAGAAGATTACCCGCGATTGTGCTCCCCACGGCCAGTTCAATCATCGTCTCCGTAGACGCCTCTGCATGCAGGAGCATCGGCAGGTACAGCGCTACCAGGGGTACGTTTGAAATCAGTTGACTGAGCAGAACACTGACCGTGAAGATCATCGAAGTGGAGGTAAGATCTACAGGAAGTCTGGTAATTGCCGATTGAAATACTCCGGAATCCCACACGCTCTGCATCAGGACAAACATGGCCACAAAAAAGGTGATGGTTGACCAATCGATCTTCCGAACTATTTCTAACCTCCTCGGAGTAAACATGATAACGGGGAGCGCCGCGGCAAGGGATATATACGTCAGCCTGAAATTGACCGATATATCGGAAAAGGCCAGTACGATCTTCGCGATAATCATAAACAGGATCAGAAGAAGAGACACCTGTGAAAGACGGGCAAGATGGAGGTCAAGAATCGCGTCAGGCTCATGGTTCAACGGCGCGCGGCGGAACTGGCTCCCGTTACAGCACTTCAGTAGAAGGTATGCGACCAAAAGGTTCAGCACGGTTGGAACGAAGAGGTGGCGGAAGAACGATAGAAACGGATTGGTAATATTCCCGTGAATGACTATGAGGAGATTCTGCGGGTTGCCGATCGGACTCACGGTGCTGCCAATCGTAATGGAGGACATCAGTGCAAGGAGGAGGAGTTTGGGCGAAATCGAATGTCTTTTCGCAAGATAGATCATGACCGGTGTCCCGATGATCGCCACGGTATCGTTCATCAGGAATGCCGACATAAATCCCATACCGAAAAGAACCAGAAGGACAAGCACGTCCACAGATTTTGCCCGTCTGAAAAACCTGTACGATAGCCACGCAAGATATCCGCTCTGCTCAAGCGCCTGTCCCACGACGAACATACCGAAGAGAAAGATGATCACATCGAAATTGATTGACTTGACGGCACGAAGTAGTGATATCTCCCCGGTGACGAGAGAAAGTAGTGCCCCGCACAGCATAACCTGCCAGATCCGGAATCGTACCCTGCCGACCTGCCTGACGGCAATCATCACCAAGACAAATGCAAGAATAATAATTGAAAGCATATACCAGAAGCGGGCTCGGTCAACCGACCATGCATTATAATTCACGAAATTGGCGAAGCCATATATGCCTCTTTGCTTATAGAGTCAACGATAAAAGCTAATAGGGTAAAAAAATCATGGAGGAGTTGGTGATAATAAAAGAGCCATGTTTTCTTCGGTTGAATCGAAGCTCTTTCACCGTATTGGGACTAGAACTCCAATGGGTAAGAAGTTTGGGAAAAACATGTCTGCGGGAAGGACAGGTCAAACCGTCATTTACTCTTGGAATATGTCTGTCGAGGATTGTCCGTGTTTGTAAGTATTCATTAAGAAGATCGAATGTTTCCTCTTGCAAAAGATGCGAAAATGCCGATACAGAGGATGCCGAACAATACAAAGGCGATCTTGAAGCTTGTAAGGAAGAGGACCGGGTCCGTCTGGCGGAGTTGCACATCGCCGATAAAAAGCGATATCAGTAAGGTCACGATGGACATGCTCATGGCCATTCCGATCATGCGCATAGTTGACACCATTGAAGCTGCGACTCCATAGAATCGTTCGTGTACGGATCCCATAATCGCATTCGTATTGGGCGATGAAAAGAGGGCAAACCCGAAACCGATGAGCGAAAGGTTTGATATGATCATCCAGACCGGTGTGGCGGTGTTGAAGAGTGCAAAAAGAAAAAGGCTCAGCGCGCTGAGTCCCATCCCGCTGGAGGCGACGAGTCTGGGTTCTATCCTGTCCGAAAGAGAACCGGCAAATGACGAAAACAGTGCCATCACGGCCGGTTGCACAAGGAGGATAAATCCGGCTGTCTGGGGGCTGTATCCCCGTATAACCTGCAGATAGAGAGACAGAAGAAAACCGATGGCAAATGTCGCGCTGTAATTGATCATGGCCGCCAGGTTGGAAAATACAAAGACAATGTTATGTGCAAACAACCGCAGATTTATGAGAGGCGAGGGGACCCTTGATTCGAGAAGAATGAAACCGGCCATGAGGATTATGCCGAATATAAGAATATATCGTGCCCACTGCACACTGCATATCGCTGACATACCGTATAAAAGTGCGGCAAGTCCGAACATGTAAAGCATGCTGCCGGCTATATCGAACCTCTCTCCCTGAATACCGACGTCCGTGTCCCTGAAACGGATCATGGAGAACGCGACAGAAGCCAGTCCGAGAAAAGCGGTAAAGTAAAAGATGGCCCTCCAGCCCAGATGCTGACAGATGAAGCCCCCAAGCACGGGCCCGAGTGAGAGGCCTACATAGGTGGCCGTGACGGCCAGCCCCATAGCCTTTCCTCTCTGTCCGGGCGGATAAGCTGCAGAGATGATCGCCATCCCGGTAGCGTAAATCATCGAGGCCGTTATCCCCTGCAGAACCCGGAAAAGGATAAGGGAAGCATTCGACCATGAGACCGCACACAAAAGTGTAAGGAGTGTAAACCCTGCCATTCCGAAGAGAAAGACTCTTGTCCTTCCGAACATATCGGCAATCCTCCCCATGGGAAGAAGGAATACGGCCGATGCCAGGATGTATCCGGTGACAATCCAGCTTAGGGCGAGGGCACTCCCCGCGAATTCCTTTCCGATTAACGGTAATGCTAGGTTCGTTGAACTACCGATAAAGGTCGTAAAGAAGGATGTCATCATAACGGAGATTATGATGCTCTTATCCTGCAATATGATAGTTTTCCCCGTATTTTTTTCCATGTATTGCAATACGTTCCGATTGTTTCTCGAATCACACGGCGACAAATCAACAATCACCGTCCATTCGTTCCTTAATCCGGTGGATTACGATCGTATCCTCATAAATTTGTTGTGAAAAGGGTGATTATATATCAATTACCTGCGGAAATGAGGGGTGGATATATTATCAACCGTCTGTGCCATGATTCATTATGTATTACATATGGCATGCAGCCTTGGCATACTCTCGGATCGTGCAATCACACAAGGGGATTATACATGGATTATTCCGGGAGTTTCTCTGCTTTTCTTCAGGAAAAAACCGGCCGGACTCTCAGGCGGACTGCCGGTTCCTTCTCCTTAACAAAACCAACCCGATACATATCAACACCGTTCCCAGTACAATGATCCCCGTCTTGGAAAGAGTCGGTATCGATTCATCGAACTCAAGGGTCGTGAAGGTTTTTTCCTCTCCGTAAACAGTCCCGAAAATATTGGTGGCATAGGCTCTCACATAGTATTCCGTGAGAGGTGTCAGATCGGCGAGGTTACTGATAAACGTTCCGGTGCCGGTGCCGTCCAAGGTAACATTGTCAGAAGTAGTGGGAGCGGGAGATATGCTCCAGCAGACGCCCTTTGCCGTTACGGGAGCGTTTCCCTCATAGACGACGTTACCCCCGCATGTCGCTGATGTAGCGGTTATACCGCTCACATCCGCTGTTGTCAGTATAGGTGTCCCGGCAGGATTGGTCGTAAAAATCATATCGTTGCCGCAGGTTGTGTCTGCTGCATTCTCGGCACATACACGAAAGTGATACAAAGTACCCGGACTTAAGGAATCAATGTTGACGCTGACCGAAGCATCATCGGAACCGGTGATTGGGCTCTGATCAGCCGTAACGGTTCGGCCATAGCCCGTTGTTTGACCAAACTCGAAGGTAACCGTGGAAATCGAATCATGCGGGTTCACGGTGCCGTGCAGTGTGGCGCTGTTTGACGAAATGTTTGTGGCATCAGCCGTGATCGCGGTGGGAGCCGTGATTCCGGTAGAAAAGGTCATGTCGTCTCCATTGGTGATACCCGAGCTGTTCTGTGCTACCACCCGGTAATGATAGGTCGTATTGTTTACAAGTCCGGTAATGGTCTTTGTGACAGCGGTATCGAGATTCACTGTGATTGGGCTCTGATCGGCGGTGACCGTGGTACCGTAAGAATCGGTTAGGCCGTATTCAAATGTCACCGTTGTATTATCATTGTTGGGGTTTACGGTACCGTTCAGCGTAGCGCCGGTCTCACCGATTCCCGTGGCGGATTCAGTGATAGCCGAAGGGGCGATCGCTTCGGTAGTAAAACCTATGTCCGTACCATAAACGGTACCACCGGCGGTCGTACCGACTGCACGGTAATGGTAGGTGGTACCGGGCAGTAACAAGGTCAGAACGGCGCTGACCGCCGTATTGACGGAGCCGGTGATCGGACTCTGGTCCGCCGTGATCGTTCTACCGTAGGCCGTGGTCTCTCCGTATTCAAAAGACACGTTGGTAGCGATATTGTTTGCATTGACAATTCCGTTGAGGGTTGCGGTCTTGCCGCTTACAGAGGATGCCGCATTGGTGGCGACGGTAGGACCGGCCGAGGTCGTGAAGATCATGTCTGAGCCACAGTAGTTAATACCGCCGGAATAGATTGTCGCACGATAATGGTATGTCGTGCCGGGTGTCAGATTGGCAAGCGCTGCAGTAACCGGCGTGTCTGTGTTTCCGGTGGCCACGGACGGGTTCGCAGTCTGCGAGCTACCGTAGGCGGTTGTCGTTCCGTAGTCAAACCGAACACTCCAGGAACCGCTGTTGCTGTTGGCAATGCCGTTTACAACAGCCGAAGTCGCCTGAACATCTTCGGCCGCACCCGTAATGGCGGAGGGGTTAAGGGTGGTTTTAAAGGTCATGTCTACGCCGTAGGTGGTGCCGTTGCCGTTTGTCCCGACGGCGCGGTAATGATACGTCGTATTAAAAGACAGACCGGAAATAGTAGCGGTTACAGCAATATCGTTTGAGCCGGTTACCGGACTCTGGTCGGCCGTTACGGAAGATCCGTAGGCAAGGGTGGTTCCGTATTCAACGGTGACGGTTGTGGGTGCGTTCTGGGCATTGACGGTCTCATGGGTAACGGCACCGTTGTAGAGCGGGCTTGCCAACCCGGTTGTCACTATGGGCGGGCCCACGGTCGTGACAAAGGTCATGTCCCCACCATAGCTGGTACCGCTAGCATTCGTTCCCACCGCACGGTAATGGTAGGTGGTATCGGGTGTCAAGCCGGTTATGGCGCTGCTGACCGGTATGTCTGAATCGCCCGTAACCGGGCTCTCATCGGCGGTGACGGTGGTTCCGTAGGAGGTTGTTGTGCCATACTCGAAGGTTACGGTTGAACTCTGAGAATTAGCATTAACCGTTCCGTTCAGTGAGGCACCGGTGGTCGTAACGGCAGTGGCCGTATTTGTGGCAACAGTTGGGGCGGAAACCGTGGTAAAAGACATGTCCGTACCATGGACGGTACCCCCGGCATTTTGGGCCACAACACGATAATGATAGGTCGTGTAGGGACTCAATGTTGTCGGCGTAAAGGAGACTGAAACATCGCTGTCTCCCGTTATCGTTCCCGGAGTTGCCGTGATTATTCTGCCGTAAAACGGTGTAAACCCCCACTCGAAATTGACGGTAGTAGTCAATCCATTCGAATTAACCGTTCCGTTCATGGTTGCCGTGTTGACGCCGATCCCGGAAGCGGAACCGGTTGCAGCAGAGGGAGGGGAGATACCGGTTATAAACGTACGGTCTTCGCCATAGACGGTACCGCTGTTGTTGGTTCCTACCGCACGGAAATGGTAGGTGGTTCCATCGGCAAGGCCGGTGATGGCTTTGCTCACTGCGGTGTCGATAGTGCCTGTAATCGGACTCTGATCTGCCGTGACGGTGGTGCCGTATGCATCTGTCGGTCCGTACTCAAAGGTAACGGTTGTGCTGTCATTGTTGGCATTCACCGTGCCGTTTAATGTGGCACTGTCCGTACCCACGGGTGAGGCGGTTTCAGTGGTGACGACGGGATAATTGCCGGTAGTGAACGTCATATCGTTCCCGGTACCGGTGCCGTTTATATTGGTTGCGACAACCCGGTAATGATAGGTTGTGTTGGGGGATAGACCGCTCAAGTCGCGACATGCGTTCTGATTATACCCCCCGTCGAGGGGGCTCTCATCTGCCGTTACCGTACTGCCGTAGGAGTCGGTCAGTCCGTATTCGAAGGTAACCGTTGTCTCCGTACCGCCTTCAAGGGTTTTGGGATTGACCGTTCCGTTGAGTCGTGCAGTCGTCTGGGTGATAAAAGAGGCATCTTCTGTTTTTGCATAGGGTGCGACGGTATTATAGAAGGTCATGTCGGCGCCGTAGGTGGTCCCCATGCCGTTGACACCCACCGCACGATAATGATAGGTCGTGTTCGCCACCAGACCGGTAAGGTAGCTGCTTACCGACGTATCGGATGCCCCCAGCACCGGGCTCTGGACGGCCGTTACCGTCGTGCCGTAACCGTCGGTAAGACCGTATTCAAAGGTCACCGTTGTATCGTCGTTATTGGCGTTCACCACTCCGTTCAGTGTGACGGTATTGACCGTAATGCTGAATGTGGCATCTTCGGTGGTGACGCTGGGGGCTTCCTGTGCAGAGGTGAAAAATGTCATATCCGCCCCGCTGGTGGTTCCGAGTACGTTTTCTCCTACGATACGAAAATGATACAGGGTGTTCTGGGTCAACCCGGAAATGACCGTGCTCGCGGCGGTATCGGAAATGCCGGTAATGGGGCTCTGATCCGCACCTGCCGTCGTACCGTAACCGTCGGTGAGACCGTATTCAAAGGTCACCGACGTGCTGTTGCCGTTTGCATTGACCGTACCGTTCAGTTTGGCGGTAGCGGTGGTGACCGGAGACGCGATGCCGGTCGCGACCGTGGCCGGGGGACGGGTGGAAAATATGAGGATTTTTCCTGTGGCGGTCCCGCTCCCGTTGACCGCGACGATACGATAATAATAGGCGGTTCCGGGGGTCAGTCCGGTGAGGGATACACTGACTGCGATGTAACTACTGCCGGAAATCGGACTTTGGTCCGCGATAAGTATAACCGGATCGGGCGTTTCCTCGTCTGGAAAGTTGGCGTCCGTACTGTATTCGAAGGTTACGGTAGTGCTTTCATTCCCGGGATTGACGGAACCGTTCAGGGTGGCTGTTGTAGGGCCGATTCCGGTCGGCGAACTCATGATAATCGTGGGCAATGAAGCCATGAGAGGTTTGACGGATAGTATCAAAAAAATAATAACGGAACAGAGGATAGAAATGTTGCGGGTTCGATTGTGTCTCATAATATTGTTCCTTATGTATTGTTCTTTTAGTCTCAGATATTACTGTATAAAAGCGTCTATTATTTCCCTTATTCTGCCCTGATACCGAAAAGTGATAACGCATCATCATCATTTTATATTGATGATAACACCATTATTTATAAGGGAAAATATAGGAAAACCATCCTGTATGTCAATACAATCTTAGTCATAAACCGATTTCTCAACGATCAAATCGTACTCCGTTAGAAGTTGTTGTATTACGATATAATATTTGATAATTCGAATTTGTAGAAAAGACTCAATAGGTTTACAAAACATGATCAAACACGAAGGCTCCCTTTTTGTATTTTCAATGTGTTAATATAGCCTATTGCAACTTATTCTTAAATAACAAAGGATTACGGTAAAAAGCGTAGAGAGGAAACGTAGCATGAACCAGTGGCATAATCACAGGGGATGGGCAAGTGCTCTAATACTGACTGTGTTCATGCTTATAGCTTCACAGGGGTTATGCCAGGTTATACCGGAAGACAGGACATTCATATCTGGATGGAGAACCGCGGGTTATCCGGGAGAGATCCCTTCGGCTCAAAAGATTGTGAATGTCAGGAACTTCGGCGCCTTAGGCGACGGTGTTACGAATGATATAGCAGCCGTTTCGGCGGCGATTGCATCATTGGCCGGCTCTCCGGGTGTCATCTATTTCCCGGCCGGCACTTATTTTCTGGAATCAAGAATCACTATGCCTGAGGGTGTTATTCTTAGAGGAGAACGGCCTGCCAATACCTCCCTTTTATTCAGAGTCATTGGGCACTGCATCTCTGTAGCGAAGAATCAGCCAGGGGTTTTTCAGGACGTGGTATCCGGCCATACGATCCATTCCTCCACCATCGAGGTCGCCGATGGGAGCATCTTTCACACCGGAGACTATGCCGAAATAAGAGAGGAAAACGATCCCTCGTGGGAAGCAAGTGATTGGGCCTCTCATGTGGTAGGCCAGATCGTCAGAATCACCGATGTTTCGGAAAATATCCTGACGATCGGCAGCTCACTGAGGATCACTTATGAGGCTGATTTGCACCCTGAAATCAGAAAGATTACCCCGATTACGGAGGTGGGGATAGAGAATCTGATGGTAAGTAGACAACTGACGGGAACGTCTGTACAGCGGGACAATGCATATACCATCTCTTTCACCTATGCGGCACGCTGCTGGGTAAGGGGCGTTGAAAGCTCATACGCCTTCGGAGCGCATGTGGACATTTCAGGGAGCACCCAGATCGAGGTGATCGGCTGTTATCTGCACGACGCGCATGAGTACGACGGGGGCGGATCGGGGTACGGTGTCAAGATACAGTATAAGAGCGGGGAATGTCTCATACAGGACAACATATTCAAACATCTCCGCCATTCCATGCTGGTCCAGGCGGGGGCCAACGGCAATGTCTTCGGCTATAATTACTCAACCGAACCAGAGCGCACCGAAATCCCTTCGGAGATATCCTCCGACATCACAGGTCATGGCAATTACCCGTACGGGAATCTCTTCGAAGGCAATGTGTGCAAACACATATGGATTGATAACTCGCACGGGGCCAACGGACCCCTCAGTACCTTTTTCCGCAACCGTGCCGAACTCTACGGGTTCAACATGACCGATGATCTCGGGGACAGGCAGAATATTGTTGGTAACGAGACTTTCGAAGGTTCCTGGTCTATTCTGGTAGGTGATGGGTATTCCCTAAAAGGCACGGGCCATTTTCAATACGGGAACAATACCGAAGCGGATGGAATCGAACCGAACGGAACGGCGGATCTGACCGATTACTCCTACTATCTGGGGCCCGATCCCAGCCAACCCCCGCCGGTACCCGAGTTTTGGAGCATCTCTGACACTATTCCCACAATCGGCGTTCCCTATTATCTGAGTCCGCGTAAGAATATACCCGCATTGCAACGGTTCCTTTATGAAACACATAAAACAGTGGGACACCCGAGTATTGCAGAACAGCCGACCGATCAGTCAGTGGGACACGGCGAAACGGCGACATTCGAAGTAGTCGCCTATGGAACGCCGGAGGCCCAATTCACATGGCTGAAAGACGGGATTCCGATCATGGGAGAGAATGATGCCGCATTAACGATCATGAATGTACGACCGTCTGACCAGGCAACCTATGCCGTGATCGTATCCGACGAACAGGGGAGTGTAACCAGTGCGGGTGCGTTCTTGAAGGTAACAGGCACAAAGGCAATCCCGTCGATACTGAACCTCCTTTTGGATTAACCGTCTCTGAGTTTTTGTTTAATCAGGGATAGTCTGTATGTTATTCGTGTAGTAGCAGTAGTGGTATCCAGGGAAGCACAACGGGATGAATGACGTTGAACATAATAGAATCTGTACTGGTGCCCGAGGTGGAAACAGCCCGTACCTCAATAGAGTGCTCGCCTACCGACAGGGCAGAGGCATCCCATAGAGCCTCCCACAGATGCTGGTTCCCGGATACCTGACCCATGAGATTCCAGTATCCTGCACCGTCAACCCGGTAGGACACCTCCGTTACCGTATTCGAATCAAAGACCAGTGCCCTTACGGGGTTCCTCTTCAATCTCGGGACATCATAGGCGTAAGGATTCACGGCTCCCCCAAAGTCCTTATTGAGAGGAGCGGTTATCAAAACTGCCGGCCACGTATCGATACTGGTGGTAAGTATCGATATCCCATTACAATCTACTGCAATGATGCTGTACTGATTTTCAGTAGATTTTCCCAGAGATGCTATATTGAAATAATAGATCCCGTCCCCCTCCATGAATCCCGTGTAAGAATTACCAGAGAAGATGTCCTTCCCGAGTCTGTGAGTGTGTCCGTATCCGTATAATGACGCCTCGTATAAATCAAGGTAACCGATGAACCGTTCCTGGCCGTAAAAGAGCCAGGTATCGGTCGAATAGCCGGTATCCGTTACCGGATGGTGACCGAATAGCAGGGTAACATCGGCATCCTTATGCCCTTCCAATGCTGTTTGAATGAAGGTAAGTTCATTGTCATCCAAACCGGCGTGGTCACCCCATGGAAAAAAGAGGCTGAATGGCGCACCAGTGTTGTCGGCTGTATTGACACCGAGAAAATGATACGTTCCGAAACCAAACTCCCGAGTCCATGAAATCTGAGTTTGCCCGGTTGCCTGGCCCTGGATGGAGTTCGCACGATAGTAGGAAAAAAATCGGTCGTTATATGCTTCATGATTACCCGGAATGTCGTAATAGAAGTTTGCGTCCATACCGGCCTGGTTCAGTATTGCCCGGTACTCATTCCATTCTTCCTGATGGGGACCATCGGGATAACCGAGAATATTGCCATCGGTCGAATCGGTTAAGTCTCCGCTTGCGACGATAAAAGTGGGTCCTATGATATCTTTGGCATCCGTAACAATCCATTGCAGGTTTTGACTGTCCTGGGTTCCCCGGGCTCCGATATGGATATCGGCCATTTGGATAAACCAGAAGATTCGGTCATTCTTTGAGCTGTAATAGGGATCACCGGATTGAGCGGAGAAACAAAAGCAGACAAAGAGGTTACAAAAAGACAGGGCCAGTATGAAAAAGTATTTCCCGCCAAGTCGACTACCCATGAATAACTTCCTTTTCGCTTGCTATCTCAGCCGTTTTTCTTCCGCTATCCTGTTTATATATTCGTCCAATTGCAGGACAATCTTCTTATCATCCGTAAGGGTCTTGGCTATGTTCAGTTGTTCAATTGCTTCGTCATATTGCAGTGCCTTGGTGTAGGCCAGTGCGGTGACGACATAGGCGTCAATGTCCGTAGGGTTCAGGGCTGTGACATTCCGGTACTGTTCGGCAGCCTCTTCATACCTTTTCTGAACGTAGTATACCCTCGCCAGATTCCGGTGGGCCTGTATACAGTCTTTGTTTATGGCGATCGCCATTTTGAAGGCTGCTATAGCGCGTTCAAAATGGTTCGATGCCTCCTCGCTGTCGTTTCTCGGCAAATCATTGTGGAAACCCTTATTGAAATAGCCCATTCCGATTTTATTGTAATATTCATCATCCTTCTGAGCGTCCTGAGCATAACTATTGGCAGGTATTGCTATCAGTAAGACGACGAACAGCAATGAAAACAACTGATATTTCTTTTTCAACATCGTACACAACTCCTTACGGGTTGAATCTCTCAACTCTATAATGCAAATAGTATATTAGATCATTTTCCTTTATACTTTCACCGTAAAATTTCTCCTATATGTAAACAATCATAACCGTAATACTGTGGTATATAAACAAGAATATCATGATAATTCCTTGATATGGAATAGGTAAAATCGTAGCGATAATTTTATGTGAGGTTTCATGTCTTTCATCTGAAATAGTGCATATGTATCCGTAATAATATATTCTTTCATGACCAGAACAAAAGTCGTTATGGTGATATAGTTTTGATTGACGAACAGTGTTGTCTTACCTATAATTCCAAGCAAAAAAGCGAAGTATCAAGTATACCTATAAAATATCACTGCAAGAAAGGAACATACCATGAGTGCGTCTGCCCGGTTGTCGTTCACGAAACTTTTACGTAACAACTTTATTTTCATCATCTTCTTCTTTATGCTTTTTGTACACCTCGGCACGGCAATGACAGTATCCGCCGAACAGGCCGCCAGTGTGGAGGTGGGCATAGGCAGTATCATCGTAACACCGGCAACTCCCGGGGTCACATTCATGATGCTCCGAGTCGCCGATCCGCAGGGGGAGGTAATCGGGGAACAGAGCAGCGAGGGAGATTCGATCACATGGACTCCGCCTGCGGGAGCGCAGGAAGGCCTCTATACCTACGAAGTGCGGGTCGGTTTCGGTGAGCGCAACCGGATGAGGGAAGATCCCCAGCAGCAGGCGCCGCTCACCCGGCCGTGGCGGCAGTCCGGCACGGTCTATGTCACGGGCAGCTCTATTCTTTCCACCGACAGTATGGAAAGAAGTTTTCTGGATGATATCTTTTCGGGAATTATTTCCACCTTCGCGAAGTTCATGGATTGTATAACCACGTCGGCTTACGCGGATCAGGTTTTTTCGCAAAACGTTATCATCTCGGGAAGCCTCGCCGTCGGAATCGATGCCGTCAATGGAGAGAGCTTCGGCTACGACACGATCAGACTCAAGGAGAACAACCTGCGAATTAACTTTTACGACACCAGCAACTCCGGTTCATTTCCCAGCAACGACTGGCGGATTATCATCAACGATTCGACAAACGGAGGGGGAAGTTACTTTGGCGTCGAAGATTCAACAGCAGGAGTTATGCCTTTCAGAATCGAGGCCGGAGCCCCTGCCAACTCCCTCTATATCGAAGACTACGGCCGCGTTGGTCTCGGGACGTCACTGCCTGTTGTTGAATTACATATAGCGGATGGGGACACACCCACTGTTCGGCTCGATCAGGATGGAAGCTCCGGGTGGGCACCTCAGAAGTGGGATGTGGCAGGCAATGAAACCAACTTCTTTGTCCGCGACGTAACAAATGGATCCTTACTCCCGTTTCGGATTATACCTGGTACTCCAAGTAACACTCTCTGCCTCAAAAAAGTTGATAATGAGGGTAGGATTGGTATCGGGTTCGAAAGCTACACTAAGACACCTGAGGCAACGTTGCATGTAGAGGGGAATGCACTTATAGAAGGAAATCTCGAACTGGGAAGCAGCAGAGACTACAAGGAGAATATTCATCCCCTTCTGGTGCAGGATGCTATGAATACCCTGAAAGAGCTTCGTCCGGTGAGATTTAACTACAAGATCAACCCTGACGAAGAATCCGTCGGTTTTATCGCCGAGGAGGTCCCGGACCTTGTGGCGACAAACAGTCGGAAATCCTTGAGTACTATGGATGTCGTGGCGGTGCTCGCTAAGGTAACCCAAGAACAGCAGAAGGTAATTGAACAGTTGTCTACCAAGATAATCGATCTCGAGAAGGAGCTTAAGGCCGTCTCTCATGACAATTCATCAGGTAAAACACTGTGAGATAGAGATCAGAATCAACTTCAGGAACTTGTGTTATGTATTGTCTTTCTTGGTGCCGTGAAAGCACGCTTTTCATGGCACCAAGAAAAGTGAATGAATATTACAATAGGGAGAGATAATCATGAGAAGACCGGGTTTATGTATGATGTTTGTCTTCTTTTTAGCAGTTTTATTGGCCGGCAATCCATCGGCTTTTGCCGGAGGTCTGATTATCCACGACGGTGCCACGTTAACCATAAACGGCTCGACGCTCGATCTAAACTGTTCGGATCTGACCGTAGAAAGCGGCGGGACATTCGACTTTGTCAGCGGCATAGTTGTCGATTGCGGAAATCTGATCGTCGATGATGTTGGCTCTCTGATATGGGGCACGGGTAGAATCCATTATTGTCACCGTCCCGCGATGCCGTGGCTCATGTTGTTACTGCTTAACGACTGATTTTCCGCAAATGAGACATCTTTCAGTCGAGATGCAGTGATCAGGATATCCTGTGGATTTCAAACCGAACGGCTCCCTCATCGACGATTTTCTGTATGGCCCGTTGCCGATTTGAGAGCTGGGAATCCGCTGTCTTGAATTCAATAAGAACAACGGAATCTTCGGTGAACTGAACACCGTCGATAGGGGTGCCCAGAAATCTGAAGTCATGAGAATCATAGGGATAGGACTCCAGAAAGGGCATGAACTGCTCGGTGAGCTTTCCGTATCGGACCGACTGTGAACGTTTCTGTTTGTCAAGGTGTTCAAGAGCTTCCGATTGAAGGGCGATCTTTCTCTTTGCGTAGCACAAGAGCAGGAAAAGTACGATACAGACTATACCCAAAACGACGACGATCCATTCTTCGAGCTGCATATATTTACCTATCAAGATGATATAATTACTTTAATCTGGAGGATTGACCTCTGACCGAACCCGTATAAAACTGTCACCCATTTTCAAACAAAGAGATTTTCCACACAGCACACAGGGGAACAATACATCTTAAAGATTATTTGTCAAGTAATTATCTATAGTTGAAGATATTATTCACATTACACGACCCCTGCCGTTAGCTTTTACTCTGCTTTTTCGTCGCTTGACTTGTTATCTGCGTGCCGTTAGTATTCAGCAGAATATCAGCTATTGTCGGGTGAAGAGAGCTGTCTTCTAAGGAGAATTCTGTATGGAAAATGAATATTTCGGGTTGAAACGTGATGATGAAACGATGGATTATCTTTTCCATGGCATTCTGAAGATCCTGCAGAAGAAAAAAGGATACCGATTCTCCGTCGACTCGGTGCTTCTGGCGCACTTTGTCACCCTGAAAAAGGATAGCCATGTCGTCGAGCTGGGAACCGGGAGCGGTATTATATCCATGATCCTGGCACTCAGATTCCCGGAAGTGACCATATCCAATGTGGAGATACAAAAGGATCTGGCCGATATGGCTGGAAGAAATATGGAACTGAACGGCCTTGAAGACAGAATCAAGATATTTCAAGGAGATGTTAAAAAAGTTGAACAACTCTTCGATCACCAGTCTTTTGACGTGGCGGTGTTTAATCCGCCGTACCGGAGATTGAACTCGGGAAAAATAAATCCTGATACCGAAAGGGCCGTTGCACGACATGAGATCAGCGGCACAATCGATGATTTTCTTCATTCAGCTAAGTATTTGTTGAAAGACCTCGGATACGTATATATCATTTACCCCGCTGCAAGGGGCGTTAATCTGATCGCACGGATGCGTAAGAATGGAATGGAGCCGAAAAGGCTACGCATCGTATATTCGAACCGTGCGTCGGGAGCGGCGTTTATTCTGACAGAAGGCGTTAAGAACGCCGGCGAGGAACTGGAAATACTGCCTCCGCTCTTTATCTACGGAAGCGACGGCAGGTATTCAGAGGAGATGGACAACATTCTTGACGGGGTGTCTTTCAGTCGTTCATCCTGCGTTTGACGATCTCTTTCTTCATGACCCTTTCTAAGATACCCTTCAGTTCTTCATCGCCTATCTGTGAAAGATTTTCTCTGATAAGTCTTTTATCGCGCTCTTTTAATGGATACCGGGTGAAATCGATGTGGTGCTCGGCTGTCTTGACAGGGGTGTGATGTATGTCTCCTATCGAGAAATAGATGTTTTTTATTTCTTCCTTTTCCCATTCGAGATTGACCTTGTCCATGATCTCCTGTTTCATAAATCGAAGCTGCTGCATCCATGCAGGGGACGAGACATGTACAAATAACGTATTGTTCTTGAATTTGAATGGATTTGTATTTGCCGATATCTGCGGACCGACCGATCTTTTCCAGACATCCAGAATACGATAATCGATAAGATCCAGGAGTATCTTTTTCCTCTTGAGGATCGTCTCCAGAAAATCCCCCATTTTCTGGAGATTTCTCTGGCGTTTTCCTGATCGTCTTCTCTGGTACATGATTGCCTTTTTCGCACAGCAGTTCATTACAGTCAAGGGTTCAATTGATTTATGTAGATTTTATATGGTAGAAAGTTCATTACAGAAAGAGAGGTAACGATGGACCTGACAGATATGATACGAAAAGTTAAATCTCACCCCGATTACAAGAAGGCGGGAATGATACTGTGTCACAACGGTGTAGTACGAAACACCTCCCGAGACGGCAGACCCGTCAGTGAGTTGCTGGTAAAGGCGGACTATGATCGACTGAGGGAAATTATATCGGAAATAAAACGGCGTCCGGGGATTATCGAGGTACTCGTTGAGGTTCAGGAAGGAATGCTTTCCCCCGGCGATGACGTCATGCTGGTCGTAGTTGCGGGCGATTTCAGAGAAAATGTGTTTTCGGCACTCAGGGACGCCGTAGACAGGATCAAAAGCGAAGTTACCAAGAAGACAGAATCATAGAAACTGAGATCGGTTGGACAAACAGTGCACCAGAAAGCGGTGGGATATCATGAGAAACCCTCGTTCGGATATCAGAGAGATCTTTGATGCCGGTCTGAAGGCGGCAGACCCGGGTGAGGCTATCAGACGCGCCGTGAACCTCAACGGGAAGTGCTTGGTGATCGGTGGCAGGAAGTACGATCTAGGTGCATTCGACAGGATCTTGGTCATCGGCGCCGGCAAGGCAGCTACAAGCATGGCATCCGCCCTCGAAGGGATCCTCGGTTCATCTATAACAGAAGGGGCGATAACAACAAAATACGGCTATGGTCTTGACCTGGATATTGTTTCTGTAACGGAGGCAGGGCATCCCATACCCGACGAATCGGGTGTCCACGGCTCCGAGCGCATACTGAATCTCCTTGAAGAGACAGGCGAAAAGGACCTCGTCCTGTGTGTCATATCGGGCGGAGGATCGGCACTCCTGCCCATGCCTGCCGGCGGGATTGCCCTTGGCGATAAGCAGGACACAACCCAGGCCCTTCTGGACTGCGGAGCCGATATACATGAAATCAACACCATACGGAAACACATCTCCGGTATAAAGGGCGGAAGACTCGCAGAGGCGGCCTTTCCCGCAACACTCGTTACCCTGATACTGTCGGACGTCACCGGTGACGATCTTGACGTGATAGCATCCGGTCCGACGGTTCCCGACAGGAGTACCTTCCGAGATTGCATGGCGATAGTGAATAAATACGATCTCGAGGAAAAGCTCCCCCTTCCGGTGATCACGCATCTCAAAAACGGTGTTCAGGGGAACGTGCCTGATACTCCCAAACCGGGGAATCCGGTGTTTGACAAGACTTTTGCCCTTATCATAGGCAGTTGTGCCCTCTCCGTCTTTGCAGCGAAGCAGAAGGCCGTTGAATTTGGTTATAACACCCTGATCCTCTCATCATCCATAGAAGGAGAGACGAGAGATGTCGCAAAGGTTCATGCGGCCATTGCCAAAGAGATGGTGAAATCAGGAAATCCTGTACAACCCCCGGGATGTGTCATCTCCGGAGGTGAAACGACGGTGACCATCCACGGTGATGGTCTCGGCGGGAGGAATATGGAATTCGTACTTGCCGCAGCCATGGAGATAGACGGACTTGAAGGGGTAACGTTCCTGAGCGGAGGCACGGATGGAACGGACGGCCCCACGGATGCTGCAGGAGCGATAGCGGACGGTACAACCGTGGGCAATGGAAGAAAAAGGGGGTATGATGCGGCCGGGTACCTCAGAAACAATGACTCCTATCATTTTTTCGAAGCAACCGGAGATCTCCTGATTACCGGGCCAACCCTGACAAATGTAATGGATTTGAGGATTATGCTGGTATCAGGCGGTTGAGGATCCGGCCTTACCTATCGGTCAAACGTAAGCCTTCCATCAGCACATGACATCCTTCAGAACACCTTCTACGACAGTCCGTATAACCAGGAGACCCTCTTCTGTCTTTGATTCGAAACGCAAGACCAGGACAGGCTGGGTATTTGACGCCCTTACGAGTCCCCACCCGTCTTCGAACTGGACACGCACGCCGTCGAT
>Ga0116164_10000904_pt1 | contig 23669 bp, 23 predicted proteins | sample AD_UKC109_MetaG_FD_89888 | JGI IMG/M metagenome (GOLD analysis project Ga0116164, IMG submission 89888) | Active sludge microbial communities of municipal wastewater-treating anaerobic digesters from Hong Kong - AD_UKC109_MetaG | ecosystem: Engineered > Bioreactor > Anaerobic > Digestate... | reverse complement strand
CTTCTGAATAGACATAACCGCGGGACGGTATCTTAAGCCAATTGCCTTCTCTGATACTGTGCTTGCTTGAAAGGTGATTTGCGGCCATTATGGCGTTTATTGAACTTTTGTATCTGCTTGCAAGGCCGGAAAGAGTATCACCTTTTTTTACCTTGTATCGAATATACTCGGGACCACCGGGTCTTTTTGCTGTTACGATCTTATCTATAACCGAGGTAAATTGTTGTCCCATTCCTTTCGGTATTTTCAGATCATATCGATTAGGGGTCGTTTTGTATCTGAGTTCAGAGTTGAGAAAATGTAATGTCTGTTCAGATATTTGAAGCTCCTGTGCTACATCTTTGAGCCTGACGCTTTTTTCTGTCGTGACCGTAACGAAGGGAACAGGTTGTTCCTGTTCCTGATTCAGATCTATGCCAAACTTGCCGGGATCTTTCAGAATATGAAGCGTTGCGAGATACCTGGGTACGTAACTCGATGTTTCAGGAGGAAGCTGACGGTAAAGATCCCAGAAATTATCTAGATAATTCATCTGTTGCCTTGATATTGCCTTCAGGACCCTCCCCTCTCCGCAGTTGTAGGCGGCCAGAACCGTCAGCCAGTCTCCGAATATTCCGTGAAGTTCCTTCAGATAGGCTATGGCTGCCTCAGTGGATTTTTCCGGATCCATCCGTTCGTCGATCCAGTGGTCACGCTTGAGTCCGTACCTATAACCGGTCGAGGGTATTATCTGCCAAAGACCGAGAGCCCGTGCTTTTGAGAGGGCCTGTATCTTGAACCCACTTTCAACAAGTGGTAGCCATGAGAGTTCTTCAGGCAACCCCGCCTCTTTCAACTGTTTCAATATCATCGGACGATACCTACCGGATCGCTTGTATGAGGAGATAAAAAAATTACGTTCTAAGCGCTGAAAACGCTGTATTGCTTTATTTACATCGTCATTCATGACAAGCGGGATTTCACTTTGATAGCCGGAGGCAACATTACTTCTTGATGCGTAGATCTCCACGACCTTCTTCGCAATCATGACGCGCAGGTCATCCTTCTGCCAGGTAATTTCGGGATCACCATTTACATCCAGCAGCAGGGAATAGGCTTCGTCAAGCAGCTTCAGAGCCTTGTCAAGCTCTCCTTTTTCCCAGAAAAGCTGAGCCTGTCCCAAGAAATCAATGGCCTCATCCATGATCGCCTGTTTATTGTTCTGGCTGAGGTCTTTACCATTCGATTCGACTTCCTGTTGAGGGGCGTTTTCTTCCGTTGATATTTCGGTTGTGTTTTCGGTATCATCCACGGAAGATATCTCTGTTTCGGCTACGATAGGTTCTTCCGAAATATCTTTCTCGGCAGGTTCAACGGTTTTGATCTCCTGAGGCTGAGGTTCAGGGGGGGGCGTAGCTATGTGTTCTACAGAGACTCCCTGTTTCTCTGGAGCGGCAACAGGTGAAAGGGTGTACCTGGGCGGCAGGTAACATGAAGACAGGAATGCAACAAGAAAGGCCGTTATGATCAGCCGCTTTACTATGCCCATAAGTTCAAACTCCCCGGGGAACCACTTAGAATGTGCGTTCTTCCCGTTTTGTGTCAATATGCAAATCGTTCAATTGTACAACGCAAATAATCAGTACGGAAAGATTCGTTAGAATCCGGTTTTTCTCTTACGGTTAACTTATAAGATATGTTTCAATGAAATCATCTATATCACCATCCAGTACCCTATCCACATTACCCACTTCCATATTTGTCCTGTGATCTTTTATCATCTTGTAAGGGTGAAGGATATAGGACCGTATCTGACTTCCCCAAGCTATGTTCTTTTTTGTCTTGTTGACTTCGTCAAGTTTTTCGGCTTTTTTACGAAGTTCCAGTTCGTAGAGCCTTGACTTTAAGACCTTCATGGCCATAGCCCTGTTCTTGTGCTGAGACCTCTCGTTCTGACACTGCACCACAATACCGGTCGGTATATGGGTGATCCTGACAGCGGAATCGGTTTTGTTGACATGCTGTCCCCCTGCCCCACTTGATCGGTAAGTGTCTGTTCGCAAGTCATTCTCGTTGATTTCAATGTCTATGTCTTCGGATACTTCCGGATATACAAAGACAGATGCAAATGATGTGTGCCTTCTCCCCCCGGCGTCAAAGGGTGATATGCGAACAAGTCTGTGTATGCCGACCTCGGCTTTGGCGTATCCGTAGGCATATTCTCCCTCCATCGTCATTGTCGCGCTTTTTATGCCCGCTTCGTCACCAGGCTGAAGGTCGACAATCTTCGTTTGATACCCCTTTCTCTCCGACCATCTCAGGTACATGCGCATGAGCATCTGGGCCCAGTCTTGTGCCTCCGTGCCGCCGGCTCCTGCATGTATCGTCATGATGGCATTGCCGGGGTCTTCCTCGTTACCCAGCATCATTCTGAATTCACTGTTTCTGACCGAAGATTCAAGATCGACAATATCGTTCTCTATCTCTTCGAGTGCGCTTTCATCATCTTCATCTTGTGCCATTTCAAAGAGCATTTCCAGGTCCAGAAGTGAGTCATTCAGTTTTCTCCAACCGTGGATCGTATCTTCCGCCCTGCTCTTTTCCCTTAATATATTCCTGGCTGATTCGGCATCGTTCCAGAAATCCTCTTTGAGGATCTGCTTCTCGAACTTGTCGATTTGTTCTTCGTTTGCATCTATGTCAAAGACAACCTCGGAGGTTGTCTATCCTCTTTTTCAACTCCTGCATCTTTTCATGGATATCGGCAATCATCTATTTGTCCTCCTCAGCGAAATAAAAAAGCCAATTAACAGAAACATGATACAAGAACAAGCAAATACGTCGCCATATCGTGAATAAACCGTATCATACTGCGTAAATTGTATCGACCCGCGTAGCGTCGTTCTTTCGAACAAACCCGTTTTTGATAGGATTTTCCCGGTTGGATCAACTATGGCGCTTATCCCTGTATTTGCGGACCGTATCATGTAGATACGATTTTCGATAGCCCTGAATGCCGCCATGGTCAAATGTTGATAAGGGGCTGATGTATCTCCGTACCATGCATCATTAGTTATATTGACGAGAAGATCTGCTCCTCTCTGGCGATATTCGCGACTGATTTCAGGGAATATTCCCTCGTAACAGATCAGAACACCTACGTTCCCGTCGTCCATCGAAAGAGGCGTAATTTCATTTCCCGCTGTAAAGTCACCGGCACCTTCAACCAGTTTGTCGATAAAAAAGAGTATATCATGGAGGGGAACATATTCGCCGAACGGGACCAAATGTACCTTATCATATCTTCCGGAAACGGTTCCTTCGGGAGACAGCAGGTATGCACTGTTGTAAAATGAGATTTTTCCCCCATCCCTCTTGTATCCGGGAGATCCGAACAGAAGCCAGGAATTTGTTTTTATGGCGGTTTTTATCAAGCTTCTGGATTTGTCATTATAGTTCTGAAAAAAAAATGGCACAGCCGTTTCCGGCCACACAATCAACGAAACACCGGATTCTGAAGCATCCGTGGACATATTGTTATATGTAGTTATCGTCTCTGTCTGATATTCGGGACTCCACTTCACGGATTGATCAATATTCCCCTGAACGATTAGAATATCATTTGATTCAATATTTTCTGTGTTATTGCTAAAGTATTTTATACGATGCATACCGTAACCGAAAACTAACAATAACAAAACCAGGCCGACAGTAATCTTCGACAGAATTCTTTTCTTTTCACCTCCCGGAAGAAAGAGAGCACGGATACAATCATATATAATACAGTTCACAAGAACTATCAGAAAGGTTATTCCATAGATTCCCGTAATGTCCGAAACCTGAATCATTGAAAGATAGGCGTGTTGTGAATAGGCAAGCTCTTCCCACGGAAATCCTGAAAAAAGATGGGCCTTGAGGTAGTCGAGAGAGGTCCAGAGAACGGGTGCTACCAGTATAGCGCCGATCCCTCTTCTTCTGAAATAGGTAATCCCTGTGCAGAACAGCGCAGGATAGAGACTCAGGTATATGACGAGAAGAAGCATGACCGAAACACCGGCATAGAAAGGGAGGCAACCGTACCGGACGACAACGAATACGATCCAGTACATCAGGCCTATGTTATACACAAGACCCATGACAAATCCCGTCCGGAATGCACCCGGAAGGTCTGAATCTTTTAAGGTATATAAGAGTGGCACAAGGGCGATCCAGGAAAGAAACCCCAGGTCGGTTTTAGGAAAGGATAAAAAGAGAAGCAGTCCGGAAATCAAAGAGAGTAGCAGGGTCTTCTTATTCATTTTCTTTGTGCTTTTTTTCTTTCTTGTAACCAACCGGCGGAATACTCTCTCCGATCTGACGTATCCGTACTTTCTTTATGCTCCTTTCATCCGCTGTTTCTATGGTGATTTGAAGATGGGCATACGTAATGGTCTCTCCTGCAACGGGAATCTTTTTGATAAGGTAGAATATAAATCCTCCCAGTGTTTCAAATTGCCCTTCCGGTACTTCCATGTTGAAGTATTCTTCAAATTCCTCGATTTCTACTCTGCTGTCTACAAGAACTTCGCCTCCGGGAAGAGTTGTAAAGGGATTCTCTTCATTGTCATGCTCATCGTGAATCTCTCCGACAATCTCTTCTATTAAATCTTCCAGGGTTACGAGACCGGAAGTTCCGCCATACTCATCAATGACAATGGCCATATGCGATTTTTTTTCTTTGAGTTCATGCAGGAGCAGGTGGGTATTCTTTGTTTCAGGGATGTAATAGGTCTTTCTGAGAATCGAGATAATGTCACTCTTACGAAAGGGTTGGGACCAGAATCGTAACAGGTCTTTTACGTTCAATATCCCTTGGATATTGTCGATGTTATCACTATAAAAAGGCATCCTGGTATGTCCGTGTTTCAGGATCAAGGCAAGTATATCTTCTATGGTGGAATTGTCATTAACGGCGACAATTTCTGTCCGCGGTACCATTACTTCACGGGCAACCGTTTCACGTAATTCGAGAATACTCTGAATCATCTCGCCGGACTGTTTGTCAATGAGGCCGTCCTCCTCCCCTGCATTGACAATAGATTGTATTTTCTCTTCCAGCAGATTAAGGCTTTTTCTTCCGACTGCCCATGGAAAGAGTGCGCCGATCATTCTTTTGATTTTTTCCGGAAAAATATGTCATCCTCCTATTCCGTTGATATGCAGATACAACAAAGACTACACGTCTATAATCCTCTGAGATATTCTGGTCTCAGCATCTTTTTGTTTGAAGACTCGATAACATGTTGTATCAATTGTATTGTTTCATTCTTCTCCTGTGGCAACCTGGCCCGTATGGGCAGATAGTTCGAAGCGTGGTTGGAAGTGAAAAAACAATCGGTAAAGTCGGAATTTGCCACCATAACACCAAGCTCTTTGAGAAATCCGAACTTGTCTGGCAATCGGAACGTACCCGACATCTGTTCGTCATATAGTGCCGTTCCGGGAACCACCATGACTGTGAGTGCCCCCACATAGTCGGGATCTATTTCCGTCAGTATCCGGGCAGTATCCAAGGCATGGTCCATGCTTTTTTCCGTTCCTCCGATACCGAGGAGTACGGTTACTGAAAGCGTTATGCCTGCCTCCTTGATCTTTCGACCCGCTTCAATCATCTGGCGGGCATTAGCCCCCTTATGTATTGCTTGGAGGATATCGTCATTTCCGGTCTCCACTCCGAGATAGGCTATCCCCACACCCATATCTCGTAGTTGCAAAAGCTCTTCGGGTGACTTGCGCAGGATGCTCTTCGCATTAGCGTAGAGTCCTATTCTTTTTACGCCTTTGATATGTTTGTTAATGGATTCAAGGATTGGCATCAGCCTTCTCATTGGAAGAATCAGTGCATCACCATCACAAAGAAATACCTTTTCTATATAACCGTACCCGGAAGCTTCAATGATATCTTCCTCAATCTCTTCAAAGGTTTTGATCCTGAATTTTTCTCCCTTATAGGCTGCACAAAATGTGCACTTGTTGTGTGAACAGCCAACACTGATCTGTAGCAGAAGGCTCCAAGCCTCACTCGGGGGTCGTATTACCCTTCCCTCATATTTCATTCGTACCTTGTATTCCTCCTCAGGCAAATATGGCAAGCGCACATGATCGGCCCTTACAAATATCTTCACGGAATGGTCAGACCGGCTTTGAGCATCCCGCACTATCTAAGAGATCTTTTTATAATATGACTGCCATTAAAAGGCAAGTTACAAAAGTTTTAGTGGGTGAATGACATATACATAAAGTAAAATTATACGATTTTGAAAAAATTATAGCACTTTTTCCTTGACGAGTAGGGTAACACAATATAAATAGCAATAACGGGTGTTTGCGAAAAAGGAGCGGCGCCTATAAATATCAAGAAGGAGGGTTGTAATTTTGGCAACGGGAATCGTAAAGTGGTTTAATGAAAAGAAGGGGTTTGGTTTTATTCAGCAGGCAGATGGTCAGGACTTATTTGTGCATTATTCTTCAATCAATATGGAAGGTTTTAAAACGATTGCCGAAGGCGACGAGGTCGTTTTTGAAGTGGAAAAGACCGATCGCGGATTACAGGCAAAAAATGTTATGCGAACGTAAACAAGTCTTAACCTGATACTGAAAAATTATAAATAATTATATTTTCGCAAACGCCCGCCGACTGTGGTGTAACGGATTAATATGTCCCAAAAAGGGGACAGGCTGCTTTGAGTGGTACCGTACTTGATGCTCCTGTCCCCTGACTGTTTCATGGAAGGAAAACTGTAGAGCTGTGATTAAATCTTTGAATGAACTGAATCCTGAAGAAAGCGGTATTGTATACGAAATCAGGGGCGGACATGAATTGAGCGACCGTCTTAATTCCTTGGGAATCAGAACCGGTAAAAAGATAACAAAGGTTAGTTCGATGCTGTTGCACGGACCCGTGACCATCCAGATAGACAGAACGAAAGTGGCTATAGGATTTGGTATGGCTGCAAAGATATTGATTGAGGTGGATAAGCAGAAGTGAAGAAGATCTTACTTATGGGCAATCCGAATGTTGGCAAGAGTGTCATCTTTTCGAGGCTCACAGGGGTACGTGTGATCTCTTCAAATTATCCCGGAACTACTGTCAGCTATACAAGTGGATTCATGAAGATAGATGATAGACGGGTCGAGATCATTGATGTGCCCGGCACATATACCCTTGAACCAACATGTGAAGCTGAGAAGATTGCACTAGAGATGCTTAAGATGGGCGATATTGTGATTAATATCGTTGATGCGACAAATCTCGAAAGAAACCTCTACCTGACCTTGCAGTTGCTTGAGATGAACATACCCATGATAATCGCCCTTAATATGTGGGACGATACAAAACATCGCGGGATCACCATCAACCTTGAAAAATTAAGAGAAGTACTCGGTATCCCGATTATTCCAACATCAGGTTTAACCGGTCAGGGGATAAAAGAACTCGTGACAAGTATTTCCGGAGCCGTATCGCCTCCCTCTCCGATAAGAACCCGTGACGAACGGTGGTCCACCGTAGGCAGTATTATAGATCAGGTACAACAGATATCGCACAGGCACCACCGCTGGTTTGAACGTCTTGAGGATGCGAGCGTAAAGCCTAAAACGGGCATAATGATGGCCATAGCGATCCTGGTAGGTTCCTTTATTGTGATACGTTTCATTGGCGAATTCTTGATAACCTACCTCCTTGATCCGATCTTTCATTACCTGTGGTTACCGATATTGATGAAACTCAGTATATTTATGGGCAAAAGCGGTCTGCTTCATGATGTCATAGTAGGGAAACTGTTCGATGGACAGATCAATTTCATAGAATCTTTTGGGCTGTTGAGTAGCGGCCTTTACGTGCCCTTTGCCATGGTACTTCCCTATATCATATCTTTTTATCTGATCCTCGGTATCCTGGAAGATACTGGATATCTTCCCCGTCTTGCGGTACTTTTAGATACCGGGATGCATAAAGTAGGACTGCATGGATTCGCCATTATACCTTCACTGCTCGGATTCGGGTGCAACGTACCAGCCGTAATGGCAACGCGTGTACTTGAAAGCAAGCGGGAGCGGTTCATTGCGGCAACGCTCATATCGATAGCAGTCCCCTGCGCTTCGGCTCAGGCAATGATTTTCGGTCTAGTTGGGAAACATGGGGGCCAGTATGTGGCCATTGTCTATCTGACACTGTTTCTGGTGTGGATAGCCCTAGGAATACTTCTTAACCGTTTATTAAAAGGATACAGCCCAGAACTCCTTATTGAAATTCCCCCCTATCGAATCCCACCATGGGATACGATTATACAGAAACTATGGAGGAGAACCTACGGTTTTCTTATAGAGGCCGTCCCCATAATTTTGGCAGCGGTTCTGGTTATTAATGTACTTGTTGTTTCTGGAGTATTCGACTATGTGGCCGATTTTACAGCACCTGTGATAAAAAATATTCTGGGTCTTCCCGAAGAATCGGTGACAGCGATCGTTATAGGATTACTCCGCAAGGATGCCGCCCTCGGAATGCTTGCATTATCTACGATGACAGCCAAGCAGATGGTCATCGGGAGTGTTGTGCTAACCATGTTCTTCCCCTGCATTGCCACAGTAGTAGTCCTGCTTAGAGAGTTGGGTTTAAAGGATTTTCTGAAATCGGCCAGTATTATGATACTATCATCGGTGTCAGTCGGAGGAATATTGAATCTGATTCTCTAATGACTTTTAATTGTTTGCCCTTTCAAACGTGTACCATTATCATTATATGCAGGCTTAAATGATCCACTATGTGTCTAATTGTAACCAAAGTTGTAGAAGTCAAGAGTACAAAACAGATCAACTCGACAATTATGTCGATTTATTTGCACGTCCTGGGTGCATGAACTTATTGATTTTACGTTCTTTTCACCAGAGATCCTGTTTATTTCGACATTTTATTCCTCTTTTCAATGGGATCAATATACCGGTCAAGATGATTTCGATATACGGTATGCCCATATTTCAGTCAGTTAGAGATCTTATTGGAGGAATGGCACATATATTGCAAGTAAAATAGCAACGAGAATCGAATTGAACTTCCTCCGATTCAAGCTTAAACCCTCTAGAGCCGGTTGGATCACACCCGATCCTAACCGGCACGTATATCCTACCCGGGAAGATAAACGGCTTCCCGGGTTTTTTTTGTGCATCGTTTTCAATAGGGCTGATTTCAGAGAAAAATTGGCAAACAGCTCGACATCTTGATCGCTGTTGTTCTTGATGCTATTCAAGAACGTATGATAGATATCTACCTATAACCACATAACAAGCAAAATGAAAAGGCGGCGGTACAGAATGAAACAGGAGCAACAAATAGGTAAAGGCATCTATATCATAGGAGGTCCCGGAATCACCCACTCAGAAGATGCAACCTCATTTATTATTGATTGTAACGATACGCTGATTATGATTGATTCAGGTGCAGGAAGGACTGCTCATCTGCTCGTGGAAAATATAAAAGATCTTGGCCTAGATCCTGGCAATATATCGACGCTTATTTTAACACATTGTCATATAGACCACATTGGTTCGGCGCCCTATTTTAAGGAAAAATATGGATGCGCCATAATGATTCACGACCTTGACGCAGACGCCGTGGAAAGCGGAAATCCCGTATCAACTGCCGCCAACCTGTATGGCACTACATTTTCGCCGACACATATAGATACAAGGCTTACCGGCAACAGTGGAACGTTATTCCTTGGAACCGAACGAATCCACTGGATGCATACCCCCGGCCATACACCCGGGTCTCTGAGCCTTTACTGCGATATAGAGAATCAACGTATCCTTTTCGGACAGGACATACATGGCCCGTTTCTCAACAGTTTCGGTTCGGATATTGATTTATGGAAAAAATCAATGATGAAGTTGATTGATCTGGAAGCTGATGTCCTCTGTGAAGGACATTTTGGCATTTTCCGATCGAAGGAAAGGGTCAAAGCCTATATTATGGATTATCTGATGCGCTATTGAACGTTCCTCCCCAAAAATCCACCACATTGTAATACCTTGAGAAAAACAAACTCGCGTTTTTCCCCTCTATCTGTTAGAACATGTCACGAAAGGACGGCTCTGTATGGAGATACCCACACGGCAGGAATGCTATCACATGATGTACAAGATGAAGATGAGGGATAATATCGTGGCACATTCTCTTCAGGTCTGTCGAGTAGCCTTGTTTCTCGCGCACTCCCTTGAGATAGATATAAATCCGGACGTTGTTCAGGCTGCCGCACTTCTGCACGATATCACAAAAACGAGAAGCCTCGAGACACATGAAGATCACGCACAGACAGGGAAACAGTTGCTTATAAGCCTGGGATATCCTGAGGTGGGAAACATCGTCGTACAGCACGTTCTCCTTGATGAGTATTTTGTATCAGATAGTCCAACAGAGGCGGATGTAGTTAATTATTCGGATAAACGAGTGGTACACGACAAAGTGGTAACTCTCGCACAACGGATGAATTACATTATGGAACGATACGGAATTGAGCCAGAACGCAGGCAATATATCCAGATGCTTTGGGAAAAAACAAAAGTTCTGGAGGAACGACTGTTTCGTTTCTGTCCCTTTTCTCCTGCAGAGATGGAATCCCTTCTCGGACCGGATAACGGTTACGAGGAATTTTTGGCGTATAGCAGAGTAAATGGAGCAGTTGCGGTATGCACCGGATAATTATTTAATTTTTATGGGACTATTGCGCTTAAAATCCTTGACAAAACCAAAACTGGAGAATAGATAACAACGCTTATACAATCAGCTTATACGTACCTTGTAAATAAATACGTTACAACAGCATGTACTCTGAGCACGTCTTATGACCGGTCAAACGAAAAAAGGAAGGATAGTTATTGATAACACGCTGTGCAAGGGATGCTATCTCTGCGTCTCGGTGTGCCCTAACGATTGTATAACTATCGCCACCGAACCAAACGAAAAAGGATATTACCCCGCCAAGGTTGTTGATATGCAGGATAACAACGGCGGAAAATGCATTGGTTGTACCTTATGCGCAATCATCTGCCCCGATATCGCAATAGAGGTCTATCGTGGATAAAAAGCTCTTAATGAGGGGAAGTCAGGTAATCGGTGAAACAGCGATACGCGCAGGATGCAGATTTTATGCGGGTTACCCCATAACGCCGCAGAATGAACTCCCGGAATTCATGTCCGGCGCTATGGCCAATCTGAAGGATGGCACCTTTATTCAGGCCGAAAGTGAACTTGCTGCTATCAATATGGTTCTCGGGGCATCGATGGCGGGTGCGAGAGCAATGACCAGTTCATCCAGTCCAGGCATAAGCCTCAAACAGGAGGGCATATCATTTCTGGCGGCATCGGAACTGCCGGCTGTAATTGTCAATACCATGCGTGGTGGTCCGGGTCTCGGCAATATAGCGCCTTCCCAAGGTGATTACTTTCAGGCGACCAGGGGTGGAGGACACGGTGACTATCGCTCTATAGTGCTGGCCCCGGCTTATGGACAGGAACTGGCCGACCTCACAGTAAAGGCTTTCGAGTATGCGGACAAGTATCGAACACCTGTTATGATACTGGTTGACGGCATGATGGGTCAAATGATGGAACCAGTAGTACTCCCTGAACCCATTAACCTCAACGAACTGCCTCCCAAACCATGGATTCTGGACGGGGCAGATGGAAGACCGAGTCGGATAATAAAATCCCTCATCCTGGACACGATGGAGATGGAAGAACATAATTGGAAGCTTGCGAGAAAGTACCAAATCATCTCCAGGGAAATTGTATCTGCTGAATCCTATATGACCAAAGATGCTAAACTGGTGGTTGTCGCTTATGGAACCGCCGCACGAGTAGCCAAAGGAGGTATAAAAAGGGCACGTGAAATGGGACTCAAGGTCGGTCTTTTGCGGCCTATCACCCTTATGCCCTACCCTGAACGTATCATCAGGGAGATGAGCAGATCAGTAAAAGATTTCCTTGTTCTCGAGATGAATACGGGGCAGATGCTCGATGATGTGAAACTATCTCTTGAGGGAAGAAGTAACGTTCATTTTTATGGGCGACCGGGGGGAATTGTTTCAACCCCCGATGAAATAGCAAAGGTAATAACCAGCCTCTATTACCGCCAGCATCTGGAAGAGGATTAATTGATGGAAAAGGTTGTCTTTAAACGACCGAAATACATGAAAAAGGCACCGTTTCACTATTGCCCCGGCTGTGGACACAGTATCATTCATAGATTAGTGGCTGAAATCATAGAAGAACTCGACATCGGTAATAAAACCATCTGTGTTCCCCCGGCCGGTTGCGCCGTGCTGGCCTATAATTATCTTGATATAGACATGGGAGAGGCTCCCCACGGGAGAGGCGCTGCACTGGCAACCGGGATAAAACGTATCCTTCCTGACAGAGTGGTGTTCTCTTATCAAGGCGATGGCGATATTGCTGCTATAGGAACCGCCGAGACGATTCACGCTGCCAACAGAGGGGAAAACATCACCGTTATCTTCGTCAACAACAGTTGTTATGGTATGACGGGCGGACAGATGGCTCCCACAACCCTGCTCGGTCAGAATTCAACCACCACACCGGGCGGTCGCGATATGGTTCGAGATGGAACTCCTATAGACCTGAGTGAGATGCTGGCAATAGCAAGAGGATCAGTCTACATAGAACGAACAGCGGTAAATTCCATACAAAACATACGAAAGACCAAGACAGCGATTACAAAAGCATTTAAGGTACAGATGGCGGGTTTGGGTTTCTCTCTTATAGAGATACTGTCGCCCTGCCCTACCAACTGGAAGATGTCTTCCGTAGAATCCTGTAGATGGATCGACGAGAATGTTATGCAGACATTTCCCCTTAAAGTGATAAAGGACGAAACAAGTAGGTAAAGAGGTTTGCTCTGATGAAAAAAACGGTCTTTGCGGGATTTGGCGGACAGGGTGTCCTGATGATGGGTTATGTCTTCGCGGTTGCAGCAATGCGTGACGGCCGGGAAGTAACCTATCTTCCCGCCTACGGTGCAGAGATGCGTGGAGGTACGGCTAATTGTACGGTTGTCGTATCCGATGAAGAGATCTTTTCCCCTGTGGCGTCTTCTCCTGATTATGCGGTCATCATGAACAAACCATCTCTGCTAAAATACGAGGGCATCATGAGAGAGGGCGGAGTCATTCTTCTTAATTCAAATCACGTACGTTGTGAGTTAACCAGGGATGATTTAACGGCCATAGGGATACCAGCCTTCGATATCGCTCAGAAGTTGGGAAGTGAACGTGTTGTAAATATGATTATGCTGGGAGCGTTTGTAGCACATACCAAGATAACAACACTTGATTCAATCATGAATGGCCTTTCCGAGATCATAAACGGCAAAAAAGCCGGCACCATGAAATTAAATCGCAAGGCTCTGGACGAGGGCGCTGAATATATTGTAAAGGGAGAGCTACGGTGAAAACGGTTAAACAGATTGAACTCTGGTTGAATAACATACCAGGGCAGCTATCCGCGGTCAGTGATATATTGAGTGACAACAGGATCAACATCATTGCCTGTTGTTACGCTACAACACGTGAGGAAAAAGGCCTGTTCTATTTCGTTGCAAACGATCCTGACAAAGCTGTAAATGTATTGAAGGCGGCAGGGTACAAGATTAAGACAAAAGAGGTTATTGCATGCGAAATGCCGAATCATCCCGGAGGAATGAATGTAGTTCTAAAACTGTTAAAAGAAGCACACATCAACCTTGATTACATTTACCCCTGTATGGGAACGGGAGATATAACCATTGTCATCCTAGGTATAGGCCCGGTCAAGAAAACCTTGAAGATTATGGAAGATAACTGGATAAAGGTATGGAGTGACGATCTCTATCACATATGAGTACTACCCGCTGATAGGCGTAAAATAATAACAATGATATCATCCTGCCAAAATGTGTGCGAAGCCAATCTTTCCATTGTGCTTTTTTTGTATTGCCTTATACGTTCAAGTAGCAGAGATGATCTCTGTTATTGAATTCCCTTTCACTGTATATGATCCTGTAAAATACTTTACATGAAACGCTGTCAGTGTTAGCCTTACGAGGATGTCGCTTTTAATACATGTAGTTCCCTCAGGCTGCGAGAACAGAGTGAATGTGACGGAAGGGATATAACTTTACATTGAAAATAACTTTATAATTTATATTGAGAGGAATCGAACTTATTATGACAAGTAAAAAAACATCGTACAGAGATGCTGGCGTGGATATCGACAAGGCCTCTGACTTTATTGACAGGATAAAACCGCTCATCAAGCCCACTCTTCGCAAGGGGAGTATAGGTGAAATAGGAAATTTCGGGGGCCTTTTCCACTTGGATCCCGACAAATATAAAAACCCTCTTCTCGTTTCGACAACCGATGGAGTGGGTACGAAACTCAAAATAGCCTTTATGTTGGATCAACATAATACGATTGGCATTGATCTTGTTGCCATGAATGTAAACGATTTAATCGTTCAGGGTGCGGAACCTCTTTTCTTCTTGGATTATATAGCTACAGGAAAGTTGAGCGTTGAAACAAGCGTACAGGTAGTGGAGGGGATAGCAAAGGGGTGCATTGAAGCCGGATGTGCACTCATAGGGGGAGAAACCGCTGAAATGCCAGGATTTTACGAGGATGATACCTACGATCTGGCAGGTTTCTCTGTAGGCGTTGTTGAATATGATAATGTTATTGACGGTTCCGCTATAAGGATAGGTGACAGTATTATAGGGCTGGCATCGAGCGGAATTCACAGTAACGGTTATTCCCTTGTCAGGAAAGTGCTGTTCGAGCAGGCTGGCCTTGGTGTTAATGATACGGTAGAAGGCCTCGAAGATTCAATCGGTATAGAACTCCTCCGTCCGACAAAGATCTATGTAAAGCCCATTTTGAATCTCATAAAAAACTTCGATATCAGAGGAATAGCGCATATCACGGGTGGTGGACTCACGGAAAACATTCCAAGGATACTTCCACAAGGGTGCAGTGTCGTTATAGAAAAAGAAAGCTGGGAGCCATTACCCATTTTCAAGATTATTCAGAAGATGGGCGGCGTCGATGATTCGGAAATGCTCAGGGTATTTAATATGGGAATCGGGATGGTGATCATCGTACCGGAAAAAGATTCGCGAGAGATCATTGATCATTTGGAAAGGCTTGGAGAACAAGCATATGTAATCGGTCGTATCACAGAGAGGGGCAAGGATAGCCCGGCCATTCTGTTCGAGTAAAAAAAGATGAAGAAGATAAATCTGGGAGTTCTGGTATCCGGTGGTGGGTCCAATCTGCAATCAATCATCGACAGCATCGAACTTGGAAAAGTGGATGCGGTAATACGTGTTGTCGTAAGTAATGTCTCCAATGTCCGGGCACTGGAAAGGGCAGAAAAGCATCATATCCCTTCAGTTGTTATTTCCCCCGGAAATTTCGGCACAAGAGAGGATTTTGATAAAGAGGTCATTGCCGTCCTCAAGGCCCATAGCGTAGATCTTGTCGTCATGGCAGGTTTTATGAGAATCCTGACCCCTCTTTTCTTGCGGGCTTTTCCGATGAAGATCATGAATATTCACCCGGCGCTGCTTCCTTCCTTTCAAGGTCTGCACGTTCAGAAGAGAGCCTTTGACTATGGTGTAAAATTTGCCGGATGTACGGTCCATTTCGCCGATGAAGGTGTCGATACCGGCCCCATTATCATTCAGGCTGTTATTCCCGTGTACGATAATGACACTGCGGACATCCTCCAGCAGAGGATATTGAGAGAGGAACACAGGATTTATCCACAGGCAATCCAGTTTTATGCTGAGGGAAGGATCGAGATTGACGGGCGAAAGGTTCATATAAAAAACCCCTGCACGATGGAAACACCTTGTATGCACAACCCGCCTCTGGAAAAATTTTAGTTTGATTATCGTGGACGCATGCCTGATTGGAATCATGCGCAGATATACCTAAATATATAAACGATAATAGTGAAAGAAAAATCTGGTCCTTTGACGATCTTCATAGAGAGGGAAACGACTCGGTTATTCGAATATTGGGTATTGTATAGATCTTGTTTGTAAGAAAACAACCTACGTTTTATGCCGTCAAAAAGGATTACAGAAGAGTCGCAAACCGGAAGGTATCGATTAAAAATCGGATAATAATGCTATGTATGACACCATTGTACTGGGGAACGATCCAAGCTCTCTCATAGCGGCGGTTACTCTGGCGAGCTACGGAAAAAAGACCGTGCTCCTGACGATGGATAATATTCCTGATCTTTACTCAGAATCTGGTTATACCTTTGACATAGATCCCTTCCCGTGGACCGGTCTGAACCGAGGGGACGTTTTTAGGCAACTCCTATCTCACCTGCTTATAACGCATGAGGATCACCCTTTGGAACCGGCATTACAGATAATCTTTCCCGACCACAGGATAGATCTTTCCAATGAGATTGAACTATACCTGAAAGAAATAGAACGTGAATTTCCCGATAAGGCCTTGGAAATACGAAAGCTTTATGAGGCTATAGAGAAAAGCAGTTCCTTTGTATCGGAATTGATTGATCAAGATCTACATTTTCAACCAGAAACCGTGGGGGACTATATCAATCTCATTCGAAATATACCCGGTATTTTGCTGAAGAAAGGAACTTTCACGGCACATCTTAGAAATATACTGAATGATCCGCAACTGAAAAAAGTACTGGAGGCGCAGATTCTCCTCCTGTCAAATCTCGATCCGATGGGGATCAGTCCAATATCGTTTACGAGAATACTTTCTCTGTCTTTGAATAAAATTTTTTATCACACCGGAGGCAAACATCGTCTTATAGAGAGACTGAAGAAAAAGTATGAGGCGGATGGGGGTGTTATTGAGAGATGCTCCGTTACGGCACTTGAGATGGATAGGGCCATAAAAGTCAACGTGAAAGTGGATGGTAATGATGTCCCGACTATCTACGGAAGAAATATAATAATAAGTACAAAATATGAGAATGTTGCCTCTCTGTTGTCTGGGAACAATAGGCTTTCGACGCTCAGGAAGAGATATGATACTATACTGCCATCGTTCTACCCGTTCACTATTCATATTGGAGTCCGAGACAGATGTGTTCCTGAAAAGATGGGAGTCTACGTCGTGATTGCATCAGGTGAGAATGACACTCCCCTGTTTCTGGAGACTAGCGAACCGGGAGACACCCTCAGGGCGCCGGATGGAAAGCGGGCTATAGGCCTTACCGCTTTCATCAAGGATTCTCCGTCGGAAATAGACGACAGCGTGCTTTGTGCACATGCAGAAGGTATGCTGGGTAACCTGAGAGCAGTGCTCCCCTTCTTAGATGAGAATATAGATTTTATGGACTTGAAAAAATCGATAACCATATCGAGGAACTGCCAGGGAGTTGTTAACCCAAAATACAGGATAAAAAATTCCTTCATCGGCATGTCATGCCTACCTAATAGGACGCCCGTGAAGAATGTTTTCCTGACCGGCGGGATGCTCATGCCCGGTCTTGGATTTGAGGGTGAAATTATGTCCGGAACGAACGCCGCGAAACTTGCGATAGGGGATTATTAGACATGAAGAAAAAAACGCCAAACTTCGAGATTCAGCAACTGGGAGACCCCACCTTCCCCTCCCCCATAACACCAGGGTATTTTACACCGGACAGCAAACGCATCCTTTACAACCGGTACCTCAATACTCCGGAAGCTCCACAAATAGAAGAAAATCCCCCGCTCTCTATAGAGGTGGCCGGTCCGAGAAAGATGATATATTTCGATCCCGCAAAGGTACATGCAGCCATTGTTACCTGTGGCGGCCTCAGTCCGGGGATCAATGATGTGATACGGGCGGTGGTTATGGGACTCTATTACCGCTACGGTGTCAAAAACATCACGGGCATACGATATGGTTTTCAGGGTCTTATCCCGCAATACCATCACGAAGTAGTAAGTCTGACACCTGAAGTTGTCAAAGACATACATACGCTGGGCGGGAGTGTTCTCTCATCGTCCCGTGGAGGACAGGATGTTAAAGAAATGGTCAACACACTATGCAGAATGAACATCAATATATTCTTTTGCATAGGTGGAGACGGCACCATGAAAGCGGCTGAACTGATCACAGAAGAGGTCACCAGAAGAGATCTCAAGATAAGCGTTATCGGAATACCAAAGACCATAGACAATGACCTGAATCTTATCGATAAAACCTTTGGATTTGACACGGCGATCTCCATGGTGGTGCATGCGATTCAATGTGCACATGTGGAAGCAAAAGGTGCGCCTCTGGGAATAGGTTTAGTAAAGATCATGGGAAGAGAATCGGGTCATATCGTGCTGAGCGCAACTCTCGCACAAAATGACGTTAATTTCGCTTTGATTCCCGAGGTGCCCTTCGATCTCGAAGGAGAGAAAGGCCTGTTTACCGTATTGGAAAAACGTCTTCGGGAGAGAAAGCATGCAGTCATACTTGCGGCTGAAGGGGCAGGACAGGAACTCTTCACCGATATCGGTCCGCGACAAACCGACCCATCGGGAAATATCCGGCTGAAAGATATCGGCATGTATCTAAAGACAAGGATCGAAGAGTACTTTAAAGAAGGGGATATGGAGATCAATCTGAAATATATCGATCCAAGTTATACCATACGAAGCGTTCCTGCCAATGCAAGTGACAGTATATACTGTGAGCTTCTCGGACAGCTTGCCATGCACGCCGGAATGGCTGGAAAGACGGGAATGGTGGTGGGACTCTTTAACGGAGAATATGTCCACCTGCCGCTCAAATCGGTGGCATTTCGCAGGAAAGTGGATCCTGATGGCAATATGTGGATGCGTGTTCTTGAAGCAACAGGTCAGCCGGTATCGATGAAGAATTAGAACCGATCAAACTCACCGTAACCGAGAACACAAGGAAAGCATGTAGGTCTGCTTTTTATAACCATGGCTCTGCAAATCTGAATAGATACGTGAAGTAATCCAAAATAATACTTGCAAAATGTCTCGCTATGGTTTAGAGGTATCAACCTGATTTTTTGGAAAGGAGTTTCTTATGTCTCGATTCTGTGAGATTTGTGGTAAAGGGCCTGTAGTGGGGAACAGTGTAAGTCATGCTCACAATAAAACAAAGAAGGTGTGGCATCCCAACATTCAGAAGTTGCGCGTTGTAAATCCTAAGACAGGATCAACGCAGAGAATGAAAGTCTGCACCAGATGCCTGCGTTCCGGTGCTGTCAAAAAAGCCATCTAGAGCCCTATGTATCCGTCTGACCGATCAGACGGATACAATCAAGGCCTTCCTTAAGGCTATTCGCTGAATACCATCTTCTTGAGATCTGAAAGATCTATCTGAAATGTCCCGGAAGATGTTCGGCCGTACACCTTGTAATCTTTATCAAGGGTCAGTTCATCGTTATCATTGTTTTTCAAGAAGATGGAACACTTCAGTTTTCCTTCTTTTGAAAGAAACGCAATATATTTAATCTGTTCAAAGGATATTGTGTAGGTCCCCTTCCCTTTTATCCCTTCAACAAAGGTTTTTCCCTCTATACTTACATCCGTGCATTCGGTAACGACATCCATCTGATCTATGAACGTAGCGTCGAACTTTTTTTCGGTGACAGGAATCTTATCCGGAGAATCATTACCAGTCATAGAACCCATACCCAGCATGAGAGGGGCCAACAGCACAATAAACAAACATATATATACTCTTTTCATTTTTGCTCTCCTTTACCGATCTCGTAGATATCTACTTCTTGTTTCAACGCTGTGAGTATTCCTTCGACATCGGAGGCAAAATCAGGCAGTATGGAAAGTCGGACCACCGATGCGCTCCTGTCAATGGTTGTGATAGTCGCAAGGTTTTCATACCCTTCCAGGATATATTTGACATACGCAATATCGCTTCGCTTTAATTTCAGATCCCTTATTATTACACCCTGTTCTTTCATGTGATAGTTCGTAACATCCGCTTTTTAAAACATCAAGAAAATAAATCCTTCCTTGACATGGTATAGTGCCTTGATTATATTCCGAATCAAATCCGATCATGACAGGAAAAACATGTTACCAATTACCCGCTGGAAATTTCCGAAGGTTAACACAGGGGTTCAGTCGCTTCTGTCCACAGAACTTGGAATAAATCCCATTATATCACAGATATTGATCAATCGTGGCATCACCACTCCGGATGAAGCCAAAAAGTTCCTCTTCCCCTCTTTGGAACAGTTACATAACCCCTTCCTGATGCAAGACATGGATCGGGGTGTTGACAGGATCATTCAGGGTATTTTCAGAAACGAGAAGATTATTATATATGGTGATTATGATGCAGACGGCATCACATCCACAGCTATTCTTGTTAAATTTCTCCGTGATATCCATGGTAATACAACATATTATATTCCGGGAAGAGTTGAAGAGGGGTATGGCCTCAGCAGGGCAGCAATAGATCAATTCAAAAACGATGGGATTGATCTTATCATAACGGTGGACTGCGGTATCTCGAACCATGAGGAAATAGCCTATGCGGTCTCATCGGGAATCGATGTTATTGTGACGGATCATCATGAAATCCCTGATATCATGCCCGACTGTAGTGCCGTAATCAATCCACTCCGCCCAAGCATATCGGGATCTGGGTTTCCCTTCAAATCTCTCGCCGGAGTTGGGGTTGCCTTTAACCTTTTGATTGCCCTTCGAGGGAGACTTCGCAAGATTGGTTTCTGGAAAGACAGAACATACCCTAATCTCAGAGAATACCTTGACCTGGTTGCCATAGGAACCATCGGTGACGTTGTGCCGCTGGTAGACGAAAACAGGATACTATCGAAGATCGGTCTCGGTGTAGTAAACAATACAAAGAGAGTTGGTCTGAAAGAGTTGATTGCAATCAGTGATATGAGCGGTAGGCCTGTCAGCTCCGAATCGGCTGCATTTAGACTTATTCCCAGAATCAATGCTGCCGGTAGAATCGGATCACCAGAAGACGCAGTGGAACTGTTTCTTACCGAAGATGAAGGACAGGCAGCAATGCTTGCTCAGCGTCTTGATTCATACAACAGAGACCGTCAGGTGATGGAAAAAATCATACTCGATGAAATACTGGAGGAAATTGAAACAACCGTTGATATTAATAAAACATACTCCCTCGTGTTTGCATCTCATGACTGGCATCCGGGTATCATAGGCATTGTGGCATCAAAACTTGTTGACCGGTATTATAGGCCAGCCATACTGATCAGCATACAAGACGGGATAGGCAAAGGATCGGGTAGAAGTATCGTCGAATTCAATCTGTATGGGGGGTTGGAGAAGAAGTGCTCATCCTTGCTCATTTCATATGGCGGACACAGATATGCCGCAGGAATATCTATCAAAGAGGCCGATATAGATAAATTTTCCACAACACTGAGTATGGCGGTTCGTGAAGAGATTGGTGATGAAATGTTGATTCCAGAAACTGCCATAGATGCTCTGTGTGATCTGAATGAAATAGGCTACAATCTCGTTTCTCAGATCGAAATGCTGGCTCCTTTTGGGAGTATGAATCCCGAACCTGTTCTCTGCTCACGAGGCATAAAGATATCATCCCTTGTGATGGTTGGAAACAATCATCTGAAAATGCAAGTAAATAAAGAAAATACACACTACGATACCATATGGTTCAATAAAGGACACCTCTCCGCACTTCTTTCCGAATCAACTTCCGATATCACTTTTATTCCCCAGGTAAACCACTGGAATGGGAAAAGCAGCATACAGCTCAAGTTAAAGGATGCGGTAGCCACATAATCGGGAAGCGCTAACAATGAATAGCTAGGATGAACTCCCGGGCAAGCGTAATAGTTTTTAGTTTCCATTATTTAGAAAATATGGTATCTCTTGCATGTTTTTAACATAGGGTATAGTGCTCATAGAAATCCACTGTAACAGTTGTCAACTTGGGATGTTAGTACTTAGACTAAACGTCTATAAACTGAATATAAAAATACTAGTTCACTCATATATACAGATATATACAGATTTCTATTTGCAGAGAATATATTCGAAGACCTCATGAGATAATATTTTCTAAGGCAGATGATAAGGATTCGCTGTGAATTTGGTACGTATACGGAGAAGCATTCATTAAGCGTCGAATATGGAAATGGTAGAGGTAGTGCTATGTCTCTACCATTTTTATATTTTAAGGAGAAATATCAAGAAGATCTGTCCCATAGGCTGAAGATTTATATATGGTTCAAACAAACCATCATCCAAAACTGACTATCTGCTTTATCCTTGAATATTATTATCCTCATGTCGGAGGGGGGGAAATCCTTTTTCAGAAACTGGCGGAAGGACTTGTTGAGGAGGGACACCGATGTGATGTAGTTACCTGCCGTATTCCCGGTACAAAACGATTTGAAGTTGTAAACGGGGTACATATCCACCGGGTTCGGGTTCCCAGATGCGCTGACCGATATTGGTTTACCATAATGAGTATTCCGTTGGCCTGGAAGATTGCGAAAAAGGCGGATGTCGTTCACACGATGACATATAATGGAGCTTTTCCTGCTTGGCTGATTGCCAAGCTGCATAAAAAACCAGTGGTAATTTCGATCTTCGAGGTTTTAGGAAAAAAGTGGATGGAATTAAACTTCAATTTTTTGTCTGCTATTCTCTGCAGAGTGATTGAAAATACAATTCTTCACCTCACTTACAATGGTTATTTCTGCAGTTCAAAAAGTACTTTCAATTGCCTGACAGACTGGGGAATAGATTCTAAAAAGATATATCTAGCCTATCCCGGTATAGACTATCATTTATTCACACAAAAATCCGATGGAGAAGCACGGGGCATACGGAGAAACCTAGGGATTAGTGACTCATCCTTCCTATATGTCTATTACGGACGGCCGGGAATGGTAAAAGGGATCGAATATCTGGTTCGAGCTGTACCTATCATCACGAAAGACATTTCTGATTCAAAACTCCTTTTGATCTTATCGGAAAATCCACCTACAAAATACAGAGAAGTCATCAATCTTGTCAAAACATTGAAGTTAGATAACGTGATTCTTCATGGCTCTTTACCGAGAGAGATGTTGCCATATTATATCCAGGCAGCCGATTGCGTCGTCGTTCCATCTTTGAATGAGGGGTTTGGATTTACCTGTGTGGAGGCCTGCACAATGCAAAAACCCGTGGTAGCAAGCAATGTCGGCTCTATTCCGGAAGTAATTTTCGGAAAATATGTTCTGGTGCCCCCGCGTGATTCGAAAGCTCTGGCTGATGGGGTAATCAAAATCTATCGTGGAGATCATGAGATGGGCGAACAAAAAATGTTTCTCTGGAAAAATACAGTGCAAAAACACTTAACATCCTATTATGATATCATTTCAGAGTGTGGATTATGATAATTTGATTAGCTGAAAAGGGTTAGCTTGGTCACGTGATCTGATTTTCTTCCTCAACCTTTTTCATCGTGTCGATCGTTATGAGTCAAGTAGAAAGGATTTAACTAACTATGAAGAGGGCCTTTATCACGGGTATTACGGGTCAGGATGGGTCGTACCTTGCCGAGTTTCTTTTGGACAAGGGGTATGAGGTTCACGGCCTCATCAGGCGGTCGAGCACCT
>Ga0116164_10000903_pt1 | contig 23710 bp, 14 predicted proteins | sample AD_UKC109_MetaG_FD_89888 | JGI IMG/M metagenome (GOLD analysis project Ga0116164, IMG submission 89888) | Active sludge microbial communities of municipal wastewater-treating anaerobic digesters from Hong Kong - AD_UKC109_MetaG | ecosystem: Engineered > Bioreactor > Anaerobic > Digestate... | reverse complement strand
TAATTAGTCTATATGGTTTTGAATAATCAAATATTCTTTCTTCTCCAAATAATTCTTGTAAGTTTTCATAAGCATCATCAGTAGTTGCTTTGTATTCTCTTCCGTCAAAGAATGAAGGCAATCCTTTGTGATGTTCTTCATCATAAGCTCTAAAAACACGTGGTTGAAAATTCTTTGTATTAACTACTACCTGAGTCCCCTTTTTTAACTCATCTTCCAACATTTGCTGAGACCATACAAAAGGACCATTAAGTTCGAAATCATTAGTGATGATATTATTTTTTATAGTAATTTCAGACAATAACTCAACGGAACTGCTTCCATTTCCATATTTGCCTGGTTTATATGTTCCATCTGGCAATTTTGTCCTAACAGTATTACCTTTAAATTTTAGCGGCTTAACAGAGTTGGTTCTTTTTACTATTGGTTGTGATTCTGATTCATCTGGTTTACCTCCAAAAAGCGGTATTGAATAATCTGCCTTTTTGTATACAACGATATACTCTGTAAGACTAATCATTTCTTTAGACAAAAAACTCCCCTTGCGTTTTTTGTACCATGTTATAATTCCAACTTGTTTATCTTCACCAAAAATTTCATCCATTAACGATATAAGACGAGGTAATTCGTTTTCGTCTATGCAAATGAAAATTGCTCCATCGTTACTCATTAAATCTTTTATGATCTTTAATCTTGGAGCCATCATGCAAAGCCATTTATCATGTCTTGTCAAATCATCCTTGCCAACGACTTTACCTAACCAATCATTTATTAATGGGCTATTTACCTTATCATTGTAAGCCCATCCTTCTTCACCAGTATTATAAGGAGGATCAATAAAAACACATTTTATACGACCAGCAAACTGTGGTAAAAGTGCTTTTAAAGCAATGAGGTTATCGCCCTCAATTATCATGTTTCCGTTTGCTTTTTCGGGTTGGTAATGCAGTTCAGGTACTTCGTCCAACGTATGAAACGGAACAGCCAAATGGTGGTTCCAAATTATGTTTTTTCCTTTGAATTGGAGTGTTGGCATAGCTTTATATCGTTAAGTTTTTTATAATCTCTTTTAATTCTTCAATCTTTTCCTCTGTAATATTCCCATCTTCATAATTCTTGAGAACATTAAGTGGTTTTAAATCGTTTCTGTTTTTAGGAACAGGTGTAATACCTAGGAACGCTTCAAAATCTTTTTCAAAACCATGAAGCTTTGAAATTTTGGTTTTCACAAATTCATTGACATACTTATGCTGTTTACTATCCTCGTCAAAATCCATTAAAACAGAATGTGACAACCCAAATTTTGTAAGTAAAACAATATATCTGTGAATGTTATATTTGCCTAAGGCATCCAAACAATAAATATGTTTTTCTTTGAGTTCAGGCCATTTAGTGTTCATTAAATAATCAATGAAAGCCTTTTCAGATGCGCCTTCGCAAATTAAAACATGTTTAGCGAAAAACATTGATGCTCTTTCTGTGTCAAGCCAAATAGAAAATTTTATTGATTCTTCCAATAACTTGACTTCTTCTGTTTTTTCGTTAATGAGTTTCTTCAATTCAGCTTCATCAGTAGCAGGTATACCGGCATCTATTTTACTCTGTAAAAATTGACTCAGTTCTGTACAATCAGTATAAAGTGCTTTTAAAGTCGGTTCATCAATTTGAAATATTTCACTAGCTCCATTTTTCTTTTCTATTCTTTTTATTTCAGTTAGGTTATGAATGTTTTTGCTTACGAATATTGAAGAATGTGAGGTACAGAAAACCTGTTGGTTATATTCATTTGCAATCTGTTTTAATCCCAGATTCATTAACTCCTGTTGGCTCGGATGCAGAAAAGCTTCTGGTTCTTCAAATAATATTAATGTAAAGTCGGGATAAAACTCTTTTTTGTCACTTTCCTTCTTGCCTTCATCATATTTTGCGGCAAGTTTTATCATTGTATAAATTAAATGCCTTTGCAAGCCTTGTCCGATATTTTTCATGTCAACCCGTTTTTTGCCGGATTGCAAATTATTATCCTCAATATAATGGTCAATTAGATTTTTAATTATTAAGTCAGTTTTTATAGGGTTTACATCAAATCCAAAAGTGAATTGCCAGGTTTTTAATTCATTATTGATATCTTCTTTTAGGCTGTCCATTGAAGTTCCATCAGGTGAGGCTTCGGTTTTGAAGTCCTTGTTAAAACTTGCAAAAGCCTTCCCTAAATCGCCAAATGCATCCGATTTTTCGAGAACTTTTTTAAATACAAAACTTATTACTTGTCGTAGAGGTGATGGTCCAGAAAGTCTAAATGTGTCATCAGTTTTTGCTATTTCAGGAATATAAATGATTTTACCCAGTTTGGCCTGAGAAACATTCTTTGCTCCATAAAAATTATTATCTGAGATTGAACCATCTTTTGAAATATAAAAAATATTGCTATTGTCTTTATTAACTTTTTCTTTATCTGATGATTCAAAATATCTTCTTACTGTCAAGATATTGTCGTCTCTTTTGTATTCATCCTTTATCTTTTCTTGCTCTTCATCAGTTGTTCTGAATTCTAATTCAATCCAGCTTTCAGAATCAGTTGTATTAGGAAGTTTTGGGAAATCAGATTTATTATCGTACTTGAATCCCTCATTTTCATAAAATGCCCGTAAAGCTGTAATAATATTTGTTTTGCCGGAATTATTCTCACCAACAAAAAGAGTAAAATCTTTACAATCAATTACCTGATGGATTATAGAACGGAAATTGTGTATTGTGATTTTCTGTATTTTCATTTTTTCATTTTTTTGTATTTCAATTGTTTCTCAGCAACTTTCAGTGCTTCAAGCCCAAAATCTTCGTCCTCTAATTCATAAAGCACTTTTTCACTTAAAAAGTCAATAACCAGTTTGTCAGAGTTTGCTTTATAGAGGTCAGCCAATTTCAAAACTAATTCTTTTGAGAATTTTCTCTCTCCACGTTCCATTTTGCTTAATATAGCAACATCAATATCGGTTTGCATAGCAGCTTTCCTCAATGATAATCCTGCCTGTTCTCTCAATTCTCTTAATTTCAATCCTAGTGTTGACATTTTCGGTGTTGACTATTTTTGTCAAAGGTAATACATTTTTTACTTATTGGGTTCTGAATATTTCAATTATTTATCAACAATTTATTATCAATGGGCGGGTCGGCAAAAAAAGCATCCCGAATAATCGGGACAGGTCGTGTGTGGCCGCGAAGGGACGGTGTCTGGGATGGGCTTCCACGCTCTTGTTTTTGTGGGCTGGATTTTCCTTTTTCTTCTTTGTCGTTATGCAGCAAAAATTTCATTTTCATTCTGTCGTTGTCTTTTTTCTCGGCTTGCTTGTAACGGTCTCGGGTATGAAACGTAGGGCATTTCGGAGCAGCATACTTGTCCACCGAGACAAAGCTTGCTAAGAACCCGAAACTTGCGGAAACCACTGTCCGCCCTATGTTTTATACCCATTGTTGTGGTGCGTTTTTTATTTTTCTAATTGTCTATCAGGAAGTTGAAGAACATTTGAAGTTTCCAATTCTTTTCCTGCAATTCCCTTTATAGATCCGAACAAAGCAGATATATTTTCTTGCACGACCCAAATTTGCTTTTCTCGTGAAGCCCAAATTTTATGCATAGCTTTTTTCTCTGAATTAAGTTGATCAATCATATCATCATAATTTTCTACAATTCTTTTGATATTCTGAACGAACTCATTACTTGTCAAATAGGCGTAAAGAAGTTCCATTTTATCTCCTTTGTTTTCCTGCGATATTTTCACTGACTGTGTTTTGATTAACATCTCTCTTAATACAAACGACAAACTTCTCACTTCGTGAAATCCGCAAATCCAAACTCCGTCTTTCTCTCCAAATCTGTCCATATCACTTGGCATTGTCTCAGTAACGATTACTGCTAAATCAGCTTTACAAGTAATCTGGTCTTGTTTCAATTTTTCAATCCAATCATTAGCAAAATTTTTAGTGCGTTTACTTTCATAGACTATTGAGCCACATTCTTGCTGCATAGAATTGATAACGGTTTGGATACAGTCGGCTCCACTAACTCCCTTAGGAACTTCTTGTACCTTGTCAAATGGGTATGATTTTGAAAGCAAATCTTCAAGAGCTAATTCTTGGACTTCTCCTTGCAATTGCATTGAACCTTGTTCTGCTTTACGTTTCATTTCTTCCGCAAGCTTTTTGTTGTCATCAATTTGCTTTAAAAGCTTAATTTTTTCCAATTCAAAACTTTCGCGTTCTTTTGCTCGTGCTTTATCTTCTATCTCCTTTTGTTTTTCAAGAATTTGTTTCTCAACTTGTAGATTGAGTTCTTCTTGCTTTTCCCTCAGTTCAGCTTCTTGCCGCATTAAAGCTACTTCCTTTTCACGCAGAGCCTTATTTTCAGATTTACGCTTCTCATTCTCTTCTTGAAGAGATTTTAATTTTTCTTCGTAAGTCTCGGAAGTTGTTTTCTCAATTTTCTTCTTTTCAAGCTCTAAGGCTTTTGAAAGTTCGGCTTTTAGAAGTTCGTCTTGCCTTTCTTTTTGTTCAGTAAGTTTATTCCGTTCTTCTTCAAGTTTCTTTTTCTCTAAATTGAATTTTTCTGCTTGTTCGGAGACTTTTCGCTCATATTCTGCCTTAAAATGTGCTTCAAGTTTTCCTGATAGTGCTTCTTCAACATCGAAGCTATGTCCGCAATTCGGGCAAGTAATTTTATCGTTCATATTCTATCTTTTTTAAATGCACCACAACTCGTTTATTGCTACAGTAAAACCGCACACTGATTTGATCCTGGAAGAAAATATTGTACGGTTTTCACCCTATTTTATTTTTTTATTCAATGAACTGAAAATGTCAGAACAAAGATAACATTCTTACAAATCATTAAATGGAGGGTTGATTTTATTAATCTTTCTGTTCATGGGTATTGCTATCTTTTGACCTACTTAACTTCTGACGATAACCATTTTAATAGACCTCATGTCTGTTTCCAGGCAGATTTTGCTGTATAGTCATCCTGTGAATCACCTGCAAAAAGCCACAGAAGTTGAGAGTTTGGTGGTACTTTGATAGCATTCACGGGGTGATTCGGGCCAGGCAAGGAGAAATTGTTGCCATGATCAGAAAAGTCCAGCTACCTGATTGCACAACCTCCCCGCACTGGAATTTTTTTTATTAACTTGAGAGAAACCCATTTTAAAGCCTGTGCAGTTGGATTTTGGTGTTTTTAACAATTATTGTTTGATAAAAACCTGTTTCCATGTATTAAAAAAGGATATCATCAGGATGGTTTTTTGTATCTTTGCAGCGCTTTAAGCAATTTATTTTCAATTAATTGATTATGACCGCAGAAGAAAAAAACTTATCCGCTATTAACGATTATTCAGCTGACAACATCCAGGTGCTCGAAGGCCTGGAAGCAGTACGAAAAAGACCATCAATGTATATTGGCGATACCAGTACACGCGGATTACATCATCTTGTTTACGAAGTAGTTGACAACTCTATTGACGAAGCTCTTGGAGGATATTGCGACCAGATAAATGTGATTATTCATCAGGATAACTCCATCACTGTAATTGACAACGGACGTGGTATTCCAACAGGAATCCATGAAAAAGAAAACCGATCGGCACTCGAAGTAGTTCTGACAGTGTTGCATGCCGGCGGTAAATTCGATAAAGGCTCCTATAAAGTCTCCGGAGGTTTGCATGGAGTGGGCGTTTCGTGTGTGAACGCACTCTCCACAACACTCGAAGCTACAATCTACCGCGAAGGGAAAATTTTTTATCAGCAATTCCACTTTGGAAAACCGGTTGAACCGGTAAAAATAATTGGTGAATCCAAAGAAACCGGCACCAAAATTACTTTTCGTCCAGACGACACAATCTTCACCGTTACCGATTATGATTATACTATTCTGGCCACACGCCTGCGTGAGCTTGCCTACCTGAACAAAGGAATCCGTCTTACACTAACCGACGAGCGCTTTACTGACGAAAACGGAGACTATATTTCCGATCATTTTTTCTCGGAAAACGGCCTTGTCGATTTTATTAATTACCTCGATGCCAACAGGGAAAAACTGATGCCGGAAGCTATCCACATCGAAGGTGAAAAAAATAATACCCCCATCGAAATTGCCATGCAGTACAACACCTCCTTTTCGGAAAACCTGCACTCTTATGTGAACAATATAAATACCCACGAAGGAGGAACCCATCTGTCAGGCTTCAGAAGAGGGCTTACACGAACACTTAAATCTTATGCAGAAAAATCCGGTATGCTTGCCAAACTGAAATTTGACATCAACGGTGATGATTTTCGTGAAGGATTGACTGCAATCATCTCGGTAAAAGTGGCCGAACCCCAGTTTGAAGGACAAACAAAAACCAAACTTGGGAACTCCGATGTGATGGGTGCTGTTGACCAGATGGTCAGCGAATCACTTACCAATTACCTGGAAGAAAACCCAAAAGAAGCCCGAACAATAGTTAATAAGGTTATCCTTGCTGCAACTGCCCGTCATGCAGCACGTAAAGCGCGTGAGCTCGTGCAACGCAAAAATGTTTTGTCCGGATCGGGACTCCCCGGAAAACTGGCCGACTGTTCCGAACGCGACCCTGTTCAAAGTGAGATATATCTCGTTGAGGGAGATTCTGCAGGTGGTACTGCCAAAGCCGGACGCGACAGAAGATTTCAGGCTATTTTGCCGCTGCGTGGAAAAATCCTGAACGTGGAAAAAGCCATGCAACACAAAATATTCGAGAGCGAAGAAATCAAAAACATCTTCACCGCATTGGGTGTCAACATTGGTACTGCTGACGACAGCAAAGCACTTAACCTCGAAAAACTGCGCTACCACAAAATTATCATCATGACCGATGCCGACGTGGATGGAAGCCACATTGCCACACTCATCCTGACTTTCTTTTTCAGATACATGAAAGAACTGATCGAAATGGGTAATGTGTACATCGCAACACCACCACTCTATCTGATGAAGAAAGGAAAAGACGAACGTTACTGCTGGTCGGAAGAAGAGCGCATTGCTCTGGTAAAAGAATGGTCGGTTAATGGTGACGCAAAAGGAATTCACATTCAACGATATAAAGGTTTGGGTGAAATGAATGCCGAACAGTTGTGGGATACTACCATGAATCCTGCCAACAGAATTCTGAGACAGGTAACCATAGAAAACGGTACCGAAGCCGACCGCATCTTCTCCATGCTTATGGGCGATGAAGTGCCACCACGCCGCGAATTCATCGAGAAAAATGCCAAATATGCCAAGATTGATGCATAACCGGCTGTTAACAGATACCCGGTTCTATTAACCGTCAGATATAAGGTAAGTCAGCTTTCACTTACACTTTTTTCAACACGGTAACAAATCAGGGTTTTTGATGTCAGACTTTTTACTCGTAAAATGTTTCATTAAAAATCTGAAGAATGTTTGGGAATTATATCAAATTTGGGGATGAAAATCTCTCCCAACTCATGGAATATCAATTGGTGGTCGGTCGCTATTTTTCCAAAGATTTCAAAACCGATACTGCTTCAGTGCTGATTAACGAAACCGCCGCCCGACTGATGGGTATTTACGACCCTGATGGCAAATGAGTTTCATGGGGTGACGAAAACCGGCTGAGTATTGTAGGAATTGTTAAAGATTTACATTTCCAGAAAATGCAAAGCAACATTGATTCCCTCATTATTTTTAATCAACCTGAAAAGGCATATCCCGGGTTTGTCAGAATAAACGAACATCAAACCGAAGAAACCCTCCAACTCTTTGAATAGAAATAGAATACATTTGTACCGACCTTCCCTTTTCAGACCAGTTTTCCCGATCATACGTACAAGAAGTTTCACCTGAGTGAAAGCAGATTGAGCAGACTAATTCGCTATTTTATCCTGCTGGCCATAATTATCTCCTGCCCCGGACTGTTTGGACTTGCATCATTTACAGCTGCGCACAAGTTCAGGGAGATTGACATTCGGAAGGTTCTCGGTGCCTCAGTGGCAAATATCAACTTGCTTCAGCAACGTGAATTCAGGTTAACGGCGTTTGCAGCCAATGTCATTACATGGCCGCTGGCATGGTTTTTTCTGAGTGAATGGCTGGCAGGTTTTGCTTACAAAATTCACCTGCATCCCGGATCTTTCATTTGGCTGCTTTTTCATCATTACTTGTTACATTTTCCAATGTCTTCATCATTGCCTGGCATGCTTCTACGAAAAATCCTGCTGATGCCATAAAGTGGGAGTAAACCTGATCATTACGTTTAGGTTTATTTTCTGTTTTTCTGAATTAAACTTATTTTGCAGAAATAAAATTCATGATAAATGGCAGAATTTTTTCGAATAGTACTAATGATTTTAATATGGATTATTGCAACAGTTCTGACCATTGCGTTCTTTTTTCTGCTTTTTTCGATGATAACAGAATACAAACCCGAACCTGAGGAGCTCCTTCAAACCAAAGGTAATTCTGCTGATGAAAAGATTAGCAACAGCATACTAACACTGATGACGTGGAATACAGGTTATGCCTGCATGGGTGCTGAAGCCAACTTTTTTTATGATGGCGGAACCATGATGCGGCCGGAAAAAGTTTTGCATGAAAAATATCTCAGGAACATTCAGAATACAATAAAGTCTGAAAGCGCTGCTGATTTTATTCTTTTGCAGGAAATTGATAAAAAAGCCCGGCGCTCCTATTTTTCAAACCAAACTGAAGTACTGATCAAAACACTCTCCGGACACAATGCTGTCTTTGCCGTGAATTACGACGTGATGTTTGTTCCGGTACCCTATTCAAATCCAATGGGAAAAGTACTTGCCGGGTTGATGAGTTTTTCGAAATATGAACCGAAAACATCAAATAGAATTAGTTTTAGCAAAAATTATCCCTGGCCATTACGTCTGTTTAATCTGAAAAGATGTTTCATCCTTCAGCGTTTTCAACTGAATAATGGTTTCGAGCTGGTAATACTAAACACACATAATTCCGCATTCGACGATGGCTACCTGCGGATTTCGCAAATATCAGAACTCCGCTCGATAGCAATCACGGAGTATGATAAAGGAAACTACGTTATTATTGGAGGTGACTGGAATATAAATCCACCCGGATTTGATCCAAACCAGATTTCCAACGGCGACCTTGCTGTAAAAAAAGACATCGGAAGCATCCCTGAAGATTTTATGCCGGTTGGCTGGAAATGGGTTTTTGACCCTAAAATTCCAACTAACAGATATGTTGACACTGCTTACCGGAAAAAACAGACCCCTACAACGATCATTGACTTTTTTCTGGTTTCGCCAAATATCCAATTGATCTCTTCAGCTACTTCAGACCTTCAGTTTTCCGACTCAGATCATAATCCATTGATTATCAAAATTAAAATGATAAATTAGTTACCAAAAAGCATGGTCAGCGTTCTTTATGAAAAAAAATTTTTTCTTTTAACTTTATTTAATATTTTTTAAAATACTGAATTTTAATACAATATGGTATTTGCTCCAGTTATTTTTAAAATTTGTTTGTAAAGTGTTTCGGAAAACTATATTTTTACCAATTGAAAAACAACCGAAAATGCTCAAAATGAATGAAAACAGTTGTTTTCATATCGCTCGTTTTTATTTTTTCCAATGCCTTTTCATCAGCCATTCAGGAAAAATTGTACATCAATAGATCCAGTGCAATGGACACTTATAAATTCAATATTATTACAACAAAATTGAATTTTTGGATGGCACAAAACAGCAATGATCAGTTATCAGAAACTTTAGGTCCGATCAATCATTCCTTTTTCACCGAAACAGATTCCCTATGGGTTTTTGCAGGAAATGACACAACTATTTGCCTGAATAGCAGTTCATTTCCAATAATCGGAGAAGCGATAAACTATTGGTACCTCGCATGGTCAACAACCGGGGATGGGTTTTTCTCGGATGCCAACAAATTAAACACCAATTATTACCCTGGATTTAATGACACGATAAATGGTCAGGTAAGACTTGTGCTGACTATCTACCCCGCACCACCTGAAATTCAGTCACTTGCCGATACCGTTTCAATAACCATGGTTCCTGCACCACTCAGCAATGCTGGGATCAACGGTGAAATTTGTGAACAGGACCATTTCCAGTTATCGGGTCAGGTTTTTCACTCCTCCTCTGTTTTATGGACCACCACCGGCGACGGATATTTTGACAATCCTGAAGTTTGCGATGCTATTTATTTCCCTGGTGAAGATGATATTACAGAGGGGGAAACCGTTTTATGCCTTATCGCTTTTCCCGACAATCCGTGTGTTATGCCCACAGCCGACTGTCTGATTTTATACATTAATAAATTACCGGTTATCCATAATCTTAATGATACGGTAATTTGCCAAAATAGTCAACTTTTGCTTAATCCAACCGTACTTCATTGTGATTCAGTTGAATGGACAACTTCCGGCGACGGCTTTTTTTCTAATCAATATCTTGTGAATCCTGTTTATTTTCCTGGAGAACAAGATATTACAAACGAAGAGGCAGAATTACAACTAATGGCTGTTTCAGGATTTGTCTGCAACACTTCCGTATCGGTTTCAATGACTTTAACAATCCAGTCATTTCCAACTGTTTACCAGGTGCCCGATCAGACGGTTTGTGCAGGTGATACGATTTTCCTTGAAGGCGGAGGCAGTAATTATGCTACCATCTGCTGGATGTCATTTGGTGACGGAAGTTTTAATGATCCGTACATTTTAAACCCTGAATACTATCCCGGATTGCAGGACTTAGAAAGAGGAAAGGCATATCTTGAAATTTATGCCACAGCAATAGTTCCTTGCGTTTACAGCACCGGATCATATGTCGAGATAACCATAAACGATCATCCGCAGGTTTTTGCGGGCGAAGATGTTACCGGTTGTTCCAATATTCAGTTAAATGCTTCTGCTTCAAATTATTCATCACTGATTTGGGAAACCTCCGGTGATGGTATTTTCTCTGATATTAATGTGTTAAACCCTTCATATTCTGCCGGTACCCAGGATATTACAAACGGTCAGGTATCGCTGTTGCTGACAGCACTTCCGCTCACTCCCTGTCTTATCAATCAAACCGATCAATTGTTTTTTTATCCTGATAACTCTCAGGTTTTAATTCATAATGTAACTGACCAGACACTGACAGCCGGTGAAGATCTACAGCTTTCTTTTGTTGTTCAAAGCCTTTTACCTGGTATTTACACCTGGTTTCACAACAATCAGGAGGTTATCAATCAGAATCTGCCCGATTTGATCATCAATTCCGTTGGGGCAGTAAATGCTGGTTTTTATCATTGCACTTATGAAAACGAATGTGGTATATTGAAGAGCGATACAGGTTTGATTGCAGTACTTGAACCTGCAAGTCAATCATTATTTCTCCCGGGCGGCTGGAGTGGTTTTTCGTTATATTTTCAACCGAACGATCCAAATATTAATTCCATTCTTAGTCCGATTGCCGGCCAGGTCATAATGCTGATGAATTTTGAAGGTATTTACTGGCCGTCAGGAAGCATTAACACTCTCGGTGTTTTTGACCATAAAGCAGGATACGCAATAAAACTTTCACAGGATGTTACGCTTACTATCGAAGGTATGGTTAAATATCCGGCTGATCCTGTTTTAATCGATCCGGGCTGGTCTTTTCTTCCTGTTCTGTCGGGATGCACAATTTCTGTGGAACAGGTTTTTGGCAGTTTACCACAAATCCTGATTATCAAGGAAGTATCAGGAACTGATTTGTACTGGCCCCAAATGCTTATTTTTACGTTGGAATATCTTATTCCGGGCAACTCCTATTTCATTTTTAATTCGGGTGAAACTGCCATAGAAATTACTTTCCCTGAATGTATTAATTAGCCGGATTTTCCTGATTTTTTTAATAAGTTCAGCTCATTCAGACTTTTTTGGTAATTAAATCTCTGCTTTCTGAAAAGCTGATTAATGTAGGATGACAAAACAGCTATTTTTTGGAAATAACAACTATTTTCTTGACTCTATCAGAATTTCCAAAATTTTTATTCCTGCTTCAGAAATTACTGTACCTGGTCCAAAAACAGCAACTACACCGGCATCGTAAAGAAACTGATAGTCCTGTGAGGGAATAACTCCGCCAACAATTACCATGATATCTTCCCTGCCAGCTTTTTTAAGTTCTTCGATCACCTGTGGCACAAGTGTTTTGTGTCCGGCAGCAAGACTTGAAACACCCAGAATGTGAACATCATTTTCCACCGCCTGCCTTGCAGCTTCGGCCGGTGTCTGGAATAATGGACCAATATCCACATCAAATCCAATGTCGGCATAACCGGTGGAAACTACTTTGGCTCCACGATCATGACCATCCTGCCCCATTTTTGCTATCATAATTCTGGGGCGACGACCTTCCATTTCAGCAAACTGGTCAGCCAACTGACAAGCTTTCCTAAATTTATCATCGCCTTTTGATTCTGACGAATAAACACCTGAAATGGAGCGAATTACTGCCTTGTAGCGACCGAAAACTTTTTCGCACGCAAGTGATATTTCGCCAAGAGTGGCTCTTCGCTTTGCCGCTTCAACTGCAAGTTCCAAAAGGTTTCCTTCACCTGTCTCGCAGGCCTTGGTGATAGCATCCAGCGCCAGGTCAACATCTGTCTGATTTCTTTCTGATTTTAGCTTTTCCAGACGTTTTAGCTGAGCATTCCGCACAGCAGTGTTGTCCACTTCAAGAGTCTCGATAGGATCTTCTTTGTCGAGGCGATATTTGTTCACTCCAACAATAGTATCCTTATTTGAATCAATTCTTGCCTGTTTACGTGCTGCTGCTTCTTCAATACGCATTTTTGGCACTCCTGTTTCAATAGCTTTTGCCATGCCGCCCAACTCTTCTACCTCCTGAATGAGTTTCCATGCGCGCCTGGCAATTTCATGGGTCAATGATTCAAGATAATAAGAGCCTGCCCAGGGATCTACAACTCTGCAGATATTGGTTTCTTCCTGCAGATAAATTTGCGTATTTCTGGCAATCCGGGCTGAAAAATCGGTTGGCAGGGCGATGGCTTCGTCGAGTGCATTGGTGTGAAGCGACTGGGTGTGTCCCAATGCTGCACCTAAGGCTTCAATACAAGTGCGCGCAACATTGTTGAAAGGGTCTTGTTCGGTAAGGCTCCAACCGGAAGTCTGAGAATGGGTGCGCAATGCCATGGATTTTGGGTTTTTCGGATTAAACTGTTTCACCAGTTTGGCCCAGAGCATCCTTGCTGCACGCATTTTGGCAATTTCCATAAAATGATTCATGCCAACAGCCCAAAAGAATGAGAGTCGTGGTGCAAATGCATCAATATCCAATCCTGCCTGAACTCCCGTGCGCAAATACTCAAGTCCGTCAGCAAGGGTATAAGCGAGCTCAATATCGGCAGTTGCACCAGCTTCCTGCATGTGATATCCGCTGATACTGATCGAATTGAATTTAGGCATGTTTTGGGAGGTATATTTAAAAATATCCGCAATAATTCGCATTGAGGGTAATGGAGGATAAATGTAGGTATTCCTCACCATGAATTCTTTTAAAATGTCGTTTTGAATAGTTCCCGACAGTTGTTCAAGTTTAACACCCTGTTCCAGCCCGGCAACGATGTAAAAAGCCATGACAGGCAAAACAGCTCCGTTCATGGTCATCGATACCGACATTTTGTCGAGCGGGATTTGGTCAAAGAGGATTTTCATATCGAGGATGGAATCAACGGCTACGCCAGCTTTTCCAACGTCTCCGACAACACGTTCATGATCTGAGTCGTATCCCCGGTGAGTAGCCAGATCGAAAGCAATCGAGAGCCCCTTTTGTCCTGCTGCCAGGTTACGTCTGTAAAATGCATTGGACTCTTCAGCAGTCGAAAAACCGGCATATTGACGAATTGTCCATGGTCGCATTACATACATAGTTGAATACGGGCCTCTTAAAAACGGCGGAATGCCTGCTGCATAGTTCAGGTGCTCCATATTCTCAAGGTCATCTTCGTTATACACTGATTTCAGGGCTATCTGCTCAGGTGTTATCCAGTCTTTAACAACATTATTTTCCTTGTCCCACTCACTACCTTTCAGTACTGATTTTACCGAACTTTTTATCGTAATGTTTTTAAAATTTGGTTTCATTTTGTTCTTCTTTATGATGTGAATAAGAAATAGTGAAAAGTACGCTGAATTATGCAGTTATACCTATCAACTTCTGGAATTCACCAAGTGTTTCCAGCAGGTTTGATTTGATATGAATAAAATGTTTTAGACCTTTATTTTTCAGTTCTTCCACACTGTCTTTAGGGTAACCGGCAATTACTACGATTGCTTTTCCGCCTGTTTTTTCGAGAATTTCCGGTGCAATTACCGGATAATCCTCATCAGCAGCGCAGATGACTATGATCTCAGCCTGACTTTTCAGTGCTGCATCAACGCCTTCATCCACAGTTTTAAATCCATTGTTGTCGATAATTGTATAACCTGCACAACCAAAGAAATTTCCTGAAAATTGTGAACGGGCTCTTCGCATGGCAAGATTTCCGTATGTTAGCATAAATGCTGCAGGACGCCTGGCAGATAGAGCATATTTGTCGGTGGCAATCCTGAGTTTTTCAATCTGTTGTGCACCACGATATACCCTGAGTGGTTCAGCTTCCTGATTTGCAACCGGAATGTTTAAAGGTTCCTGATATTGCCAGTTAAAAGATTTGTCAAGATACTCTGTAAAATTTGGATATTGATTGGTACCTACAAGAATCTCCCTGCGATTGGCAATGGCAATATCACGGTCAGCAGCGGTTTTTTTGATTTTTTTCTGAACAAAACCTTTTTTAAATGCAGCCACAAAACCACCCATGTCCATGATTTCCAGGAAAATTTTCCAGGCCTGTTCGGCTATTGAATCAGTCAGACTTTCGATATAGTAGGAACCTGCTGCCGGGTCAACAATTTTATCCAGATAGGATTCTTCTTTCAGCAGCAATTGCTGGTTTCGGGCAATCCGCTCCGAAAATTCTGATGGCGTTCTGAAGATAACATCAAACGGACGAATGGTCAGTGAATTAGTGCCCCCGATAACTGCTGACATGGCTTCGGTCGTAGAACGTAACATATTAACATAAGGATCGTATAATGTTTTGTTCCAATCGCTCGTAATGGAGTGAATGTGAGTTCTGGTAAATTCAGCATCCGAAGGCCCGTAAGCATTCACTATTTTTGCCCAGAGAAGCCTGGCTGCTCTGATCTTTGCTATTTCCATGAAATAATTTGAACCCACCCCAAAATGGAACTTAAGATTTGGAGCCACATCGTCAATAGAAATACCTTGTTCGGTTACCCTTTGCAGGTATTCGTTACCATAAGCCATTCCAAAAGCCAACTCTTCAACAATGGATGATCCGGCATTTTTGAACAAATATGCATTCACCGCCAATGTTCGGAAATGGGGTACATGACTGGATGCTTTGATTATTTTGGCACAGGCTTCAAAATCATTTTTCTCGGTAAGATAAAATGCTCCGGTAGCGATGAGATTTCCAATCGGATCAAAATCAACTGACCCGTGTATTTTTTCCAAATCCCGATTGTATTTTTTTACCAGTTCCAGATAAATATTCAGCACTTTATGTGCCTGCCTGCCACATACAAAATTCACCTGCACAATCTGGGCATAGATGTTTTCCATCAATTGTTCAATTTCATCTATATCAGGCTCTTTTTCCGGATCAAGTAACCATCCGAGCGAATCTATCCCTTTCATCAGAATGTCCAACGCTTTTTTATTGGCCTGTTTGATGTCGTCAACACGGATATCCTGACGGATAAACCAGTTGTTTTCCTTTTTGCGGCCACTTCTTACAAATGGAAAATCGCCGGGAAAGACGTTCAGGTAATTGATTTTTTTCAGGTCTTCGCTGCGATAATAAGGCTTAACATCAAAGCCCTCGATAGTTTTCCAAAGTAGCTTTCGCTCATAATCGGCACCTTTGAGATCAGCTACAATTAACTCTTCCCATTCCTTGGTAGAAACAGGCGGAAACTCTTCAAATAATCTAATCGGCTCTTCATTTTTACTCTTGTCAATCATGTCTTTCTGATTTAATTACACTGTCAATCAGCAAAATTTTGTGCAAAGTTAGCATAAATCTCTGTTTCAGACTTTCGATCAGAAAACCAACCCTTACATAAATTAACAACGGATCTTCCAATTTTTTGGGATTAGCAAATTTTGGATAAGTCATCGGTTCGAAGTGATGATTTTTGCAAATACAACCAGAAAACATAAGAAAAGCATCAATCCGGTTTATACAGGAAAAATTGAACCGTTTGCCGTTTAAAATCAGCATTTGCTATCAGTATTTTTAGTTTGTAAGGCAAACACTGTCTTTTTGGCAGTTGGTTGTGTCAGGACAACTTGCAGTTGATTTTTTTATCAATTATCTATTTAAAACACTATCAATCAATCAAATATTAATTATTCTTTTTGATTAAATACTTTTTAAAGACAGGTTTCAACAGATGTTATTAAAAAAAACTTTAAATGGCACAATGATTGACAACGTTGCAACCTACAGAAAAGAATTTCAAATAATTAAAACATAAAAAATAAAACAATGGGAAAAATTATCGGAATAGATTTAGGAACAACCAACTCGTGTGTTGCTGTTATGGAAGGTAACGAACCAGTAGTTATCCCCAATTCAGAGGGACGTCGTACTACACCCTCCATAGTTGCTTTCACTGAAAATGGCGAGCGTAAGGTTGGTGACCCTGCTAAAAGACAGGCGATTACCAATCCAAAATTTACTGTTTACTCTATTAAACGTTTCATGGGTGAAACTTTCGACAGGGTAAGCAAAGAGGTAAATCGTGTGACGTATGAGGTTTTAAAAGGTGAAAACAATACTCCGCGAGTTAGAATAAAAGACCGCAATTATACTCCTCAGGAAATTTCGGCAATGATACTCCAGAAAATGAAGAAAACTGCTGAAGACTATCTTGGAACTACTGTTAATGAAGCCGTTATAACAGTACCGGCTTACTTTAGTGATTCGCAGCGGCAGGCAACCAAAGAAGCAGGTGAAATTGCAGGACTTATTGTAAAAAGAATCATCAATGAACCTACAGCTGCTGCTCTGGCATACGGGCTGGATAAGAAAAAAGAAGACCTGAAAGTGGCCGTTTTTGACCTCGGTGGTGGAACTTTTGATATTTCCATACTGGAGTTAGGCGACGGAGTTTTTGAAGTAAAATCAACCAATGGCGACACCCATCTTGGTGGAGATGATTTTGATCATGTGATTATTGATTGGCTTGCTTCTGAGTTTAAATCCGATTTTAATATCGACCTGACCAAAGACCCTATGGCTATGCAGCGATTGAAAGAAGCCGCCGAAAAAGCCAAGATTGAACTATCCAGCTCAACCGAAACAGAAATTAACCTCCCCTACATTATGCCGGTGGACGGTATCCCACAGCATCTTGTACGCAAACTTACACGTGCCAAATTCGAACAACTTTCGGATAAACTCATCAAAGCAACCCTCGAACCCTGCCGCAAAGCATTGAATGATGCCGGGCTGAAACCTTCAGACATTAACGAAGTTATCCTCGTTGGCGGCTCGACACGTATCCCGGCTATCCAAAAACTTGTAAAGGATTTCTTTGGAAAAGAACCTTCCAAAGGAGTGAACCCGGACGAAGTAGTTGCCATTGGTGCTGCCATTCAGGGTGGTGTTTTGTCAGGAGATGTAAAAGATGTTTTGCTGCTTGATGTTACTCCGCTGACACTTGGAATCGAAACACTGGGTGGTGTAATGACAAAACTTATTCCAGCCAATACTACCATCCCAACCAGAAAATCGGAGATATTCTCCACTGCTTCTGACAATCAGCCTTCGGTTGAGATTCATGTGTTGCAGGGTGAAAGATCAATGGCCAAAGACAACAAAACCATTGGTCGTTTCCATCTCGATGGTATTCCGCCAGCCATGCGCGGTATCCCTAAAATTGAAGTGACCTTCGACATTGATGCCAACGGAATTCTGAACGTTTCTGCTAAAGACCAGGGAACGGGTAAATCACAAAGCATACGGATTGAAGCTTCTTCGGGCCTGACTGATGACGAAATCAAAAAAATGAAAGCTGAAGCTGAAGCCAATGCTGAAACTGACAGAATAGCAAGAGAACGTATTGATAAACTCAATCATGCTGACTCATTGATATTCCAAACCGAAAAACAATTGAAAGAATACGGCGATAAAATTCCTGCCGACAAAAAGAAACCCATCGAAGACGCACTGAGTGAGCTGAAAGATGCACATAAACGTGAAGATATTCCAGCTATTGATGCCGCCAGCAAAAAACTTAATGAAGTTTTCCAGGCTGCCAGCCAGGATATCTATAATGCTTCCCAGCAACAAACCGGTCAGAGCGGTCCACAAGGCGGACCACAAAGCGGACCGACAGATCAGGGAGCAAAAAACGACGGAGATGTTACTGATGTTGACTTTGAAGAAGTTAAATAACTAACTCAAATTTTTATCTAATAAATAAAAATCCCGGGAAAATACTTACCCGGGATTTTTTTTATTTACCTTAAAACCAAAACACTGCCAAAAAACAGGTAAAATCCGACAGGCAAAATTTTTGAACAATCTGCTCATGTTTCAGTAAAAAATTTTATCTTTAGCCGTTTATTTTAACATAAATTTAATTGAAATCAAAAGTATTACTTAACTATTTTCTGGATTTTTGCAAACCGGCTTTCTTTGATTTCTTGACTTTGTAAAGCCCTATTTTGAAAATAATTTACTAACATAAAACAATTAAACATGAAAAATTTTGCCTTTTTACTGATTTTTGCCATGTCTTTTGGCTTGCTGAGTGCACAAGGACTGGAGACTTTTGACAACTTTACAGCTACCGGTTCGTCGTATTCGAACGGAACTTTCACAGGTCAGGACGGATCTTTATGGACCTATACTCAATGCCGGGGTGATTATGAAATTACCGGAAAAGCCATCATGATAGGACGAAATCGCGAACCCCAGTCAAATTTTTATTCCGGCACTATTTCAAACGGAATAGGAACCCTGAGTTTTGATTACATGCAGGCATTTTCAACTAATGTTAACCTGAATGTCCTGATTAATGATGTGGTTGTGGGTAATGTGACTTCCAGTGGAGAACCGGGTGTTATTAAAAACTCCGGAGTTATTGATGTTAATTTAAACAGCGATTTTGTAATCAAATTTATCAATGCCAACAACGGTGACGGTCAGGTTGTGGTTGACAATGTTTCATGGACGGCATTTAATCCGAACATGGTAGCCACTCCCGATTTTTCTTACCCTGCAGGACAGTATTTCAATGCAATTGATGTGGAAATTACCTGCGAAACTCCCGATGCTTCAATTTATTACACCACCGATGGTACCGATCCGACAACATCTTCAACGATCTACACTGAACCGATTACCATTGCTACCAGTACTACACTCAAAGCCCGTGCTTATGCTGCAGGACTCGACCCAAGCAGCATTGCGCAAGCAGTTTACACAATTAATACAGTTATTGAGGTTGCCACACTCGCAGACCTCAGAGCCGCTTATCCATCAACCGATCATTTTAAAGTAACCGGAGAAGTTGTGCTTACATTCCAGCAAGCATTCCGTAACCAAAAATATATTCAGGATGCAACTGCTGCCATTCTTATTGATGATAACTCAGGAATCATTACCTCTGCCTACAATACCGGCGACGGAATAACCGGAATAATCGGAACAATATCTGAATATGAAGGTATGCTGCAATTTGTTCCGGCTCTCGATCCGGGTGCTGCCACATCATCCGGAAATCAGATAACTCCACAGGTAATTACCATTGAAGAGCTGAACAACAATTTTGAAGATTACGAAGCTGAACTGGTAAAAATTGCAGATGCTGTTTTTGCTGATGCTGGTGCAATATTTGAAAACGGACTAGTTTATCAAATTAGTGACAACAGCAAAGCAACCGGCGATTTCAGAACAACATTCTGGGACGTTGATTACATTGGCACAACCATTCCGTCAGGACCGGGAAGCATCATCGGATTACCCAATTCAAGGGAAGAGGGTAACTACATCTCAAGTCGTTCTCTGGCTGACCTTGAATGGTCATTTGGCGAACCAAGCAATTACCCCACTGCTTTTCAAGCCACTCCGGTCAATACTTCTGTCAAACTAACCTGGGAGGATGCTACCGGAGAAATTCTACCAAGTGGTTATCTGCTGCTTGCCAGTGATGAATATAATATTGTGGCGCCAACTGACGGGATTTCAGTTGCCAACGATACAGATCTGTCTGATGGTGACGGAGCGATGAATATCTCATATGGCACAGAAGAATTTGATTTCACCGATTTGCAAAATAATGTTACTTACTATTTTAAAATATTCTCCTATGCCGGTGGCGGATCGGCCATTGATTACAAAACCGACGGTACTCCACCTGCAGCACAAGCCACTATTGTTGTTACCATTAAACCGGAACCCACAAACTATCCGACTGATTTTACAGCCAGTGCGAACGCTACCAATATTACCATCCAATGGACTGATGCAACCGGTGAAGTATTGCCTGATGGTTATCTCATCCTGGCCGGTAATCAGAATAACTTCCAGTATCCCGTTGATGCAACACCTGTTGAAGATGACACAAATTTGAGCGATGGCAATGGTGCCATGAACATTGCACAGGGCGTTCAGACTTTCAGCTTCAGTGGTTTGGAACAACAGACCACTTACTATTTCATGATATTCCCCTATACCAATTCCGGTGAAAACCTTGATTACAAAACCGACGGAACCCCTCCGGCAACCGAAACCATTACAGGTACAATTCAGATCATTACTGTTTTGAATACTACCTTTAACGACAGCTGGCAGGACTGGCTGAGAGTTAGCGTTACAGGTAACGAAGAATGGGACCGCGACAACACCTATGGCATTGATGGTACTGCATGTGCACGAATGAGCGGATATGCCAATTCACAGTCGAACCCCAATGAAGACTGGTTGATATCTCCCGCATTAAATCTGAGTAATACAAGCAACGAAAAACTGACTTTCTTTTCAGCAGTAGGTTATACCGGTCCTTCAATGGCTCTGAAAATTTCGACAGATTACGACGGATCAGGTGATCCCGGCAATTTCACCTGGACAGATTTATCCGACCAGGTTACATGGCCTACAGGTGAACCTTACTGGGAATGGACTGAATCCGGCGAAATAAATATCAGCAGTTTTGGTGAAGCCACTGCTTACATTGCTTTTGTGTACACTTCCACTGCAGCCGAATCAGCTACCTGGGAGGTGGACAATATTGAAGTTACCGGTGAGGAAAGCAACAGTATTCCATCAATTGAAAATACGATTCATGCAAGCATTTATCCCAACCCGGGTAATGGGCTGTTGAATATCCGCATCCACCAACCTGCTTCCCTGCTCGAAGTTCTAACTTTAACTGGTCAGTTGATGTATCAACAGGCAATTAATCATGATCAGCTGACTATTGATCTAAGACACCTCAGCAAAGGAGTATATTTTTTGAAATTAAATGATGCAAACACAGGCATTTATTCTACCACGAAAATCATCATTAACTAAATAATTCGGGGAGCACATTTTAATTAGTATATTCCCTCGTTTTTAACTTTTAAATATCATCTAACCATTTAATAATTATACGTTTATGAAAAAGTTGATTACATTATTCAAAAACCTGACATTCGTTATTGGTTTATTGTTGTTTACTAACTTAACTAATGCTCAGGATTACCTTGTGAATTTTGAAGGAACTGGAGAAACTAAAACAGCCTATGCCTCAGGAACAGTAAAACTGAGTGGATTGGATTGGAATATGACAGAAGCTCTTATAGGAACATTGGAGGCAGATTGGAAAAACGGATTACGATCTGCAAGGTTACGTGGTTACGACATCTCATCTATGACAATGCTTGAAAGTAAACCCAATGGAATTGGAACAATCACATTTTTATACAGGCGTTATGGAACTGATGCACAAGTGGACTGGAAAGTTGAGTATTCTGACGATGATGGAAGCACATGGATACAAATCGGAAGTGATTTTACAGCCCCGAACTCTGATGATGTTCAAACATTTGAGGCATCAGTAAATGTTCAGGGAAATATTAAAGTCAGAATAAAACGTGCAACCGAAACAGGAACAAGTAACCGAAGATTAAATATTGATGACATTCTTATAACAGATTATAATAGTGGTAATCCGACAGTATCTACACCTGTTTTTTCTCACTTATCTGGTAACTATTTCTCCCCATTTAATCTTGAAATTACATGCTCAACACCGAATTCAACAATTTATTACACTACCGATGGTTCTGATCCTGACCAAAGTTCGCCCATTTATACGTATCCGTTTGAAATTAATCAAACTTCGATTGTAAAAGCAAGGGCTTACGCGGATGGATTTGATCCAAGTTTTATTTCACAGGCAAATTATACTTTCCCTCCTTATACCGAAGTAGCTAACCTTGCAGCATTAAGGGCTGCTTATCCATCAACCGATTATTTTAAAGTTACCGGTGAAGTTGTGGTTACTTTCACTCAGGAATGGCGCAACCAAAAATTTGTACAGGATGCTACCGGAGCTATTCTTATTGATGACACCCCGGGTATTATTACCACAAACTACGCCGAAGGCGACGGGATTACCGGAATCGTCGGCACTTTTACTTTTTATGGTGAAATGCTTCAGTTTAATCCTGCTTCCGATCCGGGACCAGCCACTTCAACGGGAAATACAATAGTTCCGCAGGTGATTACAATCAGCGAAATGAACACCAATTTTGAAAGCTATGAAGCACAACTGGTAACGATCGAAAATGCATCTTTTGTTGATCAGGGAAGCACTTTCATTAATGGAACTTTGTACCCGATCACTGACAACAGTGATGCAGCAGGTGTTTTCAGAACTACTTTTTATGATGTGGATTATATCAATACAACAGTACCTAATGGAACCGGAAGTATCACAGGAATATTAAATGCAACAGCCACGGGAAATTATATCACCAGCAGGTATTTAAACGATTTTGATATTATCCCCACCGGCCCAATGACAGTAGGTACCATTGCGGAAATCCGCTCGGGAAACCTGGGACAGCAGTACATTCTTTCAGGGGAAGCGGTATTAACCTATCAACAATCATGGCGCAACCAGAAATTTGTGCAGGATGCCACTGCTGCCATTCTGCTGGATGATCTGGATGCTGTAATTACTACTGCATACTCAATCGGTGACGGAATAACAGGTATATCAGGTACGCTGGTCAACCATAACGGTATGTTGCGCCTGGCAGTGGATGCTGATCCGGGAATACCCACATCTACCAATAATACCATCCAACCAGAGCTTGTTACCCTTGCAGAACTTAACTCCGGTTTTATGAACTATCAGGCAGAACTGGTTAAAATTGATGGGGTTACCTTTGCGGATGGCGGCCTTACTTTTCAGGAAGGAACAAACTATCCGGTTTCGGATGAATCGGATGCTTCAGGAATATTCAGAACCGAATTTTATGATGCAGATTATCTCTATACCACCATTCCTTCGGTTCCCTGCGACCTTATTGTCATACC
>Ga0116164_10000901_pt1 | contig 23729 bp, 19 predicted proteins | sample AD_UKC109_MetaG_FD_89888 | JGI IMG/M metagenome (GOLD analysis project Ga0116164, IMG submission 89888) | Active sludge microbial communities of municipal wastewater-treating anaerobic digesters from Hong Kong - AD_UKC109_MetaG | ecosystem: Engineered > Bioreactor > Anaerobic > Digestate... | reverse complement strand
CAACACGGATATAATACTTATTGTCATGCAGCCCTTTGACAATTCTTGGGCTAAAAGCGGAGCTGTCCAAAAGCCGATCATAGAGCTCTTCGTCGGAACTCAGATCAGCGCTCACACCGTCCAGGAACAATTGGAAGGTTGAAACATCTGGTGACTGGGTCTGCGCTTCAGCAGAATCCATGTCACTCAGAAGATCCTTAGCGTCACGGATATATACTTCAATCGCATCCATGTACTTTTTTTCATCAGAATAAACGCGAATGAATTCCTCCAGCACATCACGGACTGCCTTCTTTTGGCTGAGCACACTGTTGTTCCATGCTTCCTCATATGCGCGTACAGGGAGATCACCCTCCGGAAGCTCTTCTGCAAGAATATGCTCCGGCAACTCTCTCCGGATATCGTCATAAGCTGCACGCAATGATGACAGTGCAGTTGTGATATCCTGGCACAGGTCAGGATCGGGCGCAAAGCCATCTCGCATTTGCCCGATGCCTTTTTCCAGCAGTTCCTGCGCCTTCACGCTCAGTTCCTCAAACTGATCAAACAGCTTTCTCATTGGTGCTCCTCCGATCGTGTGTTTATAGTTGCTACCGAGAGCGGTATCTCCGTTTTAATTCACTGAAGCTTGAACTTGAATGCTTGAATTCCATCTGAAGTCCCGATTATCAGAGTGTCGGTGTTCCATTCAATTACCGGCCTATAGTTTGCTCCCAGCGCACCTACCTGTATAGCAGAAGGATCAATTCCCCATACTTCCTTTATTGCGAGGTCATCTATTCTGACAAGATAAAGGTGCCTGCTTGTTTCAGGAATATCACGTGACCCATAATTCACGGTGTTAAGGAGAACGTAGTGGCCATCGGGTGAAAGAGCAGAAGTCAGAATCACCTGGAAAGGCATATCAAGATTAAAGGTTGAAACGCCCTCCTGGGTTGACCCGTTTGTCCAATTCTCGAAAAGGGAATTAATTTCACCCGCAGAGTATGATTGAATTTGATTTCCTTCTTTGGAAACGGTGTAGTACTGATTCAAACCCGCCCAATCATCATCCGGTCTGACACATTGAAACGCGTAATATGATCCATCAAGGGCTGCAGTTCTTCCAGGGATGAAAGCATATCCGGAATTGGCTGATAGCATGAGCCGATTGCAGTTCCAATACTGTAAAGGAAGATCGAATGTGTATTCAGTACCATTCCAGCTGCCATTTTCGTAAGTTATGCTGGTGACGCCTGCCATTTCGCCTCTGTTCCGGACATCACGCAGGATAACAAAAGCGCCATTTCCTGTTTCGGACAAGTAAGGATAATAGTTCAGGTCGCTACCTGAATAGCAAAGTTCGGTAGTCTTTTCTTGGATATTATACCGATAAAGGGCCGTACGGTATTCTGATGTATTCCCGTAAAGCATATAGTACAGATAATTTCCATCAGAAGAGAATGTTGCTGTTGTTACCGCGCCTGCTTCTCCCTTCATGAGCCTATTTCCATAGGTGGCGGTTAAAAACATTTCACCTGTTGACAGATCGATAATGATGGGGTCTAAGATAAACTGAGCCCGCATCAGTGTATACTGAATATTGAAGATTGCTGCATATCGTCCATCCGGAGAATAAACGACCCCTTCCTCACCAAGAAGCAACTGAAGGCGCGTTGAGAATACTTTTGCGAGATTCTCATTTACATCTTCGACTCCACGTGCTTGCGAAGGAAAGATGATATGGTATTTGCCAGCATAATAACATACACCGGTAAAACCATCGGCAACAAGGATGCCAGAATTACCTGCGGGAGATAAAGAGAGCCAGGTAACAGTTGCGTTGGGAATGTAGGCATTTAATTCAGCAATGGGGTCTGCTGGCTTTTCCATTCCGGTAGCTTCCCACATTTCATCGGGAAACTCAAAGTCCGCCGCTGTAATTGTAGGGAATTCTGTCTTGACCAGTGTTAGATTATGGCTGTCAAAAGCGGTATCAAGAGCCGCATTTCTAATTGGAGAAGATGCAAGGCCAAGTTGTTCTGCCGTTTCTCTATTTCCACTATTTACAAGCGCTTTGCGGTACATCTCCTGCTCTGTTTCACTTAATGAAGCCAGATCACTCATGGCAAAATAGCTGGCAGCCTTATCATAAAGGCCAGCAGATGAATACATAGAAGCAATCATCAAGCATATATCGGACAGATCAGCATCGCACACCTCCGCAAAAATGGCATCTTGCTCAAATGCAGGGATGTCATTCAAAAGAGCGTCAATCTTGCATTTCAGACGCCAAGCGTCAGAAGAGACTGGATTAATCTCCAGCGCAGCGCTAATCACAGAAGCGGCTGCGGAATAATCTTTGAGGATGATATGGACATTGGCCTCGCCAAGAAAAGCCTGCACATTATCTGGCTGCAATTTCTGGGCAAGCTGATAACTCGCTATCGCTTTTGTATAGTCCTCTGATGCGTAATAAGTTTCGGCTTTAGCCAACATTTCTGAATACCCATCAGCCATCGCTGGTGACCATGCCATGAGTAAAGTCACGGCAAGCATGAGAGCAAGCATCTTCTTCATAGTCAACAATCCTCCTCATTCCTGCAGCATAGATACCTTCGTTAGCAAAAATGTTCCGCCACAATCTCGTTCAGTTGCCTGGCAATCTCCGAAAACTCCTGGTTCAGATCCAGCGTTTTCACACTGATCTGGTTCCCGCTCATCTGGTAGATGTTGTCCGGCTGGATCATCTCATCCGTCTTGGCGTACAGCAGCATTCCGGACACTTCGTGGGGCTGATCGCCGAATTCTGTATCCCTGTTCTTCACGTAGGTGAAGATCTGATACAGGTTGGCAGAATGAAGCGTGTGCACGTCATACTGCGTCTGCATCGTGCGGGTGTAGTACTTCGCATCAATAATCAGCACTCGGTTACCTTGCGTGAGCGTGATGTCGCTCTGCATGACCGGTAGATAGGTGCCAACGCCGTCATCCAGCGCCCAGGGGATCTGGGAGGCAGTGGCTTTCACCTGTGGGCACTCCTTGGTGTAATACTCGAGGATGAATTTCTCGTACAGCCTACTCATGCGCTGTTCATCCACAAAGGATGCCAGTTTGTATTCACCCTCCTGGGTCGTCATCAGCATTCCTTCCAGAACAAGTTGGCATAGGCTGATGAGCATCCGGTACGTGTTGTTGTTCCGCTGGAAGCGGATCGCGCTCCACCTGATTGTCGTTGGGTCAACGGTGTCCACGTTGGAGAAAAACAGCATCTCCTTCTTCAGGTCGTTCTTGTGTTCCGCATCCACCTTGGCGTGCTGCAGAAGGATCATCACGGTCGTTTTCAGAATCTGGTTCAGCAGATTATTCTCTGAAAGCTCGTCATACTCGCAGGTCAGCACGCGCTTCCGGGCCAGCCGGTGTTGAATAGAGCCCGGCATATCAATCTTCCCGCGAACCACGGCCAGATCTTCTTTCCGGCTGAGATACTCGCGGTACAACCCCTGCTTCAGCTGTCGCCCGATGCCCTTTGCGAGGATCGCGGCAAAGAGGTTGTGAAGATTCTCGAATTCCTCCGTTTCCACATTTTCGTAGCCGCCCTGATTCAACGTTGTGAATGCGTAGGACAGCATGTAGTAAATGTTTCTGATGAGGATGCTCTTATCCTTCGTCATTGAAACACACCACGCAGTATATTCTCCCAGCGCTGCAGCTTGCCTGTGTCATCGAACCAGTACTCGCTCAGCATGGGAAGAATGTCATAATTGACAATGGCGTGCAGCCACTCGTCTGTGCAGACATCGTGTCCGCAGAAATAGCTGTGACCGATACAGAAACCCTTGCCCAGAGACTTGTCCATCGCGATCTCTTTGTTCAGTTCCTTGACCCGCTCCACAAGCTCGTTCAGGGTTTCATTGTTCAGCCCGTTCTGGTATTGGATGAAACCGTCTGAGTCAAAGCCCGGTTCCATATCATAGAAGCTGAACCTGCGGCGCAGGGCATAGTCGATCATGGCCAGGCTCCGGTCGGCGGTGTTCATCATGCCAATGATGTAGAGGTTCTTCGGCACGGAGAATGCCAGACCGTTATATGCAAGCGTAGCCTTGGTTCCACGGTAATCCTTCTCGATAAGCATCAGCAGTTCACCGAAAATCTTACTCATGTTGCCGCGATTGATCTCGTCAATGATGAAGAAGAATTCCTTATCCGGCTGATTGGCGGCCTTCTGGCAGAAGCGATAGAAGATGCCATACTTCAGTTCAAATCCGTCCTCTGCGGGCTTGTAGCCCATTACGAAATCCTCATAGGAATAGTTCTGATGGAACTGCACGAACTCGATCCGGCTGTCATCCATTTCCCCCATCATCGACCAGGCAAGCCGCCGCGCTGCGAAGGTCTTACCAACGCCAGGAGCGCCTTGCAGGATGATATTCTTTTTGTTGCGCAGCACGCCAACAAGGCTCTCGTAGGCTTTCTCAGTCATATAGACTTCTTCAAGAAAGTCATCTTTTGTATAACCAGTAATTCTCTCTTCTTGCTGCAGTGGATTCTCATCACGGATCATATCCATGATGAACTCATACTCGCCACGAGTCAGCTTGAAGAGACTGCCCTGCGGATTCTGGAAATACTCCATGTGATCCAGTTCCGGGCATGCCCGCAGCGTCGCATAATCAATCGGTGCAGCCAGACCTTCGACCTTCTCAAAGAACAGCTTTTCTCCGTCCTGTTCCGCGCTGATCCGACCGATTGCAACGATCTGCTTCACAGGATTGGACTCATAGCCGATAATGACATCGCCAGCCTTGGCATCCAGGAAATTCTGGAAGATGCGCCGCTTGTTTCCGTTTTCATTGTACAGGGTATAAGACTGTACCTCACCGACAGCGATGTCCGAAAAGCTCCAGATTTTTGGATTGGCATTCAGCCACCAATAGCCGTGTTCTTCTTCGCCAGGCGCGGCAGAAACATATAATTCAACGGCGCTCAAATCAGTCTGATCCAGCGCGGTGGATAACTCATCGCGTAGCTTCCATAAAAAGCTGCCTTCGTCATCTTTGCCAGCGTCGCGCCCGGTATAAAGTACTGTCCACCATTGTGTTGACCCGTCGCTGCGGGTAGCGGGCTGCACGTTCGCCGTTTCGCACACCCTCCGGGCCAAAGCGACAGAGCCGGAATTATAGAAGTTCTTGGTTTCCCCATATTTAACGGCAAGCTGTGTGCAAGAAGCGGTTCCTCCATAATCCTTCATGCGCTTCATGATCTGCAGCGCAGAGGGGGTAAACACAGTTTCATCCTGCAAGAGACCCTTCCAATCTTCAACACTGAGATTGGGATTATAGTCCGCCCCAACCCATTCTTCAGGTGATGTCTGCTCTGCGTCACGCTGTGAATAATAGCGGCTGATATAGAAGCCGACATCAATCGTCAGCGTCCGAAGTTCCGGATCAGGGTAACAGGTATCGGTCAGCTGCGACCTGAGCAGGTTGATCAATTCCTGATCCGCCTGCAGCGTGGAGCAGATTTCATCATAAAGCTTGATGAAATTACGCACATTGTCGGCATACGCGCCCTTCTTGAAGCGAAAATCGGCTTCCAGTTCGGCGGCAACAACCTTGACCTCGCTGAACTTGTAGATGTAATACCGATCAGGATATCGCAGCCAGAGATAGGTTGTGATGGCGTTTTCGAGTTGATAGTGCTGAGCGGCACCATTTCCATACCGCTCCAACAGCTTGGATGATCCAAGTTTGAAGGCGTCGATACGTTCATAGACATCTTTGCTCTCGTCAAATAGGTCAATGAACATAGCCCGTACTTCTTCCGGGGCGGATTTGGCAAAGCCAACAATCATCCCTTTCGGGAAATTATTAGCTGAGGCCAGCAGATTGAACGTTTTGTCCAATGCAGTATTCAGCATCGCCGGGAAATCGGTGGCGTTCACGTCCCAGTGATCCTGAAACCACTTGACCGCTTCCCATTTGTATTTTTCGTTCTTCCACTCCATGGAAACGAAGTCCTGCTTGTACCGAACGAGCGCTTCCTTCAAACGAAACTGATCAAACATTTTGACGCCACCTCACTATTATTCCGTCAGTAGGGCCTTCAGCGTTTTTCCATCGCTGTTCTTCCAGGTAATCAATCCGTTGGTACTGCGGCCTGTCACAAAGTTGGCGGCTGTGGATGCGCTCTTGAAAACCACATCCTTTTTGACTGTCATACCGTCGCAGTACTCTTCCCGGTATTTCAACACTGAGTTGGCGCTCCGGAATTTTCCCGTCGTGTGCACATCCGGTGACACCAACGATCCTTTCTTGACGGTCAATTTTTTTGATGCGGAATCATACTCGCCGGTTGCATCTGCGCCTGTTTTTGTTTTCAGATACAGCTTCAATGCGCTCACCTCCATCCTCATGCCTCGCGCAGACTCTTATAGATTTCTTCTGTAAAGATTCCCAGCACCTGACGCTTGATCTCATCATTGCCCAGAAGCAGGGAGAAGAAGTCCTGATTCTGCTCCAGGCCTTCGATCAGCGCGTCGTCAATATCATCGAAATAGGAGAATTCAAAGTCCTGTACCGTATTGTTCTTCGCACTTGTCCTGAGCCGCTCCGACTTCATCAGGATATCCCGAATCTGCAGCATAGCCTTGACTGCGACGTCATTGTCATATGCCTTGCCGGTACGACTGTTGATCTCCGCAATGATCTGCGACAGGCGTTCTTCTTTTGCCTCTGTCAAGCCAAAGCTCTCGGCGGTAGGCAGCTTCACGACGGGCTTGGCCACCAGCGTTGACTGGGTGTGTTCCTCCGCCTTTTTCTGTACGAAATTTGTCGCCTTGATCTTTCCGTCCAGATTGAAGCCACCGCCGGGATGCTTGATGTTGATATAGGACAGCAGGTATGTGATGAAGTTGTATTTCTTATGCAGATCGACATCTTCAAAACAGGATACCTGCAGAAGGAATTCATAGAAGCGGATGAAATGCCGCATGTTGCCGACAATCTCATGCTGCTTCAGCAGATCATACTGTTCGATCATGTTCTTGCTGCGCTTGAAGTAGAAGGTCAGCTTCTGCTTATCCTTCGAGGAGATATTCGGCTTATACAGCAGTTCATTGGCCCGCTCGATGTCGTCCGGATCAAGCACAGCGTAGGCGTCGATCTGTGCCTCCAGATCATAGATGGCGGTCGGCGTTACGGAGTTGGACAGCAGCGTCGTGGTGAAGAACGGCGCAAAGGCATTCGTGATTTCCTCGTAGGTGTTCACAAAGTCCAGCACGAAGGTCTTCTTCTCGAACGGCGGGCAGATGCGGTTCAGCCGGGACAAGGTCTGCACGGCAGAAACGCCCTTCAGCTTTTTCAGCACATACATGGCGCACAGCTTGGGCTGGTCAAATCCGGTCTGGTACTTGTTCGCCACCAGCAGCACCTGATAGTCCCCGTCAAACTCCTTCGGTAGACGATCCTCCGGGAAACCGTTCATGCCTGCCTCTGTGTACTCAGTGGGATCATCCGGCAGGGATACTTTCCCGGAGAAAGCCACCAGCGCATGGATATCCGTATAGCCCTTCTTCTTGGTGTACTCCTCAAAAGCCTGACGGTACTTGACGGCACCCTGCCGGGACGCGGTGATGACCATAGCTTTGGCCATGCCGCCGAGCTCTGTCATAACCGTGGTACGGAAATGCTCCACGATGACTTCCACGCGCTGGGCGATGTTCGTTTCATGCAGTTCCACGAAGCGGGCAATCTGCCGTTTGGCCTCGGCGGTCTTGCACCGGGGATCTTCTTCGATTTCCTTGTTGATCTGGAAGAAGGTATCGTAGGTCGTGTAATTCTGCAGCACATCCAGGATAAAGCCTTCCTCGATGGCCTGCTTCATGGAGTACACATGGAAGGCTTCGCGCTGGCCCTTCTTGTTCAGCCGACCGAACAGCATGATCGTGGTGGGCTTGGGCGTCGCGGTGAATGCGAAGATGGACACATTGGCCTGCTTACCATTACGCCTGATCTCATCGGTGATCATATCTTCCGCGTCGGCATATTCCTGCTCACCCGCGCCAAGTGACTGAGTGACTGCCGCCATGTCCTTTCCGGCGGTGGAAGAATGCGCCTCGTCGATAATGACCGCGAAGGTTTTATTCTTCAGGCCCTTGACGTTGTCCACGATGTAGGGGAATTTCTGGATGGTGGTGGCGATGATCTTCGTGTTGCCGTTTAGCGCCATGGCCAGATCCGCCGAATTGCACTTATCGTCCATCACGCGGATCAGGCCCGCCTTGTGTTCCATGCCCATGATGGCCTTCTGCAGCTGCCGATCCACCACCACACGATCGGTGACGATGATCACGTTATCAAAGATGATCTTGTTGTCCGCGTCGTGAAGGGAGGTGAGCCTGTGGGCCAGCCAAGCGATAGAATTGGTTTTACCGGAACCGGCGCTGTGCTGGATCAGATAGTTCTGGCTGGTGCGGTTCTCCCGCACATCGGCCAGCACCCTGCGGATGACGTCCAACTGATGGTACCGGGGGAAGATCACATTCTCAGAGGTCTTTTTCTTCCCGGTCAGTTCGTCTTCGGATTCCTTGCTTTCGATAAAGATAAACTTGCTGATCAGGTCGAGTACAGTATCCTTGGTGAGAATGTCCTCCCACATGTAGGACACGCTGTAGTGATCTTCATAGGTCGGGTTGCCTGCACCTGCATTCACGCCTTCGCCGTTGCCCATGTTGAAGGGCAGGAAGAAGGTGGCATTGCCCGCCAGCTTGGTGGTCATATAGACCTCTTCCAAGTCCATGGCAAAGTTGACCAGGCAGCCCGCCTTAAACCAGAACAGGCGTGTTTTCGGATTGCGATCCACCCGGTACTGGTAGATGGCGTCCTGATAGCTTTGTCCTGCAGCATTACACTTGAGTTCAAAGGACATGATCGCCAGGCCGTTCAGGAAGATCACCAGGTCGATCCGCTCATCGTCGCTGGCCCAAACCTCCTCCATGACGGAGAAGATGTTCTTTTCGTATTTCGCCAGCAGCTCCCGATTGAAGTTGGTGGCCGGTTTGGTGTACATGAGTTCCAGCTTCATATTGGAAATTTCCAGTCCGTGCTTCAGCAGCGCCAACAGGCTGCCACGTGCCTTGGTGGCTTCCGCGTTGATAAAGCTGACGATGGTATCCTCCAGATCGGCCTTGTAGATCTTCCGGAGTGCGTCCATGGCTTCCGGCTGGGTGTCGTTCAGGAACTGGAACAGCATCTCCCGATCCATGGCGAACAGGCGGTCATAGCTGGTCGCCTTGCGGATCACATAGCCGTTATCCTGCTCCAGACGCTCCATGATAAAGTGCTGGTATTCTTTTTCAGATAAAATGTTGTTCATCACGACCACCTCGTTCCTCTACTGATCTATGTCGACACGATGCTTTTCAAAGTGTGCAATGCTCCCGGTTTCATCCTGAATGTACTTCAGGAGTTCATAGATTTCTGGTTTTAGGAGGTATTGATACGCAGGATCCATTACCGTTGCGGATTGTGGGCCATCGCTTGTTTCAAAGGTAATAACCTTCTGCCCGTGATACGGTGCCCGATTAAATAGATCATGCATATCGATAATCGATTCTCCAAACGGATGCCCCCATTGGATATAGGGCCTTTTGTTCTCGTTTTCCAGCAGATACATCACGATGCTGTAATCACGGTCTGACCAACGATCAACACCAGATTTGATCTCTTCGATTTTTGCTCTATCCTGTTCTTTGTGTTTTTTCTCCAAGTATGCTTTATCCTTGTTCTTCCTTCGTTTTGATCGAATCTTGTTGAATATGAAGCGCAATAGAGAGAAGAACAGATATGTCACTATGCTCAACAGGACGATGCAGGCAACCACATTCCAGTCATGAGAAGAAAACGGCATCTTATCAACGAAGTCGGAAGGCAGCAGGTAATAGCCTCCAAACCCAGCAAGAATGGAAAGGCAAAAGATCACCCACTGCTTTTTCAGCAGATACTCCGTTATCTTCTCAATGAAAGAATTCACGCTGGAACCTCCTTCTTGCCAGTGACATACTCGAAGATCAGGGACTTCTTGTATTCTTCCAGTGTCGCCAATTGCCGCTTTTTATCATCAATTGCTTCAGCTATCTTTTTTAGTTTTTCATCGATATGAGCTACGATGGCGTCTTGCTCTTTGCGGGGAGGTATTGGATAAAACAGCTCAGCAAGTTTATTCCAGCGCAAATCACATGAGCGTACTCGTATTCCGGTCGCTAAAGCTGTAAAAACGTCACCATAGGCCATGCTGCGAAGATAGTACATAACGTACTTCTTGTTCATGTCGGTATCGAGCACGTTGAGGACAGGAGAAGCCTTTCCCCGAGAATCCGAAATACCTATTGCACCAGCAAAACCATCCATTCCATGCACAACCAAATCACCGATATCAATGCCCTGATATCCGATTTCTTTATCGGAAAGAGTAAAACCATCTTCTCGACGATTGCTTCTCAGAGTGACTTCTCCATCGCGGAAGCAGGTTATGACACCGTCGTCTTCTCTGACAGGTTTCTGGAGATATTTAAGAGTATATTTGCCCCTAATTGTCTTCCAATGAGCTGGCATCTGGCCAATCCACTGAATGCCACTATCCTTTTTCTCTGCATGAGCGTTCAAGCCTTTTGTTACAGTCTCAATGACGACCGATCGCCGATACGCCTCCAGCGCTTCAATCTCCGCCTGAATGTCTGCGGCAATCTGGTCAATCTCAGAGCATTTTCCGTCAAGGAAGGTAGCAATGGCGTACTGCTCTGGTAAATCAGGCAGGACAATCATTGACTCCAAAAGCCAAGGTGCAAACAGATTTCTTTGTATAGTCCCTACGCCTCTTGAAGCGGTTTCGTATTGTTGAACCATACAGCAATCACGTAAAGCGAAATTCATATACGCCGGATCACATCTCTCACTAATGTCGTATACAAAATACGCTGGACTAATAATGCCATCATACCTGGATACACCAACAGAGCCTCTCCAAGCCTGCTGATTGTTCAGCACAAAATCACCAACTTTAACAATCTGGTAATTCGACATATCTTGGCTTGGCTTATGGACTTGCTGGCCATCTGAATCACTGTAAGAGATAACACCTCGATCCAGATAAACAGACAGCAACTCTCCGACTCCACCGCTTTTTATACTTCGCAATGTGAGAATATTCTTAAGTTTGATGCTCTCCCATGACGCAGGAACTTTCCCATAACTGGAAATCCCGCTTTCTTTCATCTCCCGCACATCACTCACCCCCAAACAATCTGGCGATGCGTTCGTTTACGCTCCGATCCAGTTCCAGGAAACGCTGCTCCAGTTCCTCGCTGGGGGTGGGGTGCTGGTATTTATAGAAATAGCGGGTGAAGGGAATCTCCGCGCCGGTTTTTATGACGGGCTTCTTCGCGCCGAGATTCTCTTCAAAGAAGGCCACCGCATCAGGCACATAGGGTAGCACTTCCCGTGCCATGTAGGTTTCAATTGTTTCATCCCATTTTACGATTTCCGCGTCGCGGCTTTCCTTATCGTACAGGACGTTGCCCTTCTTGTCGCGCTGGATTTCGGCGGTCTTGTCCATGATCGACAGGCCATCAGCAATCTTCTCCAGCAGCTTCTTATCCTGTGTTACAGCGCCGAGAATCCGCGCCAGCACTGGTGCGAAAGCACCTGGTGAAAGATACACATCCTCCGAAACTGCGTCATGCAGCGCAGCCAGGATGGTATCAAATATGGGCTTGTTATTCTGGTAAGCCTCCAGCTTTTTCGCGTCCTTGCCTGTCAGTTCCTCAGCGTTTTCCAGTTCGTTGACCTTGTCTTCGTCATAGAGCCCGGACAGGCTGCCAGCGGAGAGCATCTTCTGGATGCGCTCCTCCGTGATAGCATAGCTCCGCTGGAGGGGCTGCATAACCACATACTCCCGATAGATGAACTCCGTATTAGGATAGATTTTCACCAGTTCTCCAGGTTGGAAGTCAGCATACAGCTTTGTAATCGTAGAACGATCTTCAGGCGAAATCTCATTTTTCTTTTCGCCTAATGCTTTCCTAAGTTTATGGAATACATGACTGGCATCAATCAGCTGAATCTTGCCAACGCGCTCCGGACGCTTATTCTTGCTCAGCACCCAGATATAGGTGGCAATACCCGTGTTGTAGAAAAGATCGGTGGGCAGGGCGATAATCGCCTCGATCAGGTCACTTTCCAGCAACCAGCGGCGGATCTGGCTCTCGCCGGAAGCTGTGCCGCCGGTGAACAGCGGAGAGCCGTTCTGGATGATGGCGCAGCGCCCAAAGTTATCATCCATCTTATCGACGGCAGACTGCAGAAACAGCATCTGGCCATCACCGGAGCCGGGCAAACCAGCGCCCCAGCGCCCGATCATGCCCTTTTGGTATTCTGCCAGAACAGCGGCTTCTACGCCTTCCGCAGCATCCTTACCGCCCCAGGCAGTTCCAAAGGGAGGATTTTCCAGCACAAACCGCATCTTGGTACCCTTGAAACGGTCTGCCATAAAGGTATCCTGATAGCAGATGTTCTCAGCGTTCTGGCCTTTGATCAGCATCTCGGCCAGACACATGGCATAGGACTCTGGATTGATCTCCTGACCGAACAGGCGCACATCGGCGGAGGGGTTGTAGCGCTTGATGAAATTGTATCCAGTGGAGAGCATACCGCCCGTGCCGCACGCCTGATCCAGGATGGTGATGACCTTCCCATCATCGAAGATGTCATCGCAGCCCTCGGCCAGCAGGATGTTGACCATGAGCTTGATGATATCGCGGCCCGTGTAGTGATCGCCAGCCTCGGCATTTTCAGAGAATTTCCGGATCAGTTCCTCGAAAATGTATCCCATCTTCACGTTGTCGATGGTGCGGGGATCGAGATCGAGCTCGGAGAACGCTTTCACAACGGACAGCAGACGGTTGTTTTTATCCATCTTATCGATCTGCTTACCGAAATCCAGACCCTTCTCGGCAGACATCAGGATTTCCAGCACATTCGGAGAGAACCCCTGCAGGTAGCTCCTGAAGTTGGCAGCCAGGTGATCGGAGTCATTGACCAGTTCAGCCAGCGTGTAGCGACTGGTGTTGAAGGACTGGAAGCCGGACACCCGGTACATCGCCTTGACCGGGAAGGAGGGATTCGCCTCGAACTGCGCCACGACCTTATCCTTCGTTGGCGCGAGGGCGCACTCGAAACGGCGGATGATCGTCATGGGAATGATGACATCCTTATACTTATCGCTCTGATATGGCCCGCGCAGCTTATTAGCGATCGACCAGATAAAGTTGACCTCGGTGGAAACGTCAATCGGGGAATCATCCCACATGGCGTCGATAGTTCGTGTGTCCGGCATGGCTGATTACCTCTTCTTTCGTCTTACTGGTGGTGGTATTCTATAGTATACGCTTTGCGATGCTTCATTTTTTCGACACGATGGTCTTTCCGGTCATCATCTGATAGTGCTGGCTCTGCTGCAGCACTTCAAAGATCATCTTGAAGACCCGCTTGTAGGCATCCACATCGTCGCAGTCCTCTACATAGTTTAACCCGTCGCTGATGCCATTGGGATTGTTGATGTATGCCAGCAGGGAGGATGCCAGCTGATAGTCCGTCATGTCTGGCTTCTGGCCCTCCACCTGCTTGATAAACTTCTTCCGGTTTTCCTCGTTCTCCAGAACAAGTTCTCGCAGATCGCTGCCTTCGTAGCCGCACAGCTGGAGGAAGTAGTACTCCAGGATGCGCCGCATCACGTTCAGCGCGGGGATAGTGGACTGCAGGTCACGGAGCTCATCCCACAGGGCGGCATACGAGTTCTGGACGGGATTGTAGTTCTCGTCTTCACTCGGGGTTTCTTTGCTCTGGCGGGTGCAGTGCTTGATGGTGGAGATATTGTCGTTCTTCCGGATCATATAGAACGACGTGCAGTTGTAATACCCGACCTGCTGATAAGTGACCTCCCGATGGAAGTACACGTTGTGGGTCAGGATGAAAAGCTGCTTGATGTAGTCGCCCGGAACCTTTGGATTCAGATACTCCGTGTTGTTCCGGCACACATTAATCATCTCGCGGACGATGGCGCTGACGAGGAACAGAGCCGTACTGTCCATGCTGGACACGGGGTCGTCGATCACGACGATCTTTTCTTTCAGTTCCTCGCTGGTCATGCTGCCGCGAACCTGATGATAGAAGTAGAGGAAAGCGATGAAATTCCGCTCGCCTTCGCTCAGGTTTTCTGCGACAGAGCCGTCCTCACGGATGACTTCATAGACATTCTCCACGCCGTCTTTCGCATGGAGGCTGAAGCCCTGGAAGCCGGAATCGCGCAGGATCTTGTTGATGCTGTCGATGGCAGCCTCGGTATTGGCGTTGTGCTTATTCAGTTCGGAGATTTCCGCATTCAGCGCATTCAGATCTTTGCGAAGCTGCTGGCCACGCGCTGTGATATCCGCAATCTCTTTGTTGAGCCGGGCAATCTCATCCTGATAGTTCTTCACTTCACCGGCAAGCAGGAAAGCGAGATACTGCATGATTTCCAGTTTGCACTTATTCTTGCTGGAACGCTTTTCCGCAACGACGTCGTTATTGGCCTTGATCAATTTATTAATCTCATCGATCATGGCACCGATCTCCAGAAGGAGGGTGTCCGTGTCTTCCAGGGAGATCGTCTTTGAAGGCTCCTTGACCTTCTCAGCGATCCGCTGGCGATTGATCTCAAAATTGCTCTCAAGGAGCGCGAGCTTTTCCTGATAGGCTTTCAGGTCGATAGACTGCATGACATCCGCCATGTTCGACCTCAAAACACGGACGATCTCTGCTGTTTCCCTGGTGTACGTAGACTGGAACTGACCGAGGTCACGGATATCCTGCTGGTATTGCGCGTCAAAGCAGGCGGCAATGTCGGTTTCAAAGGTGGCTGGCAGCTTCTGCTGACAATAGGGGCACTTCCCGCCAGCGGCACCGGCATAGTGTGTATGGCCGTCGCGTACCCAGTCGGATGCGGTCGCGCCAAGGGCTTTTATAAACTTGGCAAAAGGCGTCTCGCTGCTGCTGATAATGACCTTGTCCAGCAAATCCTTGCCAGGAAGGCTGCCGTATGTGGTCGCGGCGGCCTTTTTGAATTCCGTGTAGGCCCGCGCCGACTCGTCAAAGGCAACGTCATAGAGCCTTTCCAGATCAGGAAGATGGTGCTCCGTGGGCTTTGTTTCGGCAAGGATGGCATCAGCAAACCCCTTCTTCTGCTTTTTGCCTTCCATGGCCTTGTCAAAGCGCTTCCGGATTTCCGCAGTGCTGCTGAAGCATTTATCCTGGAATTCGGCCAGCGCGGTATCAAGGCCCGATTTCTTTTTGCCATGCTCATCGAGGGCGGCAGTGCGCTCATCGGACTTGCGCTTTCTTTCTTCTGTCAGCTGCTCGATCCGTTTCTTGGCTTCGATGTCTTCTTCGCCAAAGATAAACACGCCCCGCAGATCGCCATAATTGATGAAATTGCGGTTGATATAGTCCTGGTTGTAGACGAGCACGTCAAAATCCGCAGCGGTCTTGCCGTCCGCCCAGGTAATGCCGTCTCCTTCTTCAATCGCATGGGCAATGGAGGACTTCCCGGCACCGTTGTTACCATAGAAAAAGTTGATAAAAGTCAGCCCGTTGATCGGTACATCAGAAAAAGTGGCTCTGTTGAGCTTGATGCCCGTAATGGCCGAGGGGATTTTGCCGTTCATCCGTATCACCGTCCTCCATCGTCAATCATTCCTGGATTTTTCCTTCGCGCACCCATTCGTCAACTTCAGAAATTTTGAATTTATAACGTTTTCCAGCCCTGTAAACAGGGAGCTTTCCTTCTTTGATCCACGTGCGCACCGTGTCCTGGCTGATGCTGAGATGTTCTGCCACATCCTCCAGATTGACCCATTTTTCGACCTGCTGTTCTTCGTATTCGTGACTCATCCAATCACCTCCGTCTATTTCAAAGTAAAGGGACTACAGCTTAAACACCCGGTATCCGGCTTTTTCCAGGACTTCAATCAGATTGATCCGTTTGATCGCCCAGTGTGTCCTGCTTAATTCTGTATATGATCTTGCGCCTGCAATGCCGAGTTCATAGGATAGGTCAATCAACACCTGTTGCGGCAATGTGTTGAGCTTGGTGAAGTAAACCTTGATGCCATTATCCTGAACCTTGATATCGTTCACATAGCCGTAGTAGGCCATATGATCAGGATCGGTCTTGGAGTAATGGCGGTTCTCGCTGCAGAAAATGGCCGGAAACGTTTTGATGATGGCAACGGCCTCCGGCGACAAAGACGCGCACAGGTCTTGCATTTCCTGAGATGTGCTTTCCGTCAAGGCGCGGTCTTTAGGAACGAGAAAGAAGGCACCCTCATATTCTTCGCCACCCAGTACAAAAAAATTGAAGCAGTCGTAGTTGAAGGTAACGCCCTGACCGATCACAGGAATTCCGGCTTGCGGGGCGCTGGAAAAGATAGCGACATTCTGCTCATACCGTTCGACATAGGCAATCTGCGTGTTTTCATTGCCTGTCTGCGTCAGGGATACCGGCGTCGGCTGCGCCTGCTGGGAAAGCTGCTGAGGAACGACTTGGAGCTCTTTATCCATGGTCAGTCCTCCTTCTTCCCAGCATGGTAGTGTTCGACATGCCCAATCTGTGTGTTGTTGCTTCCGCTTTGCGTGAAGTTAAAGATGAAGGGACTGGTGACCACCTGCTGAACAGGCGGCTGCTGCGGGATTTCTCGGATAACAGGAGCATCATCTTCAACTACCACATCATCGTCGCATACCTGAGGCAGCTGCTTTGCAGTGATCACATGAATGTCCTCCAGTACACCCTCTCCCATGTTTCCTTGGTAGATTCTTGCCGCCCCGCCCGCTGATGGACACCAACGGTCATAGGTCTCAACGCCGACTTTATTGTCCTTGCGAACAGCCACAGCATAGTGCCAGATGCCCAGCAGAAACGCCGGGAGGTACACCTTATCCAGGTCGCCGAAGGCGGCCTTTTTTGTTATCCGTCCATCAAGAGTGATATAGAACTCATCCAGCGGCGGTTTTATTTCATCATCCTTCATAACGAGGTCAGCCAGTGCACGTACCAGGGTGACATGCTTCGCTACCTTTTCTCCGATGTCGATGAACTCGTCCACAAAGGCTTCCATGTCATGCAGCGCTTCCGCGTATTGCGTCTTCACCCGCTTGTCAAAGGCGCGGATCTCCTGGGTATTGCCAAAGGGCAGGTAAACGCTTGACTTGGCTTTGCAAGACTTGAAGCCATCCGCCGCTCCCTTCAGCTTTTTCTTATCCAATTCCTGAAAATCAGGATTAACCACCTTGAACAGCCCCATGAGCACTTCCGGATCGGACATGCCATCACTCTCGCTATTGTAGTGCTCACGAGCGCCCATGCGCTGCTTCAGCGCCTGAAGGGTAAGGGTGAAGAATGTGCCCCCGCACAGGCGGGGATACCCATGGTTTGACACTGGTTTTTCCTCCGGTTGACCGTCGTTTGCATATGGCTCGTTAGAGATCAAGAACCAAAATCAACCCCCAACAAACCCCACTAAAACAGATTATACCATAGTTCGTACATGATGACAACTGTCGTTATTTGTCGGCAGGCATGGTTTGAAAGTTTTTTTGCTTGCAGACCTTAAAAACCTTATGAACTATGGCTGCCAACCTAATGAACGATTGGATGGTTCCTGTGAGAAATCATAGGAGCCACTCCTCCTGTGATTTCCGCAAATTTGCAAATCGCAGGAGGAAATCCCATGGAAAACAAGGCCAATCGTATCTATGACAAGGGAACCAGACAGTGGTTCGACGTTTCTCCCGACGCTTATGAAGCGTATGACCGTGAGCGCACGGCATTCCGCAAGAAAATGCAGCACCAGGGACTCTGCTGCTGCCCCCGCAGCAAGTGGTGGCTGTGCGACATGGCGTGCATGTACTGTGACTACCGCTGCGACGGAACCCTCTCCTTGAACATGCCCCAGGGTGACGACGAAGATGTCACGCTGATGGACATCATTCCGGATAATAGCCCCGCCATGGAGGATGTTCAAGCTGATCGTGATCTGCTGGACAGCCTGATTCGTCGCTTGCACGAGATTGATCCGGATGCGAAGGCCATCCTCGCCATGTGGAAGGAAAACGATAAGATTTCTGACCGCGCCATGGCTGAAGTGCTGGGCTGCAAGCAACGCACTTTCGCAGACCGCATGAAGCGCATCCGCACAGAAATGCGGAAGATTCGCGGGTACTGATTCCTTTTTTCTGGCTGCCTATACAGGTGGCCAGAAGTTTTTTTCATTTTCGTCCGCTCAAAACCGCAACTCATCTCCAGTGGAAAGTGTAAGGCAACGACACCGGCCCTACAGAAACGGAGGTGAGACAGGATGGATCAGAACACCCGCAGAGACAGCAACGTTGTGGCCGAAGAGATTCAGGTGCTTGGCGCAATCAGTCTTGTATCCGCCCGACTGGCGCGGAAGCTCGCTGCTCTTGCCAACGAACGCAAACCCCAGGAAGGAGGAAAAACGCGTGAGCAAAATGAGCGAAATGGCTCAAACCATCGAAGAGCTCCGCAGCGCTGCTGCCAGTATTACTGAAGCCGCCGATTGGCTCGCCCGGCAGTTCAGCGCTTCTGCGGAGGAAACTCCCGCGCCGGAGCCCCAGCCCGAAGCGAAACCGACCATCACGCTGGAGAAGGTACGGGCCGTGTTGGCGGACAAATCCCGCGCCGGACACACCGCTGAGGTGCGGGCGTTGCTGGAGAAGCATGGCGCAACGAAGCTGTCCCAGGTTGATCCCCAACACTATGAGGCCATTCTGAAGGAAGCGGAGGGGATCGCCGATGCCACCTAACGGACATGCGCTGCTTTCCGCTTCTTCTTCGGATCGCTGGCTCCACTGTCCGCCGTCTGCGCGGCTGTGTGAGACCTATGAGGACAAAGGAAGCAACTACGCCGCCGAGGGCACGGACGCTCATGCGCTGTGTGAGTATAAGCTCCGGAAGGCGTTGGGCATGGAAGCGGTCGATCCCACAGAGAACCTGACCTGGTTCAACCAGGAAATGGACGACTGCGCTTCCGGGTATGCCGCCTTCATTATGGAGCTTCTGGCTGAAGCCAGGGAAACCTGCGCAGACCCGGTCGTCCTCATCGAACAGCGGGTGGACTTTTCCCGCTGGGTGGAACAGGGATTTGGCACCTCCGACGCCATCCTGATTACCGATGGCACCATGCACGTGGTCGATTATAAACACGGCCTTGGCGTTCTGGTGTCGGCGGAGGACAACCCGCAGATGAAATGCTACGCCCTCGGCGCTCTGGAACTGTTCGATGCCATCTACGATATCGATACGGTGGCAATGACGATCTACCAGCCCCGGCGGCAGAATATCAGCACTTCCCAGATCAGCAAAGAGGAACTGTACCGCTGGGCGGATGAGGTGCTGAAGCCTACCGCAGACCTGGCCTTTGCCGGAGACGGAAACTTCCTCTGTGGCGAATGGTGCGGATTCTGCAAGGCGAAGAACGAATGCCGCGCCAGGGCGGATGCCAATCTGGAGCTTGCCCGCTACGACTTCAAACTGCCGCCGCTGCTGACCGATGAGGATATCGAAGACATTCTCTCCAAGGCAGACGGTCTGGTCGCCTGGGCGTCCGATATCAAGGAATACGCCCTGCAGCAGGCGGTCAGCGGAAAAGAATGGCGTGGCTGGAAGCTGGTCGAGGGCCGTTCCAATCGCCGGTACACCAATGAGGCCGCCGTAGAACAGGCAGTCACCAGGGCGGGCTTCGATCCGTATGAGCGCAAGCTGCTCGGCATCACCGCCATGCAGAAGCTGCTGGGGAAAACCCGTTTTGAAGAACTTCTCGCGGCCTTCATTGAAAAGCCGCAAGGCAAACCCACGCTTGTGCCGGAGAGCGATAAGCGCCCGGCCATGAACACAGCAAAACATGATTTTGAGGAGGATAATGACAATGAGTAAGATCGCCAATCCCATGAAGGTTATTACTGGCCCGGACACCCGTTGGAGCTATGCCAACGTCTGGGAGCCCAAGTCCATCAACGGCGGTGCGCCGAAGTACAGCGTCAGCCTGATCATTCCCAAGTCCGACGGCAAGACCCTGGCGAAGATCAAGGCCGCCATCGAAGCCGCCTACAAGGAGGGCGAAGCCAAGCTGAAGGGCAACGGCAAGTCCGTCCCCGCGCTCAGCGCCATCAAGACGCCCCTCCGCGACGGTGATACCGAGCGTCCGGATGATCCGGCCTACGCCAACGCCTACTTCATCAACGCCAACGCCAGCTCCGCGCCGGGCATCGTGGACGTGGATCGCAACCCGATCCTGACCCGTTCCGAGGTATATTCCGGTGTGTATGGCCGCGCCAGCATCACCTTCTACGCCTTCAACAGTTCCGGCAATCGCGGCATCGCCTGCGGCCTGAACAACCTGCAGAAGGTGCGCGATGGCGAGCCCCTAGGCGGCAAGGCCAGCGCGGAGGATGACTTCTCCACGGACGAGGACGACGATTTCCTCGATTAACGACTGCAGTATATGCGGGTGGCGGGAACAATCCTGCCACCCGTATTCCCGATTGAAAAGGATGTGCCTATGAAAACCCTCAGCATTGATATCGAAACCTACAGCGATATTGTTCTCCCGAAAAGCGGAGTGTATCGCTATTGCGAATCCACGGATTTTGAAATCCTGATGTTCGCGTACAGCAAGGACTACGGCCCGGTGCAGGTGGTCGATTTGGCTTGCGGCGAGCAGATCCCGGCGGACGTGCTGGATGCACTCACGGACGATACCGTCACTAAGTGGGCCTTCAACGCCGCGTTCGAAAGAATCTGCCTCTCCCGGTATCTGCGGGATCTGGGTGTCAGCCTTGATCCATTTCATGACCGGCATCCGCTTTCGCAGGAGTGTGCGCGATTTCTGAACCCGGAAAGCTGGCGCTGCTCTATGATCTGGGCCGCGACGATGGGGCTGCCGCTTTCGCTGGAAGGCGCAGGCGCTGTTCTGGGATTGGAAAAGCAGAAACTGACCGAGGGCAAGGATCTGATCAAATACTTCTGTCAGCCCTGCACTCCGACGAAGGCCAATGGGCAGCGCACCCGGAACAGGCCATTTCATGCGCCAGACAAGTGGGAAGCCTTCACGCGCTACAATCTCCGCGATGTGGAAACCGAAATGGGCATTCAGCAGAAACTGGCCAAATTTCCGGTGCCAGCGCAGGTGTGGGAAGAATACCACATCGATCAGGAGATCAACGACCGGGGTGTGCGGATTGATATGGAACTGGTCAGGCAGGCCCTCCAGATGGATACGCGTTCCCGTCAGGAATTGATCGAAGCCATGAAACGGGTGACAGCGCTGGAGAATCCCAACAGTGTGCAGCAGATGAAGCAGTGGCTGTCGGACAATGGTATGGAAACGGAAACCCTGGACAAGAAGGCCGTGGCTGGACTGCTGAAAGACGCCCCCGCAGAGCTTCAGGAAGCCCTGACCCTGCGACAGCAGCTGGCGAAGTCCTCCGTTCGGAAATACCAGGCCATGGCGAACACGGTATGCGCGGATGATCGCGCCCGTGGCATGTTCCAATTCTTCGGCGCAGTCAGGACAGGCCGCTTTTCCGGCAGAAACATTCAGCTGCAGAATTTGCCTCAAAACCACCTTCCTGATCTGGCGGAGGCCCGCGCTCTTGTACGCGCCGGTGATTTCGACGCGGTGAAGCTGCTGTATGAGGACGTGCCGGATACACTTTCCCAGCTGATTCGCACAGCATTTATTCCAAAGGAAGGAACACAGTTCCTTGTGGCGGATTTTTCTGCCATCGAGGCCCGCGTGATCGCCTGGTATGCCGGAGAGACCTGGCGGCAGAAGGTTTTCGAGAAGGGCGGCGACATTTACTGCGCCAGCGCCAGCCAGATGTTCAAGGTTCCTGTGGAGAAGCACGGGATCAATGGTCACCTGCGGCAAAAGGGCAAGATCGCGGAATTGGCCCTCGGCTACGGCGGCTCAGTCGGCGCTCTGAAAGCGATGGGCGCAATCGATATGGGACTGAGCGAGGATGAGCTTCCAACGCTAGTGGATGCCTGGCGGCAGGCTAATCCGCAGATCGTCAAGTTCTGGTGGGCTGTTGATCACGCGGTCATGGAAGCGGTGCGCTATAAGCACACGACTACGGATTACGGCCTGACCTTCTCCTGCCGGAGCGGAATGCTGTTCATTACGCTGCCGTCCGGGAGAAACCTGGCATATGTGAAACCCAAGGTAGGCACGAACAAGTTCGGCGGCGAATGTATTACCTATGAAGGCGTCGGCGCGACGAAAAAGTGGGAACGGCTGGAATCTTACGGCCCCAAATTCGTGGAAAACATCGTGCAGGCAACCGCTCGGGACATCTTGTGCTACGCCATGCGCACGCTCCGCTGCTGCTCCATCGTGATGCACATTCACGACGAGCTTGTCATTGAGGCCGATCCCCGTATGTCGCTGGATGCTGTCTGCGAGCAGATGGGCCGCACCCCGCCGTGGGCAAAGGGCCTTTTGCTCCGGGCAGACGGCTACGCTACACCTTTTTACAAAAAAGATTGATTTTTCTCCGCTCAAATCGGGCGTTCATCTCCAGTGGAAAGTAGAGGTGGACGCCCTTTTCATGTCCGCCCGGAAAGGAGGAGGCCATATGTCGATCAACAAGCACAACGCGGAAGGCTATCCCGACCCGACGGCGCACCAGGCTTTAACGGCAATTCAGCTGGAAGAGCGTTCGCTCCGGGCGTTCAGGCCCATCGTGTACATCTGCTCCCCGTATGCCGGAGATGTGGAGGCTAACACGGCGGCAGCCCGGCGCTATTGCCGTCATGCGGTTGAGACCGGGTACATTCCCATCGCGCCGCATCTGCTGTTTCCGCAGTTCCTGAACGACGCCGACCCGAAAGAGCGCCAGTTGGGGCTTTTCTTTGGAAACGCCCTGATGAGCAAGTGCTCCGAAGTCTGGGTTTTCGGCAGCCAGATTACGCCGGGAATGGAAGCCGAGATCAACCGGGCCAGGTGGAAGAACTACCGCCTGCGCTACTTCACCGAAAACTGTCAGGAGGTTTGAATCATGTACGAAGTCAAGGAAAAGCGCCGCACCCTTCCGGACGGCACGGAAATCACCACGTATACCCGCGATGTGATCAGCGCCAACATTCTGGAGGTGGAAGCGGGCACCAACGGTTACCAGGGCGGTGATACCGGCCACGGTGGCCGCACCTATTTCCGCATTGAGGATCAGGGCAGCACCGACATCGAAGTGCGCAGCTATAGCAGCAAGTTTAGCGGCGGTGGCTTTGAGGTCATCCTGGGCGGCGATTGCGAGCTGGAGACCATGATCCGCGCCCTCAAGTTCATCACGAAGGTGCTGGAGGATGAGTCGCGGGAGGTGTACGACTAATGTTCACGGTTTTCAGTGCGGATATCACCGGCAATCCCGGTAACTGCTCCTATCCGCACCGTCACGTTGTGCTGGACGAGGCCTCCTTCAAGGAAGCCGTCCGGCATGATTATGTGTGCGCGGAGTATCAGAACAATTATCGCAACGGCGAAAATTTCATCGGCAGCGATTGCCTGCCGGTGGATTGCGACAACGATCATTCCGAAGACCCCGCCGACTGGAAAACGCCGGAAGATGTCATGGAAGCTT
>Ga0116164_10000898_pt1 | contig 23754 bp, 17 predicted proteins | sample AD_UKC109_MetaG_FD_89888 | JGI IMG/M metagenome (GOLD analysis project Ga0116164, IMG submission 89888) | Active sludge microbial communities of municipal wastewater-treating anaerobic digesters from Hong Kong - AD_UKC109_MetaG | ecosystem: Engineered > Bioreactor > Anaerobic > Digestate... | reverse complement strand
TCACGGATAGCTGTACTTGTATTCTTCGGTTCATAATCCATTTTTGTTGCTAGGGAAAGATATAAAGAAAAGAAGTAAAAGAGGTACCAGAAGTAAAAGAGGTACCAGATAGCATTACATCCCAAAGCCCATGGCTTTAGCCTGGGGAAGAAAGAGCAAGGAGCAGAGAGCATGGGGCATGGAGCAAGGGGCATGGGGCAGGGGAATTTGTTTGGTGCCCGGTGTGGATTAACCTGGAGACACCGCGTTTAGTTTTTGCCTTTTATGGGCTGGAGGGATTGTGATTTTCCGGAATCCCATTTGACTAGGTATTGTTGTTCCAGTTTATTGACATAGGAGAGGGATCCAAGCCGGAATTTCATGGGCATCTTATGTTCCTGATTTCCCATGTTTTCCCATTTGCAAATGGCGCCAAAATGAAATGGGATTACTTGTGGAATCTGGAAAGACCTGGATAGCAGGAGATTGTTTTCAGCAGGTACTTTAAATTGTTCCAGACGCGCAAGTTGAGATGAATTGAACGTCTGCTTTAAGCTGTCCTGAGGCATATGGGTAGCCTGCCCGTATGTCAGGTGCATGCCCGAGAGAAGAACAACAACAACTACCAGAAGTCTAATCATATTGATCTTTGCGCTTCCCTGCGAAAATAACGAATTGTCTTAACTGTGCAGGCAATTGTCCGTTATACAGGGCTATTTTACGGGAAGGACGCAGTCCGATAGCCTTCATGGCCTCCGGATTTGCAGAAAACAGCCATGCTTCACAAGGAGCGAACTGGTGTTTTAGTACCGTTCCGATATCGCTATAAAATTGTTCGATCGCCCGGTGTTGAAGGCGTATGTCGTACGGTGGATTCATGATCAGGACAGGGTCGGGCCAGGGTGTCTGCAATTGCTGAAAGGCTACTTGTTTCCATTGGGTGATGGTATCCACACCAGCACTTTGTGCATTTGTACGCGCTATTTCGACTACTCTGCCATCCTGGTCGGCCCCCATTAAACGCGCTTCCGATGCCTGGATAATGGCTGCGTTGGCTTTTTCGACGATTTCAGCCCAGAGATCTTGCTGAAATTCGGGCCAGTGAAACAAGGCAAATTGTTTGCGATGCATTTGAGCGGGCATATTTCTTGCCATTCTTGCAGCCTCAATAATAAAAGTTCCGGACCCGCACATCGGATCAATCAATGGCCGGGATGAATCCCAGCCCATACTTTTGATGATTCCGGCAGCCAATACTTCATTAAGCGGCGCTCTGCCGGTCTGCTGCCGGTAACCCCGTTGAAAAAGCGGAGCTCCCGAGGCGTCGCGGCTGAGCTCAAATTTTTCCTCATTGACGCGCAAAACAAAATGATGGTCAGCATGGTCACGGTCTACAGAAGGCCTCTTGCCATACTTCGACCGGAAATAGTCAACCAGGGCATCTTTCGCCAATTGCATCGCATAGATGCTGTTGTTAAAGAATGTTGAGCTGACATGTCCTTTAAAAGCAAAAGTTTGCTGTTGGTCCATGTACTGATCCCAGGGAATAGCAGCCAGCTGATTGTATAAGTCGCGAGGTTGGCGCAGTGACCCGGACAAAATGGTTTCCAGGACGGAAATCGCGGTGTACAACCGGTAATTGGCTTCATAGAGGAATCGCTCCGGAGCTTCCACCTGGACAGCCCGGGTACGAATCTCTACGTTCGGATAGCCCAGGTCGACAATTTCTTTGGCACAAACCGCTTCAAGTCCGGCCAGTGTTTTAACGGTATATACGGGCATGCTAAGTCTGAATTACACCTACGTTAAAGGGTTTAACCGGCGCTGCATTGGCAGCTTCAATTCCGGTAGAGATCCATTTGCGGGTCTCGATCGGGTTGATGATGGCATCTACCCATAACCTGGCCGCAGCATAATAGGCGGTCGTCTGCCGATCGTAACGTTCGGAAATGGTGCGAAATAATTCGGTTTCTTCTTCTGAAGTAGTTTTTGCGCCGTGTGACTTCATGGATGCCACCTGGATCTGGGTGAGGACTTTGGCGGCTTGTTCACCACCCATCACAGCAATTTTAGCGGATGGCCAAGCTACGATCAACCGAGGGTCATAGGCTTTTCCACACATGGCATAATTACCGGCCCCATACGAATTGCCAATGACAATGCTCAATTTTGGGACGGTGCTATTGGCCACTGCATTGACCATTTTGGCTCCATCCTTGATGATGCCTCCCTGTTCTGACCGTTTGCCTACCATGAAGCCGGTCACATCGTGCAGAAAAACCAACGGGATCTTTTTTTGATTACACACCATAATGAATCGGGCCGCTTTATCCGCCGAATCCGAATAAATCACTCCTCCAACCTGCATCTCCCCGTTGGACGCTTTTACCACCTCCCGGTTATTGGCCACAATTCCGACTGCCCAGCCATCAATCCGGGCATAGGCGCAGATGATGGTTTTGCCATAATTTTCTTTGTACAAGGTTAGCTCCGACCGGTCCACCAGACGCTTAAGCAGCTCAATGGTCCGATAGGGTTTGTTATGATTTTCAGGAAAAAGCCCCAGGATTTCATCCTCCGTAAGTGCCGGAGCGGCAGGGTCAGTCCGGTCAAATCCTGCTTTGGGCCGCTCACCGAACTGAGCAACCAATTTTTTGATGGTATCCAGGCATTCCTGATCATTGGCAGCTTTGAAATCAACGATGCCGCTGATTGCAGTTTGTGTATCTGCTCCTCCCAGGGTCTCGGCGTCAATGTCTTCTCCGATCGCCGCTTTTACCAAATAGGGACCTGCCAGAAAAATGGACCCGGTCTCTGCAACGATTAATGATTCATCGCTCATGATGGGCAGATAGGCTCCACCGGCAACACAACTACCCATAATTGCTGCTATCTGGGGGATTCCCTCCGAGGACATCCTGGCATTGTTCCGGAAAATCCGGCCGAAATGTTCTTTATCGGGAAAGATCTCGTCCTGCATAGGTAGAAATACACCTGCACTATCTACCAGATAAATGATTGGCAGATGGTTTTCATAAGCAATTTCCTGCGCCCTCAGGTTTTTTTTGCCTGTCATCGGAAACCATGCCCCGGCTTTAACGGTCGCATCATTGGCAACGATCACGCAGGTCCTGCCCGATACCTTTCCCAGGACGACAACGACCCCAGCTGCCGGACACCCCCCATGCTCCTCATACATTTCGTAGGCGGCGAAGGCCCCAATCTCCAGATAATCCGAAGGATCATCCAATAGGTAGGAGATTCGCTCACGAGCAGTCATTTTCCCTTTACGGTGCTCTTTTTCGATTTTAGATTTTCCTCCACCTTCATAAATCTGCTCCAACCGCTTTTCCATCTTCCGGATGGCCAACTTCATGGCATCTTCATTTTGATTGAAGGCGAGGTCATTAATCCCAGACTTGCTACTCATCAATTATATCTTGATTTGCCGGCGGAAAAGATACTAAGAAATGTAGCACTCTCAGCCTGGGTACAGCATGGGTTACGAAAATAAGGCAGGATTAATTTAATAATTAATTCATATTAAGGTCACAAGGTGTTCACGTAGCTTCGAGATTTTTGCGGCAAAGCCCGCTATGTTTATTAGTTATTTTGTAATATGTAAATATCTTTATTACACATAAATAGTCTGTATGATCCAACCATTACCTTTCAAAAAGAACCTGTGGAGGCTGATCGGCTTGCTTTTGCTTCCCTTATTTCTGAATGCACAAAACATCCAAATAAGCGGTGTCGTGCTTGATGATGAAACGGCCACTCCGCTACCTGGCGTCTCAATCAATTTGAAGTCTACGAATACCGGAGTGATTACGGAAGCAGACGGAACATTTTTAATAGATGCTCCGGCGGATGGCATACTGGTTTTCTCCTACATTGGAATGAAATCTCAGGAAATTGCCATTAATGGCCGGACCAATCTGGAAGTTCGCTTACTGACCGACGCCGTAAATCTCTCCGAAGTCGTCGTCGTCGGCTATGGCACTCAGAAGAAAGCCAATTTATCAGGCGCTGTGGATCAGATCAATACCGAGCAATTGGAAAACCGGCCGATCAGTAATCTTTCGCAGGGATTACAGGGACTGGTACCCAATTTTAATGTGGATTTTACCGGCGGAGAGCCAGGAGCCGCCGCACAATTTAATATTCGTGGTTTCACGTCTATAAATGGTGGAAGCCCGTTGTTTGTCGTCGACGGCGTGCCTTACGATGACGGAGAGTTGAATGTGCTGAACCCCAGTGATATTGCTTCTATCTCAGTCCTGAAAGATGCATCCTCAGCTGCTATATATGGAGCAAGAGGAGCATTTGGGGTTGTTTTGATCACCACTAAAACCGGCAAGCAGGATAAGATCTCCTATTCCAATTATCTATCGGTGGCCAGTCCGACCGTTCTGCCCAATCCGGTTACGGACCCTTACATCTTCCTGCGCATTGCCGAATTATCTACCAATAATACCCCCTGGGATTACAACAACTATTCGGACGAAGAATATCTGTGGGCCAAACAAAGATCCAACGATCCTTCGGTTGAATCGGTACGCCTGGATCCGAATAATCCCAACCAATACGTGTATATGGGAAGCGAAGACTGGAACGATTATTTCTTCAAACGCAACTCTTTTTCCCAATCACACAATGTCTCATTCAGTGGCTCGAAAGACCGGTTCAACTATTACATTTCAGGTAATGTTTCCGGTGAAGATGGATTAAATAAGCTAACAACAGACAGTTGGAGCAGGAAAGCCCTCAGGAGTCGTCTTGGCTTTACCCCCAGGAAATGGCTTGACATCGAGAACAATACCAATATTTACCAGACCGATCGCGATGCGCCGGCATATTCTCTGCCGAATGTGTACGACCTAAGGCCGGTTGATGTAGCTACCAACCCGGATGGATCCTGGGCGAATACCGACGCTGGCCGTACGGCAGCAAGAATTGTTGACGGAGGAAGGTACACCGGAACTACCTACGGATTTCAGACGATGAACCGGGCCAATGCCCGCTTGTTCGATGGATTGCTGACCTTGACCGGCGACGCTACATTCAAACGCATTTTTGGAAAAATTCACCAGGATGGCCGCCCTTATTCAATCGGCTACGGCCCTTCGGATACCCGACTGGAAGGTGGTGAAGGTTATGCGCTTGAACGCAGGACATCCGATGCGTATAATGCCTACAACTTCTTTGCGACCTTGAACAAATCGTTCGAAAAGCACCAATTTCAGGCTATTCTGGGATACAATCAGGAAAGTTATGTGGAGGAGGAAGCCCAGGCTCGCCGGGACAAATTGATCGTGGGCTCCTTGCCCTTCATCGGTGTGGCATCGGGTGAGCAGACCGTCGATGTTGAGTATGTGGATTGGGCAGTTCAGGGTATTTTTGGTCGACTGAATTACATCCTGGACAACAAATACATTTTTGAATTTAACGGACGATACGATGGCACTTCACGTTTTCCAAGCAACAATCGCTGGGGATTTTTCCCCTCCGTGTCCGCAGCCTGGATCGTTAGTGAGGAGGATTTCTTCCGCTCGGTCTCTGGAATTTTTTCAACACTGAAGCTTAGGGCTTCGTATGGGTCATTAGGGAATCAATCCGTGGACGAATACGGCTACATATTGAACCTTCCTTCGGGCACAACCGGATACCTGATCGATGGCGATTATCGGCGCTACATCGGAACTCCTGGGTTAAATGTGGATCCCAACAATTATTCCTGGGAGGTTGTCCAGACCACGAACGGAGGTTTGGAGTTTGGCCTTTTCAAGGATCGTATTTTTACAACCTTTGATTATTACGTTCGCAATACGAAAGGCATGTTGGCTCCCGGAGGGGAACTTCCTGCTGTTCTTGGTACAGCGGTTCCTGCCGGTAATGTGGCAGATCTGCAAACCAAAGGATGGGAACTCAGTATACAACTACGGAATAAACTGCAGGTAATCAACAAACCGCTGGACTATCAAATAGCCTTGACCGTCGGCGATAGCAAATCCGAAATAACACGCTATCCCAATGACGAACTATTGTTCAGTGGAGCCTATTATCCCGGACAACAGATCGGCGAGATCTGGGGACTGGAAAGCGATGGATTATTCAAATCGGTGGATGAGATCAATCAACTGGATGAAACCAACATCATTCCATGGGGAGCACTGGCCATCGTGCCCGGTTGGCCTAGATACATCGACCAGGATGGAAGCAAAACCATAGAAAAAGGTATTTCCGTCAATGATCCCAGGGATTACGTGGTTATCGGCAATTCTCAGCCGCGCTACCGTTTTGGTGCAGATCTGAATGTCAGCTGGAATGGATTTGATGCGAGAGTTTATTTTCAGGGAGTCGGTAAGCGCGATTATTATCCCGTGCATTATCTATTCTGGGGGCTTTATCAGCAACCCTATGCCAATGTATATCCGCAATTGCTGAATTTTTACCGCCCGTCAGATGATAGTAAAAGTGCGCGGTCACAACATTCTCAGGCTTATCTGGATGCCGGGTTGGACCGTGCCAACACCGATTCCGAATACCCCATCTTACAAGCTTGGCTGGCAGACTACCGGGTAGACAACGGACTTGCAATACCACAAACCAACTATTTATTGAATGCGGCTTACATCCGGCTTAAAAACATCACCATCGGCTATACCTTGCCTGTGGAGATTACCAAAAAAGTGGGTGTTAGTCGATTGCGCCTGTTTTTAAGTGGCGAAAATATCTGGGAGTCCTCCCAGGTATCCAAGACCGTAGATCCGGAAGCCATCGCCACTTCTTATTCCAATGGCGGTGCGTGGGCAGGTTATGCTTATCCCTTCCAGCGGAGGTATTCCATGGGCATCAACCTTGACTTCTAATCCAAAGCGCCAGAAACTTATAAAAGAAAAAACAATGAAATCAGCACTATATATTTCGATTACCTTATTTCTGGTCCTGGTCTCGGGATGTCAAAAAGATTTCCTTGACCGGGTACCACAGGATTCAATATCTACTGAGGTGTTTTTTAAAACCGAAGAAGACCTTCAGCTGTACACCAATGGCTTACTGTCCATTCCAAGCGCCTGGGGGCTCTATCTGGCGGATCAGGGATCGGATAATGCAGCCACCACCGGTGCCGTTGAGATCAAGACCATCATGACCGGAAATCCCACATCGCAAAATTTGACCAGCGGATGGGATTGGGGCAGACTGCGCTCCATCAATTTTTTCCTTGACAATTATGAACGTGCTGCCGTATCCGCAGCTGTCCGGGATCATTATGCCGGCCTGGCGAGACTGTACCGGGCTGAATTCTATTTTGATAAAATCAAGCGGTATTCCGATGTGCCGTGGTACGATCATGTATTGAGCACTGCAGATGAGGATGAGTTGTATAAGACACAGGATTCCCGGGAAATGGTAGTGTCCAATATGATGGATGACCTTCAGTTTGCAGCGGATCACATCTGGGAAGAGGTGCCGACTGGCACGCCGGGAAAATGGGTAGCAGTGCTTATCCAGGCCCGCATTGCCCTGTATGAAGGCACCTTCCGGAAATATCACCCGGAGCTAAACCTCGAGGGAACAGCTAATGAGTTTTTGACGATTGCCCGGGATGCTGCCAAGAAGATCATGGATTCAGGCATGTTCTCCATTTATTCGACAGGAAATCCAGCTGAAGATTATTACCAGCTATTTGTGAGTGGTGATCTTTCAGGCAATCCGGAAGTGATCTTATCAAACATTTACGATTATTCAAAATCTAGAAATGCCGGATATCGATACGAAATACAAGACTACGAACAAAGTCCTTCCAGAGACCTGATCCAGAGTTACCTGATGGCAGATGGTACACCATTTACAGATCTCACCGGCTATGAAACCATGCAATTTGTGCAGGAGTTCCAGAATCGGGATCCTCGGTTGAGTCAGACTATGGCCTATCCGGGTTGGATCAACCTCGCCGATCGTCAAAGTACTCCCAACATACAGGAGCTGAACAAGAACTTCACCGGCTATACGATGATCAAAGGATTTGTGAATTCGACCGAACAATCCGAATACGAAAGTGTGGATCTGCCGGTATTGCGCTATGCGGAAGTTTTACTAACCTATGCAGAAGCTACTGCCGAATTGGGTACCCTGACGCAGTCTGATCTGGACAATACGGTAAATGTCCTGAGGGACAGGGTCGGAATGCCGCACCTCGACATGGCCCTTGCTAACGGTAACCCGGATCCCTTTCAACTATCCAAATACCCTGATGTGACCGGCAATAACCGGGGAGTGATCCTGGAAATTCGGAGGGAGCGGCGTATTGAATTTGCGTTGGAAGGTCGGCGTTTTGATGATTTGATGCGCTGGCATGCCGGCAAACTGCTTGAAGTAAAACCGGTCGGAATGTATTTCCCCGGATTGGGCCGTTACGATCTTACCGGGGATGGGGTTCCGGACATCATCCTTATCAGTCAGGCAGAATCAATACCTGATGGTGATCAAAAGGAGACCAATTCATTAGGGACCAAACTGGTCTACTACAAAGCTGGATTCATTGATGATGATGTCACTGTATTCCTTGAAAATGGCGCAGATGGTGGCCAAATCGTCACGGAAAAACTAGACCGGGTATTTGCTGAGCCCCGGGATTATTACAGGCCCATACCATTCAGTGAGACGTTGTTAAACCCAAATCTGGTGCAACCTTTTGGGTGGAATTGATGCAGAAGAAGTATAAAAAAGGGCAGGCATCCAGTTGAATGCCTGCCCTTTTTATTTTTAAGTGGAGTGTATTAATTTTTCCATATCTGGTAGGTGTATTCTCCCTTGGCAAATTCATAAAACCCATCGATGGAGACCAGTCCCTCTGCATTCTGTAGGGCAATCTTTAATTCTTCGGCATTGCTCACCTTGGCTCCGTTAACCCCGGTTATTACGTATTCTTTCTGCATGTTTGCTCTTGAAATAGGCGATCCGGCTTCTATTTCGGTCACCCGGATTCCATCCTTACCAAGTCTTTTCTTCTCGGAATCGGAGAGATCTTTTACGGTAATACCCATCTCATCAAAAATAGAGCTTTCGACCAGTGTATTGTTAACCACCCGGGCGTTCATGTTTTTCAACAGAATCTTGCTTTTAACCTTCTTCTGGTCATGGACGTACTCTACTTCCACGAGGTCACCTGGCCGCATCCGTCCGATCTGATCTTGAAGGACGGAAATGGTCGGCGTTTTGATGCCATTGACAGCAACGATTACATCTCCGGATACCAATCCGGCTTCTTCCGCCCCACTTTTCGGATTTACGCCATAGACAAAAACACCTTCGGCATTCTCCAGTCCCAGATTTTCCGCCAAATCGGTCACGCGGCGGAAATTAAGATCTTGTGCAAGCCCCATATCAACGTTGCGAATCTGGACGCCAAGCAGGCCGCGTTGCACTGCACCATATTCCCGTAAATCGCTGATTACCTTTTGAGCCAATATTCCCGGAATGGCAAATGAATATCCTTCGTATTTCCCACTGAGCGTAACGATCGCCGTATTTATTCCGATCAATTCTCCATTGGTGTTAATCAGCGCTCCGCCCGAGTTGCCGGGGTTCACCGCAGCGTCTGTCTGAATGAATGCTTCAATCCGGTATTGATCCGAGATCAGGTTGAGGTCCCGGCCTTTGGCGCTCACAATTCCCGCAGTTACGGTGGACTGCAATCCCAATGGATTGCCCACCGCCATGACCCATTCCCCAATCTGGAGTGAATCGGAATTACCGAATGTTAAAAAAGGTAGTTCTGTTTCGGTGACTTTCACCAGGGCCAGGTCGGTCGTCGGATCCGTCCCGATCACCCGGGCATCGTATTGCCGATTATCGTTTAAGGTGATGTTGATTTCCTTAGCGTTTTCGATGACGTGATTGTTGGTGACGATGTAACCATCTGCGGAAACGATTACTCCTGAGCCGGAAGACCTGGATAAGCTGCCCCACCGGTCATTGGTCTGCTGGATAGCTTTAATGGATACCACAGCAGGAAGTGCATAATTCGCAGCGGCGGTAAAATCATTGGGTGTGGAAGCCCGGTAATTTCGCTGCAGTGTTCCGGAAAACATAATATCATTTATTCCTACCTGGCTGGTCGATGGTTGCGCAACCTCTTTGACAATGACTTGCTGGGGCTTGGCAATAAAATTGCTGTAAACCACCACACCGATCAGAGCACCCAGCAGCGATGCCAGTATTAGTTGCAGTGTGTTTTTCATAAGCACAATAGTTCGGATGTTATCAAATCACAGTGTTGGAGCCTTTGGGCGCTCCATAGATTGGCTCTCTTTCTCTATTTTTGCGACAAATAGCGGTCCAATTAATAAAAATAACGGCTTTGAATATGATACGAAAGGGCATTTTAACCTTTTAAATCATTTTTAACGAAATTTTTGGGCATAAATTCGCTGTCTGCTTGTTTGTTTTCTAAATTTTTTGGCTGATCATGAAAAAGTGGAATGACCGTCTGAATGAGCTGGAATCTTCTGAACGTGAATACATTGGCAATGTGTTTGGTTGGCGGTTTTCTCTCATTTCAGCAGTCCTCATTGTTCTTTTAGTCATTCTGATGCTGTGGAGCAAGCAACGCAATGAGCGGCTGGGTATTCATCCGGTTCAGGACAGCATTACCATTGTGAATCCAGTACGATGAACATTCCATTTACCAAATATCATGGGACTGGCAACGACTTTGTCATGATCGATCAAACCCGGGAAAAGTGGCTGAACGCCGGTGATCGGGCTACCGTAGCCAGGATGTGTAATCGTCACTTTGGCATTGGTGCGGACGGGTTGATCTTACTGGAAAAAGGAGGAGCCGGGGATTTTGAGATGATTTATTTTAATGCGGATGGTGGCCTTGGGTCTTTATGTGGAAATGGATCCCGTTGTACGGTCCATTTTGCCCGGTCTTGTGGTATCCTGATGGATTCCGGTACATTCCTGGCAGCAGATGGATTGCATGAATACCTGATTGATGAGCGGGGATGGATTGGTATTCATATGGCTGATCCCAAAATCGAAGAGGCTACCGGTAATCCGTACATTCTGAATACCGGTTCACCGCATTATGTGCATTTTAGCGATGACCTGGATCGTATCCAGGTAGTCGAAGCGGGTAGGGCGATACGTCATGAACCCCGGTTTCCGCAAGGTATTAACGTCAACTTCGTGCAGTGGAATCAGGATTCTTTACGCGTTAAAACTTATGAAAGAGGTGTTGAAGCAATGACTTTATCCTGTGGCACCGGAGCTACGGCCAGCGCTCTGGCTTTAGCCTTGCATGAAGGGTTGGAGGGAGAACAGGTCATTCCGGTGGAAGTTCCCGGCGGGTCCCTTGAAATTAAGTTCTTCAGGGCTCATACCGGCTCCTTTTCTGACATCTGGCTTTGGGGGCCGGCGACATCCGTATTTACCGGGGTCTTTTCTGTTTGATCAGATCCTACAGATCAAAACTTGCATTTGTACGGGCATTCATCAGTTCACTAAGCGCATGGTGGTCGCCAGATGCTTTGGCTTTGGCTATTCCCTGGTCGAAGCATTCAATAGCGAGATCGGTTTCACCCAATTCAGCTAAAAGTTGCCCCCGGTGAAAATAAGCGCCCAGGTATCCAGGGTCTTTTTCCAGTGTTTTCTCATAAAATGCCAGCGCTTCGGCCGGTTCGACCTTTTCGTATTCTTTGGCCAGAGCAAACAAAATAAATGGTTCGTCCGGTTGAGCCGCGAGTAATTCCAGGAGTTGTTCCAGTCGTGTAGGCATGAATCAATCAATTCGTTTTTGACTTTGAGTCAACTTTCTCTTGGATATGAAGTTATAGCATTATATTTGCCATCACCACATATGAATTCGAAACCATGAAGATACTTGTTTGTGTGAGTAAAACGCCCGAAACGACGGCAAAGATCGCGTTTAGTGCGGATGGTAAATCTTTCTCGTCCGCGGGTGTAAATTTTATAATGAACCCTTACGATGAATGGTATGCTCTGGTTCGTGCCCTGGAAGTTAAAGAGCAGGTGGGTGGAGAAGTGATAATCATTAGCGTGGGCGGTACGGATTATGACACCATCCTGAGAAAAGGGTTGGCGATCGGAGCAGATAAAGCAGTACGCGTAGATGCCGAACCTGTATCCTCCGGAATGGTAAGCGCTCAGATCGCTGATTATGCAAAGGATCAGGGATTTGACATGGTTCTACTGGGAAAAGAGACCATCGACTACAACGGATCTGAAGTGGGTAGTATGTTGGGTGAATTGCTGTCGATGCCATTTGTTTCCTACGCGAGTAAAATGGATCTGCAGGGAAATACCGCTACTATCTACCGGGACATCGAGGGAGGAGAAGAGATCCTGGAAGTAGACACTCCTTTTGTATTAAGTGCAGCCAAGGGTTTGGCGGAGCAACGTATTCCAAACATGCGAGGCATTATGATGGCCAAATCCAAGCCCCTGGAAGTTCGCCCAGCCCTGAATTATGAACCAAAGGTTGAGGTGGTTGCATTTTCTTTACCCCCTGCGAAAAGTGGTGTTCATCTCGTCGATCCGGACGATATGGACGAGTTGGTAAGACTGCTCCACGAGGAATCTAAAGTAATCTGAATATACCCTCAATAATAATAGTATGATGAATGTCTTAGTCCTGGCCGAACACCAACATGGCACATTTAAGAAATCTGCCTTTGAATGCATTACATACGGTAGACGGGTCGCAACAACGACCGGAGGAAACGCCACTGTTCTGGTGTTGGGACCGGTTGCCGACCTGAGTCCACTTGCAGCCTATGGTATTGCAAGTGTGATTCACCTGAAAGACGATGCATTGGCCACGCTGGATAGTCAGCTCTATACCGATGCAATTGTTTCTGTCATGCACCGCACAGAATCCGGGTTGTTAATCCTTGCTAATTCTTCCACAGGTAAGCAGTTAGCAGGAGGATTGGCCGTACGCCTGCAAGCAGGATTGGTCTCCGGAGTAAACGCATTGCCGGAAACGGGTGATGGGTTCTCGGTCAGTAAGACGGTATTTTCGGGAAAGGCTGATGTTCGGCTCACGATAAATAGCCCCGTCAAAATAATCACCCTGATGTCCAATTCAGTTCCGCTATCAACGGAGCCAGTTACATTGCAAATTGAAGCCGAATCCTTAGGTGTTAACCCGGGACGGGTACGGGTCAAACAAGTTGAGCGTGTCGAAGGGACGGTACCCCTCCCTGAAGCTGAGCGTGTGGTATCGGCCGGACGTGGTATGAAAGGTCCCGAAAACTGGGGAATCATAGAAGATCTCGCCACCGCATTGCAAGCGACGACCGCATGCTCCCGTCCGGTTGCTGACTCCGGATGGAGGCCTCACCACGAACACGTCGGTCAGACCGGGTTGGCTATCCGGCCCAATTTATACGTGGCGGTTGGTATTTCCGGAGCAATTCAGCATCTGGCCGGAGTGAATAACTCCAAAACGATTGTTGTCATCAATAAGGATCCGGAAGCGCCCTTTTTTAAAGCGGCGGACTATGGGGTTGTAGGCGATCTGTTCGAAGTGGTTCCCAAGCTCACGGAGGCGGTTAAAAAATTCAAAGCCGGGCATTAGATTAGAATCTGCTGCCCTATAGGTGCCACCATTTTGGAAAGATTTTTGGATACATACCGGAAGGTAAAAACCTAAATTAGAATCTATTTCGTTTCTTTGCTGTTAAATGTAAAGCAGTTAATAGGGACCGATGACGGATATGACAAAAATCGAATTGGATATTGTCGCTATTTCGCATAGTGTATCCCAATCCCATAATTACGCAGTTGTATTAAGTGAGATCAACGGCAATCGGCGCCTGCCTATTGTGATCGGAGGATTCGAAGCACAGGCTATTGCGGTTGCCATGGAACGAATGGCACCAAACCGGCCATTAACGCACGATCTGTTCAAAAATACACTGGAGACATTTGATGTAGGATTGCAGGAAGTGATCATTTCCAATTTGCTGGACGGTATCTTTTATGCCCGCCTGATTTGTGAACGCAATGGGGAGATCTTTGAGATAGATAGCCGAACGTCTGATGCCATTGCTTTGGCGGTCCGCTTCAATTGCCCCATCTATACCTATGAATTCATCATGGAATCAGCTGGTGTTGTCCTGGATGGTGAGAAAGAAGAAGGCGAGACAAAACCAGAACCCAAAATGCGAAAGGATGTCAATTCGTTTTCCAGATATTCACTGGATGATCTGAACGAGATGCTTTCAGAAGTTCTTGGCGATGAAGATTACGAGAAAGCAGCGAAGATCCGTGATGAAATCAACCGTCGTAAGGTTGAGGGGGATTGAGTAAGTGACATTATCCGGATAACATCTTAATCAAGGCATCCCGGTTACTCCGGCTTACAGGAATCTCTGCACCATTCTGCATAATAATACTTCCTCCCTGTCCCCGAATGTATTTTTTGGCGTAGTTGAGATTTACATAAAAACTCTGATGGGTACGAAAAAACTGGGGGAATTCAAGCATGTTTGCCATTTCCTTCAATGTTCGTGAAACCAAATATTTTTGCTGCTGATTATGAAGAAAGACCCAGGTGTAATTACTCTCGGCCTGGAGGTAAGTAATCTTGCTGATGTGAACAAATTCGAACCCTTCGGAGGTCGGGATGGCAATGCTTTCCAGTCCAGGCTTGTTCTGGATACCCAGATTATTCATTAAAGCTCTGAGTTGTTCTAGATCAATCTGAGTAATTTGTTTATCCAGGGCCTTTTGGACGGCAGACACAAGCTTTGATTTCATGACCGGCTTGAGTATGTAGTCGAGGGCATTAAAGTCAAATGCTTTAATAGCATATTGATCGTAGGCTGTAACAAAAATGACTTTTAATGGAACGTCCAGGCATTGTTGCAGAACTTCAAAAGCGTTCAAAAAAGGCATTTCAATATCCAGGAATACCAGTTCCGGTTTTTCGTTTTTTATAAAGGCCAGCGCCTTTCTGGGATCGGTAAAAGTTCCAATTATTTCAATCCCGGGGCAATAAACGCCTAGCTCGGTTGTCAGCGATTCCAGGCTGTCGGATTCATCATCAATTAAAATTGTTCTCATAGGGTATAGTTATTTTAACGGTAGTTCCGGCAGGTTGATTTTCCAAGGAGTAAATATCTGTTATTTCTACGGTGATATTCATGGAATTAATGGTGTTGATCAGCGCAATGCGGTCACTGGTTATGCTCATTCCCATGGATTTATAAGGCGTAGCCGATTTGCTTTTTAATTCGGATGCTTTAATACGGCCAATGCCGTTATCATTTATGATGCAACATACGCGTGTTTTATCACGACAAATGGTAATGGAAAGATGCCGGTTATCTTCTTTGTGGAGCAACCCATGCCAGATGGCATTCTCAACATAGGGAATGATAATCATGGGGGGTAGGAATACGGCATCAAGATCAATTGATTCGTCGATCTCGCACGAAAATGAAAACCCTTCTCTAAATCGAACCCGTTCCAGTTCAATGTAAAGCAGAAGCGTATCCAATTCCTGTTGGAGGGTAATTAATTTTTCTCTCGAGTTCTGTAAGATCAAACGAATTAAATGAGCAAAATTGGAAAGATATTCCGCCGATCGCTCCCGGTCATTTTTCAGAATATAGTTTTTTATGGAATTAAGACTATTAAACATAAAGTGCGGGTTCATCTGTGCGCGCAAGGTTTGAAGTTCCAGTTCGGCGATTTGTTTGTGGTGGATTAATTTCTCCGCTTCGATTTTTCGAATGTTTTTAATTCTGCGCCTGTACAACAATAAAATCCCCCCTAGTGACATCAAAGTCAGCGTAACCAGAAATGAGGGTTTGCGGTAGAAGGGTGCACGAATAAGAAAATAAAAATTCGTAACTGGACCATTTCTTTTTGATCCGGTTTTCAATTGAAGGTCATAGCTTCCGGGAGGGATCTGAGCTAATGTAACCAGATTGCTACGTCCAATAGATTGCCACCCTTCGGATAAATTCTTGACCTGATAAGCATAGGTAATATTTCGGTCGGTAGGGTAGGAAAGCGTTTGGAATTCAAACTCCAGGGTATTTTGATTAGGTGACAATTCGAGCTCCTTTTTCCTGATGAGCGCGTGGGGAATGGATTTTCCATTCACCCGAACCTCATTAATTAAAACAGGACCATAAGGAGCAGAGGTAGCCTCCCAGAGTTGATCGGGATCAAATACAATGATGCCGTTTCCGTTCGGCATGACCAGACGATGATCCGGTAATTCCACGACTTGGATGGGATCAATGGTCGTAGTTACCAATCCGTCGGTGACGCCTACATTGTGTATCTGATCGGTAGCGGGATCAATAACTGAAATACCAGATTCCCCAAAGACCCACACTCTTTTCCGATAATCCACATGAATCATATAGCCGGATCCAACGTGAATTCCATCATCCGCCGGGGTGTAATACCGTTTTAGGATTAGAGAGTCACCGATCCGGGAATAAACAGCCAAATGATTGATGTCGATGACCCAATAATCACCGTCAGGATGTTGGATGCAGGTACCCCCCGAATTGAGTCGGTGCTCAATCCCACTGGCAAGATCTATTTCGATGACTTCCGGCCCGTAGCTCAATAAATAGGAACCGTCATTCGTACGGGCAATTCTGTTATGAGCAAAGGTTAATGGTGGTTCTCTAGGATGGTGTTTAACCTTCCAGCCCGGATTTCTTGTGTCCATCCAATAAACGTCATTACTACTAATGCCGATTAAATAGTGTCCTTCAAAACATACTAATTGCCAAAGTCGGTTTATTTCGATTTCTGGCCACCCTAATTTATTTGCGCGAATTAATGATTTGGTATCCGGGTTTAATAGGTAGAAGTGGCCATCTTCCAGAGCGACCCAGATGCGATCGTTTTCGTCGACCGCAATTCCGGTCGGATCGGAAGGTGCCAATAGTTTACGTGCAGGGCTAAATTTATTTAATGGAATTTCGAAAATGCAGGAATCGCCGGCCAGATAAATTACATTATTTTTTCGGAAATGAGCCAGGCGACCCGGATAAATTCGGTTGGGTATCCCAAATTGATTTAAGTTAAAGAAATCTATTTTTTGTTTTCTGGGAGACATAACATACAATCCTGCATTGCTGGTTACCCAGATATTTTTGCTGTTATCTTTAAATATGGTCCCAAATGTGACCATATCCTCCAGGTAGAATATTGGTTCTGGTTTTAAATCGTCATTAAATTCAAAGATGGCCTGGCGGGAGGACACCCAATATTTCCGGTTGATTTGATTGACGCCAAAAGCCCCGGAGTTCGTACTCAATCCGGTTGGGAAAGTGGTATCTAGATCCATCCAGATACAGGACTGGTCTATTGGATCATATCGCCACAATCCATGCAACCAGGAGCCTGAAAATAGCTGGCCTTGTTGGTTCTGGTAATAGGCCGCGCCGGGACAGGGAACCGGCATAAATTGGCCACTTGTCTTGTTGAAATGAATTAATTGTTCTGGTATGGGTTTGGAAGGGTCCGGTATTAAATCCAGATATGATAGCCAAAGGTAATTGGCATCATTTCGGTCGGGAAGAATGGTTAAAATAGTCGAGTTGGGAATATTTAACCCACTTGAGCTATCCGGAGAATAAATCTTGAATTTTTCTGTCCTCGGATCGAACTGCAGAAGCTCGGACTGGCTGTTCCCCAGCCATATCAACCCACTTGAATCTTCAAAAATATAATTGGAAATAAATTGGCCGTAATGGTTGAATTTTTCGGTGACGGGGTCAAATGAGTTGAGCCCATCCCTTCGCATAGCCATCCAGATTTTTCCGGTTTTGGAAGAATAAATCATCTTATTAATCTGTCCGGGACCTATGCTGTGGGTGTCATTTGGGTGATGAAAATAATCTTTAAAAGTACGACCATCGTATCGGACCAGTTGGTCACTGAGCGCAAAATAGATGAATCCCGTACTGTCCTGGCAAATAGACCAGATGTAATTGGAAGGCAATCCGTCTTTGGAATCAAAAACATCAAAGAGCGGGCCTCGCCACTGGGCCTGCAAGGGCCAGAAAAGCAACAGGAATAATCCTGCTATCAGTTGTCCGTATTTATGCCCTTCAGTCATTGGTGTGCTATCTAAGTTAGTTGTTAGTTCGGACTTTGGCAGGGCGATTGAGTAACCGGTGTAATGACTGATTATTCGGGGATCAAACATGCCTTCCGGTGTCAATTACTCAAAGACTGTGCTGTTCACTCAATCTCCGGCATCCAATACTATGTTAAACTTGAATCCGACACCAGCATAGTTCATATTGTATTAAAATGCCCATCCTGCAATTTCATAAATCAATAGCGATGCAAAAGTTGTTTATTCTTTCAAAGCGTCTTATTTCTTGCCTCTGTTGGCCTATTTTGCTTTATATGTTCCCGCATGCCGCTTCCAGCCAATGCACCAACATGCATCCTGATGACCTGATGGCTTTGCGGGCATTGTATACCAGCACCAATGGCGATAGCTGGACCAATAAGACCGGTTGGGATCAGATTATGAGCACGACTCCGGTAGTCTGTGACCTCACCCATATCTTCGGGCTAACCTTCAGTGGTAACCAGGTATTACAGATTAATCTGCCTGGGAATAACCTGTCTGGTAATTTGCCTCCTGAGATCGGCGATTTTGCAGCTCTGGAGTCTTTGGATTTAGGCAATGAAATTCGCTCCGGAATGAATTTTTTAAATCAAATTACTGGTTCGATTCCAACTGAAATCGGTCAATTGAGTCAACTTCAAATTTTGCGATTAAGTGCAAATCAACTGAATGGAATGATCCCCCGGTCCATTTCCCTATTAAGTAATTTATATCAACTTGATTTGCGCAATAACCAAATTAATGACATTATCGCACCTGAGCTGGTACTCCTTACTAACCTTCGTACACTGGATTTGTCGAGCAACCTATTTCATGGTCCCATACCTTCATTTCTGGGCTCTTTAAGCCACCTTCAACGTCTGGAGCTTATTTCCAATAATCTCAGTGGCCCTATTCCGATCGAAATTTACTCACTCAATGAACTTAGGAGCCTGTCTCTTGGAGGAGGAACTTTGACGGGAGCAATTGATCCTGCGATTGGAAATCTCGTTAATCTGCAATATTTATTCATATATAGCTCAGAAATTAGTGGTCCTATTCCTGCATCTATTGGTAACCTACACCAACTGGTTCTTTTAGATTTGTATAATAATCTTTTGGATGGCAGCATTCCTCCTGAGCTAGGCAATTTATCCAATTTAGTTAGGCTGGTGCTAGCCAGGAATATGCTTTCAGGTAACATCCCTGGCGAGCTAGGAAACTTAATCCATCTTGCGCAATTTTGGGCCTATGAAAATGATCTAAGCGGGTGCTATAATAGCAATTTACACCATTTATGTGGAGCATTTGTTGCCCTTGACGATGCCGAGTTCGATGTGCCCTGGGCGGCCTTTTGTACAGACCCGGATCTCGGATGTCCTTGTGAGATTGAGTGTCCTTCGGCTATTTCTTATGCCCTGGAAGGTTGCATTGATACCCTTATCTTTCCCTCAAGTATGGGATTGGAGGGAGATTGCCTGACAAGCATAGAAGTTATTCAGACGAGCACCGGGGCGGTTATTTTCGATTCATCCGGCCGGCCAAATGCCATCCCGCTTTGTGAGCCTTTGAGCCTTCAGGTTACTGCTGCGGATGGCAGCTATTGTGTAAGTACAATCACCTTCATTGCAGATGCGCCGATTGACGCACACGTAGCCAGTTTTGCGGGCATTTCCATGTATGATTACGTCCACCATCATGTTCCCGGGATAATAAGTTGTTTTGTGTTAGGTGTAAGGTATGAGGATCAGGCGATCGCCATGTGTGAAGGATTGGATGTGCAGCGGACCTGGTACCTGACCGATGGTTGTGGTAATTCCACAATGCTGAACCAGGTTTTTGAAGTATACGGCACCGCCATCTGTCGATTCCGTGATCTGGGTGAATTATGGACTGGACATACCTATTGGATGAATCTGGAAATCCCAGAACAAATTGACATGAAGGGTTATAACTTTACTTTTGAAAGTTCTAATCCTTCCTGGAAGATCTTGAGTATGGAAGGGCCTTCAGCTCAGGTTTATGTCGGAGAAGGCGCAGCGGATCTGATTGCCCACATCCAAACCGAAGACATCGAATACGCAGTACTTCAGCAATTTAATAGCACCGGGGAGCAAAAATGGAAAAACGACCTATCACAGAATGATACCGATTGGAATTTGTACCCGAATCCAGGGATTGATCATTTGATATTGAGAATATCACCTGAACTGGAAAATGTAGATGTGGAAATTTGGTCCCTTACTGGCCAGCTAGTAAAACGATATTATGATTTTGAGTTAAATCACCATCTTGATATTTCCGGAATACAGGCTGGAGCATATCTCCTGAAAGTCATAAGTGACCAACAAACCCTGGCTCGCAGGTTTGTGAAATTGTGACTTTTTGAATCACCATTTGGTAAGAGGTATTCAAACCCATTTTATGTTGAAGTTGGCTCGTTTTGATGAGGCTTCTTCTGAATTCGAAAAGCCTATTCGATGGTTTGGAGTACCCGGAGGGTCTGGACCAGCCTTGCTTCCGTAAAATCCAAATGCGTCACAAATCGCACGGTTGCCGGGCCCAGGGCAACTGCCTTGATTCGATGACGTAATAATTTCCGGAGGAATTCATCCGCTTTTGGTTCTTTAAGATGAAAGACGATAATGTTGGTATGAACCGGTTCCACCCGCTCAACCATTTCCAATTGCTGCAAAACTTGGCCCAATTCTTTTGCCCTGAAATGGTCTTCTTTAAGCCGTTCTACATGGTGGTCCAGGGCATAAATGCCGGCGGCAGCCAGGTAACCGGCTTGTCGCATTCCTCCTCCCATCACTTTACGATAGCGCCTTGACTGTTTTATAAAGTCCCGGTTGCCAATAAGAACCGATCCGACCGGCGCCCCTAGTCCTTTCGACAGGCACACGGATATGCTGTCAAACAGGTTACCTACGGATAGCGGCGTATTTCCAGTTTCAGCCAGGACATTAAAAATCCGGGCGCCATCCAGATGAAATTTTAGGCCGGCACTGTGGGTGGCTTTGGATAAGTCCTCCATTTCTTCCAGCGTATAATACGAACCACCAGCTTTATTGCATGAGTTTTCAATCACCACCAGGGCGGAATGGGGCAACCAATCCTGATCCGGCCGCACAGCTGTTTTTATCTGGTCGGGTTTCAACTTTCCGTTTTGTCCGGATAATAGCTGGATCGCCACCCTGGAATTGTAGGCATATCCTCCTGTCTCATATTGATAGATGTGAGATGTCTGTTCACAGATCACCTCATCGAGGGCTTGGGTGTGCACTTTGATCGCAATTTGATTCGTCATGGTGCCGGAAGGACAGAAAAGAGCCTCTTCTTTGCCAAAAAGCTGAGCTGCCTTTTCCTGGAGTGCATTGACCGTAGGGTCTTCTCCGAAAACATCATCGCCCACTTCTGCTGAAAACATAGCCTGAAGCATTCCGGCGGTTGGCCTGGTTACGGTGTCAGACATCAGATTTATCCATTCGATTTGGTCCATGACGTTCCTTTTGTCGATTTAGTCTTGAAGGTACAAATGCTATCAACCAAATGCAGCTAATGGAATCAAATTGTTAAGTCAGAGACAGGTCACTTAGAACTGAATAAGACGGCATGGCCTGGGTGTACAATGAATCCGTGGAGTCGCCAAAGGAATACCCGGTACTAGTTCCAGGTAGCCCCCTGCGAATTCGTTAAGGATAGACTGATTGAACCCTGATAAACTTCATGAAGATTTTTTATCCAGGCACTCAGCTCTTCATTGGAAAGTTCGTTCTGAAAAACAAATGTTCGGGTGACGGGCAAATTATTAGTCAAGGTAGGAAGCGTAATGGTATTGCGGTTTTCCATTACAAAATGGCCATAGTTACCGCTTTTGATGTTGGCCTCTTTGTTCATTGCTGCCATCTCCTGAACCAGCTGATCGGCATCCGATCCAAATTTTGAGTTAGTAAATGCAATGTATCCCCATACCAGATCATCCGGTATCCGGAGCATTTCGGTGCGTTCGATGACAAAACCCAATGGTTTTTTACATTCAAAAAGATAGCGATCGGGAGTAACGGTCAATGTGCCATCGCTGTATAAATCAGTTGCGATACGCACTTTAAGGTCATAGGTGCCAGGCGTTAATACATCAATGGTGATGAGCGTGTCCCGTATTTTGAGTTCATCGGTACAAGGTTCGTTGGCACTCCATTGATTGATATTGAATAATATGGTCCTCCCATTGCGGAAGGCATTGTTGTGTATGGTGGCTTTACAATTCTGTTCTTTCAGCGTCGCAACCCGAATTTGAATGGGTTTAAAGGGTGCATCTAGCTTTTCAACCAAATCAAGATTGAATTCCGGTTCCACATTATCGACGATGGTTACATCGTCTTTGAACCAGGAACAACCGGTAGCAAACAATAGAAAGCATAAAGCAATAAACCCAAAGGGTGTGATGTGCCTCATATGTTTCGGAAATCATTTGTGTCTATCCCTAAAACGAGCGAAAGGTCATGATGCTGCTTATTCTGCGGGAAAAAGTTTTAAGTATCGGGTTATAACTGATTGGGATGTAAACGATGCAATGCCTTATTTTGGATTATTCCAACTTCAGAACGTCAAGGAATGCTTTCTGGGGCACTTCGACACTTCCGATCTGGCGCATCTTCTTTTTTCCTTTCTTTTGCTTCTCCAACAATTTGCGTTTCCGGCTGATGTCGCCCCCATAACACTTGGCGGTTACATCCTTCCGGAGTGCGGAAATGGTTTCACGAGCAATGATCTTAGCTCCAATAGCAGCTTGAATGGCTATCATGAACTGCTGTCGTGGGAGAAGATCCTTTAGTCTTGCGCAGATCTTGCGGCCAAATGCATAGGCTTTATCCCGGTGTACCAGAGCAGATAGCGCATCCACATTCTCGTTATTCAGCTTGATATCCAGCTTGACCAGGTCCGACTGGCGATAGTTAATCGGCGTATAATCAAAAGAGGCGTAGCCCCGTGATATGGATTTCAGCCGGTCATAAAAGTCAAAAACAATCTCGGCTAGGGGCAATTCGAAGGTCAATTCGACTCTGTCCTGGGTCAGATAGTGTTGTTTGGTCAGCGTGCCTCTTTTTTCCAAACATAGTGTCATGATCACCCCGATGTATTCAGGCTTGGTGATGATCTGCGCTTCAATAAAGGGCTCTTCTACGAAATCAAGGACACTGGCGTCCGGGAGATCGTTGGGTGTATGAATCACAATCTTTTCCCCTCTTGTATTATAGGCGTAATAGGAAACGTTTGGGATGGTGGTTATGACTTCCTGATCAAACTCCCTGCTCAATCGTTCCTGAACGATCTCCAGATGCAACATGCCCAGGAACCCACACCGGAATCCAAATCCCAATGCGGCAGAAGTTTCCGGCTCAAAAACAAGCGATGCATCGTTCAGCTGAAGTTTCTCCAAACTGTCCCGTAAATCTTCGTAGTCTTCGTTTTCTATTGGGAAGATCCCTGCAAAAACCATGGGCTTAACGTCCTCAAAACCCTTGATAGCATCTTTACAAGGATTTTCTACCTTGGTTATCGTATCACCAACCTTAATCTCACGGGACTCTTTGATTCCTGTGATGATGTAGCCTACATTACCGGCCTCCAATGATTCT